>OGCL01003033.1_pt1 | contig 10526 bp, 7 predicted proteins | sample 1570041 | NCBI WGS metagenome assembly OGCL01 (sample SAMN06266162, study PRJEB24511) | hot springs metagenome | isolation source: Hot spring water | place: South Africa: Limpopo | collected 2015-06-22 | reverse complement strand
TTATGAGGCTTATCATTAAATTCAGCCTTTAATTTATAACCAGGACCTCCTGTCCCATGCTTGAGCCTGTTTGGATCTCTTGAAAGGGGATCTCCACCCTGTATCATAAAGCCTGGAATAACCCTGTGAAATGTTGTTCCATCATAAAACCCTTTTTTTGTAAGTTCTATAAAGTTATTAACATGGTTGGGTGCAACATCCGGGAAAAATTTCAGTTCGATATTTCCAAACTTTGTCTCTATAACAGCCTTTGTCTCTGACATCTTTTTTATCTCCTCTTTCGTGAATTTTTTTTCTCTTATCTCTGCGTATGCAGAAAAGCTAAACACTAAAATTAAAGATACTGCAAACAAAGTCTTTATGAATCTCATCTTGCCTCCTCCTCAAATTTTTTGCTATTTTAACATTATTACGTGATAAAAATTAACTTAATAGAGCCTTTAACCCTCTCACTGCCCTTTCTGGAGATGAATAAACCGGTATTTTATTATTTTCAAGCACCGATGTTAATTTTTTTGTTATAGAACTATGGGCTATATGAAATACTAAGGGCTTACTGAAATCTCTTTTTATTTCGCTTACCATTTCAGATAGATCTTCTGTAATCCCAAGGACATTAGGCAGGGCAATAACAACAAAACCGTCATAATCATCCTTAAGTTCCTTTATTGCTGCAACATAATCCTCATTTTTGACCTGTGCAGTTAGATCCAATGGATTGTTTATTCCATAAAAATACGGGAATATCTTCTTTAATTTATCCTTCTTTCCCTCTGGCAAGGCTGCAACATCCAATCCCTGCCTCATGCATTCATCTGCTGCAAGAACTCCAGAGCCTCCGCCGTTTGTAATAATGCATATACGATTCCCTTTTGATGATCTTTGATAGGACATTGCCTTTGCAGCATCTATTATCTCGTCAAAATCTGAAGCCTCTTTTATATTAAATTGCTTTAGGATAAAGTGAAAAACCTCATATCTTCCAGCAAGTCTTCCGGTATGAGAGAATGCAGCAGCCTGTCCGCTCTCGCCTTTTCCTGATTTGATTAATATAAAAGACTTCTTTTCTGACAATGACTTTGCCTTTTCTATAAATTTTCTGCCATTGCCGAGAGATTCTATATATGCGATTACAACATCTGTATTTCTGTCATCAGCAAGGTATTCAAAGATATCGGCTTCATCAATATCAACTGCATTGCCGTATCCAACCGCAATTGATACCCCAATGTTAGAAAGCCTCAATGCTCCTAATATGCAGCTCAATATAGCTCCGCTTTGTGATACAACTGCCGTATTGCCCTTTTGGGGTCTTTTCAATCTTGAGTGAGGAAGAAAAAAGGTATCGAGATTATGATAAGGGTTGTATAAGCCCATGCAGTTTGGCCCTAAGATTCTTATGCCAATTTCCTTGCCAAGCCCTGCAACTTTATCCTGAAGTTCATTCTGTCCTATCTCCGCAAAGCCTGAACTCGAAATTATCACGTTTTTTGCTCTGCCTGCAATCTCCTGTAATATTTCAGGGACTTCAGCAGCAGGCCTCATTATTATTGCAAGGTCAACCGATTCAGGAATGTATTGAACTGAAGGATAAGCATTTAAACCCATTAGTTCTTTATATTTCGGATTGACAGGATAAACCCTGCCCCTGAACTTAAGCAGGTTCTTTAAAATCACCCCTGCCAGCTTTTCCTCGCTGTGCGAAGCGCCGATAAGGGAGATGGATTTTGGTTTAAAAAGAGTGTCTAACATCCATTCACACGCTCTCTATATACAGAAGCGCAGGATCTTCGAGATATTGGATAATCTTCCTGAGAAACCTTGCCGAATCTGCTCCATCCGTTACCCTGTGGTCAAATGTCAGAGATAGCGGAAGAATTTTTCTGATCACAATCTGCCTATCTTTCACCCATGGCCTGTCAGAAATCATCCCAGTTCCGAGAATCGCAACATCAGGATAATTGATTATAGGAGTCGCAAATATGCCTCCGAAGTGTCCGTAGTTTGTAATAGTAAACGTGCTTCCTTTCATCTCCTCGATCTTTATCTTTCTTTCGCGTGCCTTAATGCTTAATTCCTGTATCTCCTTTGCAAGCTCAAGGATAGTCTTTTTATTAACATCCTTTATAATAGGAACTATTAAGCCCTCAGGCGTATCAACGGCTATGCCCATGTTGTAATATTTCTTGACGATAATCTCTTCTTTTTCTTCATCAATAGATGCATTGAGCAGCGGATGCTCTATAAGCGCATGGTAAACAGCCTTTATGAAAAAAGGCAAAAATGTCAGATGAATGCCTTTATCAAGCAGCGCCTTTTTTTCACGCTCACGCATATCCCACAATTCTGTAATATCAGCCTCATCCATTCCAGTAACAAAGGCGGTTGTTTTCTGAGACTGAATAAGATTTCTTGCTATAGTCCTTCTTAACCCTTTTAAAGGCATCCTCTCTACATCGCCATACTGGTCAGCCTTTTCAGACGCCTCGATAATATCATCTTTTGTGATGCTGCCTCCGGGACCAGAGCCTTTTATCGATTCGAGCCTTACGCCTAATTCTTTAGCTAATGCCCTTACAGCAGGCATTGCTAAAACCTCCTCTTCTTCTGCCTCAGGCAATACGCCAACTACAGAAACAGATTTCGGCCCTTCTTCTGCCTTTGGCTTTTCTTCTGTTACCCCTCCCTCTTCAGAAATGGTCATTAATGCCTCTCCGACCTTTGCAATATCTCCTATGCCTTTATTGATTTTTAAAACCCTTCCTCTTTTTGGAGAAGGCACTTCAACAATTGCCTTGTCAGTCTCTATCTCAAGGACTGTCTGGTGCTCTTCAACGACATCCCCTTCTCTAACAAGCCACTTCCTAATCTCTCCTTCTGTTATACCCTCGCCTAAATCAGGCAATACAAAATCATATGGCATATCAAAACTCCTTTTAGCCAAAATTAACTACAAACACTAACAGGCGTGCCGAAAAGCCTTTAGGAGCGATACCTCAGAGCCGAACCCTCCCGCTGTTAAAAAGCAATTTCAGCATCACCTTTTGCATTCATCAGTATAAACAGGCATTTAATAATCTCATCGCATTCCTAAAGGCTTTGATGTATGCTTGCCAGTGTGATCTTGCACAGTGTGAGTTTAATACCTCATTACCTCTTCAATACCCTTTTTTATCCTCTCCACAGTTGGCATGTAATAATCCTCAAGCTTAGGAAGAGGCATTACCACATCAAAGCCCGTCACCCTTATAATCGGCGCCTTAAGATACAGCATTGCATCCTCTGCTATTGTTGCTGAAATCTCAGCGCCGAATCCGCATGTCTTTGGAGCCTCATGAACTATTACAACCCTGCCGGTCTTTTTTACGGACTTAATAATTGTCTCTTCATCAAGTGGATTTAAAGTCATCAAATCTATAACTTCTACATCAAGATTTTCTGATGCCTTAATTGCCCTATGAAGCATACTTCCCCATGCAATTATAGTTACATCATTTCCTGCACGGACAATATTCGCCTTTCCTAAAGGGATGGTGTATTCGCCTTCAGGAACATCTTCCTTTATAAGACGATAAAGCCTTGTTGATTCAAGAAATATCACGGGGTCAGGGTCTTTAATTGATGAAATAAGCAAGCCTTTTGCATTGTATGGCGAAGAAGGTACAACCACCTTTATGCCCGGCATATGACAGAATAATGCCTCTGTGCTTTCCGAATGAAGGTCAGGTGCCTTTATTCCTGCGCCATACGGTGTCCTTATGACTATAGGGCATGTAAACCTTCCCCTTGAGCGGTTTCTAATCCTTGAGGCATGAGAAAATATCTGATCTATTGCTGGGTATATAAAACCCATAAACTGAATCTCTGCAATGGGTCTAAGTCCATATACAGCCATCCCGATGACAGCCCCAACAATGCCCGACTCAGCAAGCGGTGTATCAATAACCCTTTCTTCTCCAAACATCTCAAGCAATCCCTCTGTTGCTCTAAATACGCCTCCATCTTTACCAACATCTTCACCCAATATTACAACACTGCTGTCCCTCTGCATCTCTTCTTTTAATGCAAGATTTATTGCCTGCACCATATTTAATTTTTGAAAGTTGGACATATCAAAGATCCTTCATCTGCTTTATTTGACGATGCGTTAATTTGTCATATGCATAATTGAACATATCATCAGGCAACGGATTATCAATAGCCTCTGCATCCTTTACAGCCGTATCAATCATTGCCTTTGCTTTTTGTTCAATTTCTTGATGAAAATCCTCTGTCCAAATCCCCTTTTTTGCCATAAAAAACCTTAATCTTAAAATAGGGTCCCTTGTCTTCCATGCCTCCACTTCTTCCTTAGATCTATATCTTGAGGCATCATCTGCTGTTGTGTGGTCAGACATTCTGTATGTAAAACATTCTATAAATGTGGGCCCTTCGCCGCTTCTTGCATTTTCCAGAGCCTCCTTCGTTGCTTTATAAACCGCAAATACATCATTGCCGTCAACCTGTATGCCCTCAAATCCATAGGCAATAGCTTTTTGCGCAAGTGTCTTGGATGCTGTCTGTTTTTCTCTCGGAACTGATATAGCCCATTGATTGTTCTGGCAAATAAATACAACAGGTAATTTATAAACACCAGCCATATTAAACCCCTCATGAAAATCTCCCTTTGATGTTCCTCCGTCTCCAAAATAACAAATCACCGCTGCTTTGTCTTTTCTGTACTTTGCAGCCATTGCAGCGCCAACAGCATGGGGAATTTGTGTCCCGACAGGGATGCATAATGGAAATATATTTAGATCATCAGGCGTCTTCATTCCCCTTTCGTCTCCAGACCAATACTGAAAAAGCATATGCATAGGATAGCCCATCGTTATATATACCCCCATTTCACGGAAAGAGGGTAATATCCAGTCAGATTTTTCAATTGCAAATGCGCTTCCTATCTGGGATGCCTCCTGACCTAAAATAGATGCATATGTGCCAATTCGTCCTTCTCTCTGGAGACTTAATGCATACTGGTCAAATGTCCTCGAAAGAATTATTAATTCATAGATTCTTTTTATTTCATCATTAGAAAGTGAAGGCATAAGGGATTCATCAATATCCCCTTTTTCATCTAATACAAAAAGGTTTTTTGTATTAAAGGATTCTATAATCTTCTCTGGCATTTGATAAAGAATATCACGAGATTTGATTTCAGTCAATAAAATGGACGTAAGGTCAAAAAGGCACTTAACAATAGAGCACCAATTCAGTTTATAATTGAAAAAGGAGAAATGTCACAAATGTCCCTATCTTATACAAAGCATTGACAAAAAAATAAAAAGTGATAATACTTTAATAAAGGGAGATGATAGATATGAAAGCCTATAAATTTTTTATTGTGTTGATATGCCTTTTGGTATTTATAGTTAGCGGATATGGAATTGCCGGAAGCTCTGATGATCCCGATTATGTGCCAGATGAGGTGTTGGTGAAGTTTAAAAAACAAGTTTCAGTTCAATGGAAGACAAACGAAGAAAGAAAAAAGGGAGTTGAATCAGAAGCAGCAAAGGTTGGGATTAGGTCCCGGCTTAAAAAGAGCATCCTTTTAAAAAACATACACAATATCAAGATATTAGACAGAACCATTTCTGTTAAGCAAGCGATTGAGAAGCTAAAATCAAATCCGAATGTAGAATATGCAGAGCCAAACTACATTTATAAAATAAACTTTACCTCTAATGACCCTTTTTTAAATCAACTCTGGGGTCTTAACAACACAGGACAGACAGGCGGCACTGCTGATGCTGATATAGATGCTGTAGAGGCTTGGGACATCCAGAGAGGCAGTCAGAATATAGTTGTGGCTGTTATAGATACAGGGGTTGATTATACACACGAAGATCTGTCAGCAAATATGTGGATAAATCCATTTGAGACATTAGATGGCGTTGATAATGACCTTAATGGATATGTTGATGATATTTACGGAATCAATTCTATAACAGGAAGCGGAAATCCAATGGATGACAACGGCCACGGAACACATGTTTCTGGAACAATAGGTGCGGTTGGCAACAACGGCAAGGGTATAAGCGGAGTGACCCATAATGTAAAAATAATGGCTCTCAAATTTCTCGATTCATCTGGAAGCGGCACCACATTAGATGCTATAGAGTGTATTCAGTATATGATTGATATGAAAAACAGGGGGATTAATATAAAAGCTTCAAACAACAGTTGGGGAGGTGGAGGATATTCGCAATTTCTTTATGATGCTATAAATTCATTAAAAAATAATAATATACTCTTTTCAGCGGCTGCTGGAAACAGTTCATCTGACAATGACTCAAAACCATTTTATCCGGCAAGCTATAATCTTGAAAATATCATATCTGTAGCAGCCACAGACCACAATGACAGCCTCGCTTCTTTCTCAAATTATGGAGTAGTATCTGTTGACGTTGCTGCTCCTGGGGTAAATATTCTAAGCACACTTCCAGGAGGTGGATATACTCCTAAAAATGACGATGCATTTTTTGATAATATGGAATCAGGTGCTTCAAATTGGTCAGCACAACCTTCATGGGCAATAACAGCAGAACAAAATTATACTTCTGGAGAAAGATATTCATGGTCTGACAGCCCTTATTCAAGGTATGCCAATTACACGGATAGATCGCTCACATCTAATCCTTTAAATCTCAGCAGCATTACTGCAGATCTCAGGCTCGGATTCTGGATAAGAGGCCGCCTCGAAACGCATTACGACTTTCTATACATAGAAATGTCTGGAGACAGCAGTTCATGGCTTACAATTGGTTCAATTACAGGCAATATGCCAGGCTGGACATTAAAGACCTATTCTATACCAGAGGAGTTGAGGACATCAGACTTTAGGTTCAGATTCAGATTATATACTGACCACAGCATTGTATATGACGGAGTTTATATAGATAATATAGGGATTGGCATTAATTCTGGCTCAAATAGTTACGGAACCTACAGCGGAACATCAATGGCTGCTCCTCATGTAGCCGGGCTTGTAGCATTGATAGGATCAAAATTCCAAGATTATACGTATCTCGATATCAAAAACACAATCTTTAACAGTGTTGACCCTAAATCATCATTGTCTGGAAAGGTCTTAACAGGAGGAAGGATTAATGCATATAATGCACTTACATTGACATCTCCGCCTCCTCTCACTATCCCTGCTGCGCCAACTAATCTTACTGCCAAGGCAGTCTCTAATAGCAGAATAGACCTCAGTTGGAAGGACAATTCAGATAATGAAAATGGCTTTAAAGTAGAACGCAGGACCGCGACCGGCTCATATGTTGAAATTGCTGCAGTTGGACCAAATGTCACTACCTTCAGCGATACTGGATTGGCAAGGAGAACAACATATTATTATCGCGTAAGGGCTTATAATGTTGCAGGCTATTCTTCTTATTCTAATGAGGCAAGCGCAAGAACAAGACCTTGATAAAAGGCTATTTTAGTCTCAAAAAGCATATAGATTCTATGTGATATGTCTGCGGGAAAAAGTCTATCATACGCAGGGATTCGATTTTATATTTTTTCATGAGTTTTCTTACGTCCCTCGCTAAAGTTGAGGGATTGCACGATATATACACAATCCTTTCGGCACCGCTGTTTAACAGTTTTTCTAATGTCTTGTTTGTCAGTCCAGACCTCGGAGGGTCAACTACAATAATATCTGTCTTTTGTATATGAGCATTCTCTACAGGAGTGCAAATAAATTTGCAATTCTTGATTTGATTTATCTTAATGTTTCTCTTTCCATCTTTTACAACATGTGGATTTTCCTCTATGGCGATAACATCTTTAGAAATTTGGGATAGAGGAATCGAAAAATTCCCAGCGCCAGAATAAAGGTCAAGTACTATTTTATTGTGAAGAGGTTGAAGTTCTTTTTTAACCATATTGACCACGGCTTCATTCAATTTCCAATGACTTTGGAAAAAACTTAAAGGAGAGACTGTATATTTTAGTCCATTCAGGCTGAGGGTTATGTATTGTTTTCCGCTGACAGGGAAGAATCTTCCATCAAAAAAAATACCCAAAGAAATATCGTGAAATAATTCTGATAGCCCTTTTTGATTCAGTTTTTTTATGTTCTTTGCCTTTATTAATGCGATACATACATCGCCGCATGATATATGGATCTCTGATATATGCCCGAGATTCTCTGATTTAATCAATCTTTCACGAACAACCTCAAGGCATTTATTGACATCATCAATCATAAGGGGGCATTTTTTTATATCAACAACATCTCTCGTTTTTTCTCTGTAAAAACCTATTTTTCTGTCAAAGACCTTGAATTGTCCTCTATAGCGGTATCTCCATGGGATTTCATTAAATAGGGATTCAGAAATTTGCACATCTATTTTTGCAATCCTGTTTATACAATCCTGTAAAATCTCCTCCTTTAATTTGACCTGCCTTGGGTATGAAACATACTGATAATGACAGCCTCCGCAGACGCCAAAATATTCGCATTCCGGCATTACTCTATCCGGGGACTTCTCGATTGCCTTTAATGTATTTGCAATAAAGTAGTCCTTTTTTTCACTTTCTATTCTTACCTCTACTAACTCGCCCTCTATAGCGCCTTTGATAAGAACGATTTTGTTATTCCACTTTCCTATAGATAGACCGCCATAAGCAGGTGCAAAAGGCTTTATTATAAAGGAATTATTGTCATTCATAAGAAGTGTTTAAACGAGACTTAAAGATTATTAATCATTGCATAAATAAGATATTATAATAAGTATCCCTCTGAGCTGGCTTAAAACCTGCGCTTTTTATAGCCTGTATAATATCTTCTTTTGAGACCTGATAGCTTACACCTGCTGCCTTAACAACATTCTCCTCAATCATCGTAGAGCCGAAATCATTGGCTCCAAATCTCAATGCAACCTGTGCAAGCTTCAGTCCCTGCGTAACCCATGATGCCTGAATGTTTTTGATATTGTCGAGATATATCCTCGATAGCGAAAGTACTCTTAAATAATCCACAGCAGTAGCTCCCCCCTCCGCTGACTTCTGAGCTAATTCCGTATTCCTCGGCTGAAAAGACCACGGAATAAATGCGGTAAAACCTCCAGTTTTGTCCTGAAGAGTCCTTATTGCATCGAGGTGCTCGATTATATCTTCAGATTTTTCAACGCTGCCGAACATCATGGTCGCTGTTGTCCTCATGCCGATTTTATGCGCCTCTTCCATCACCTTGAGCCATTGCGAGGATTTTATCTTCTTAGGGCTGAGGATTTCGCGTACCCTGTCTGAAAGTATCTCTGCTCCGCCTCCCGGTATCGAATCCAGCCCTGCCTGTTTCAATATCAGCAAGGTCTCCCTTACTGTAATGTCATGCCTTTCTGCAAGGTAGTTTACTTCTGGTGGTGAGAAGCCGTGTATGTTTATAGAATACCTGTCCTTAATGGATTTCAGGAGATTAGTATAGTAATCCAATCCAAGCTCAGGATGTATCCCCCCCTGAAGGAGTATCTGCGTGCCGCCGAGGCTGATGGTCTCGTCTATCTTTCTAAATATCTCATCCTTATCTAAAAGATATGCATCAGGGCTTTCCACATCACGGTAAAAAGCGCAGAACCTGCATTTATTGATGCAGACGTTTGTGTAATTGATATTGCGGTCAACGATGAATGTAACAATGCCTCCGGAATGCTGGTATTTCCTGATATTGTCAGCACGCTCTCCAAGATCAAGGAGGTCAGAACTCTTTAAAAGATTTAATGCTGTATCTCTATCTATCCTGTCCAAAATCTGTTCCCTCTCTAAAACTATATAAAATCCGTCTAGGCCATAATCTTATTATCACCTGCGTAGAAAGTTCGCCTGCAAACTTTAAGGGGACATCCCGTGTGCCAGTGTTAGGGGGAGTTGTCATTATCCACCTACAGTCGTTAATGTCTTTCGTTTAGCGAATAGAGATGAGGCAGTATCCAGCTTTTTCGTTTTTAAATCTCCAGTCATTGTGCCAGCCTTAATGTGGTAATCTTTGTTTTTGGCTTTACAAAACTCAATCACCTGACGGCTCAGATAATTGTAAAAGCCCTTTTGATCACGATATTGTGAAACTATCGCATTATAGTTAAGTCTTCCAAAGATGATCTTATCAGCAAAAGCAACTGATTGCAGAATCTTTTTAAAGTTCTGTTCTATGATATTGGGCGTTGGATAAGGCTCTATGCTTACCCATGTCTTTATTCCCTTTTTGTGCAAACGGTAAAGGCTTTCAATCCTTTCTTTGTAAGACGCAGAAAATGGTTCATATTCCTCTCTGAAATCTTTATCAAGCGATATTAGCGTAATCCCAAACTCATTTGATTTGCTCAATTCAATGAGTTCAGTCGGCAATACTCCTTTTGTCAAAGCAGTGCATTTAATGTTTGCCTTGTTCAGCATACCGATAAGCTTAACGCTTAAATCTGCGATCTCAGGATAATCATACATAAAAGGGTCTGTGCTAAAACACAGGTGAACAAATTTTA
>OGCL01003029.1_pt1 | contig 10530 bp, 13 predicted proteins | sample 1570041 | NCBI WGS metagenome assembly OGCL01 (sample SAMN06266162, study PRJEB24511) | hot springs metagenome | isolation source: Hot spring water | place: South Africa: Limpopo | collected 2015-06-22 | reverse complement strand
GCCGATGTGAAGCGAAGCGGCCGGAGCCAACACCGCGCAACGCAGCGATTCGCCCGCGCAGCAATTTATTCAGCGTTCCCTTAGGATGAACAGTCCCTCTCCTTAAGCTCCGCCCCCCGCGGGGGAGGGGAGCGTCATGAGTCGGCTACGCGACTTTCATGATAAGAAACCGGGACGCCGGCAGTACGCTCTCCCTGTGCGGGGCAAAAAAAACGGCTGCCCGAGGGCAGCCGTCTTGGCCGGTCTTAGACCGCTTACTTCTGCGCGGACTGGGCCGCGGGCGCCGGCATGCCGGGAACCGCGAACATCTGTGCCCAAACGTTGGGGTCGAAGGGGTTGAACACGGCAGGCGCGGCACCCGCAGCCGGGGCAGCGCCGTAGCCGGTGGTGGCACCCCAGGGGTTGGCCGCGGCCGGAATCGCGGCGGTGGCGGGGTTCAGGAAGCCGGCCCACATCGGACCGTAGGTCTTGGGATCCATCGCGGCGCCCAGCCAACCCATGTAGTAGTTGGGGTTCATCGGCGCGACCATCAGGTTGATGGCCTTGGGATCGAGCGGGGACATCATCCACTTCATGTACATGCCGGGGTTGAGGGTGTTCAGCATCATGCCCCACAGCTTGGGATCCATCGGCAGCATGGCCCAGCGCATCATCTTGCCCGGATCGGTCATGGTGGTGAGCAGCGCGGTGTAGAAGTTGGGGTCCATGCTCGCGGCCAGCCAGCGCATGTAGACGTTGGGATCGGCGAACTCGGCCACGTTGCGGTAGGCGCCCGGATCGACCATGCTGTTCATCATGCGCAGCCAGCCGGCAGGATCCATCACCAGGTTGCCCATGGTGGTGTAGAAGCCGGGCTCGGTCACGGCGTTGAACCAGGGCACGAACACCTTGGGATCCTTGTAGGCCGACATGTTCTGGGTGAAGTCGGTCATGCGCTGCAGCCAGGCCTCGGGGGTCTGGGGCACCGGCTTGGCCGGCTGGGCGGGGGCGGCGGCCGGCTGGGCAGAGGCCAGGACAGGCAGGGTGGCGAGGGCGAGGGCTGTGACCAGGGTCTTGATTTTCACGATGTACTCCTTCAGGTTGGTTGTAGCTGGTAAATACCAGGATGACGACGACTGCCTGGGATATCCCGCAGCCGGCTGGCCTCCGGGATGAACCGGAACAAACCGCGGGAAATTATAAAAATTATCTCATTCTAATAAACTCATGGTCAATGTCAGACCCGGCTTGTCCCGTGACTCAGATCCCCGACGTTGCCGTTTTGCATCGATTAGCCGACGCGGATTTAGGGTGATCTCGTCTCCGGCGGCGTGGACCATGACCCGTACACCCGATGTCGACTGAATCCTGTGCCGTGTTTCTGGGCACGGTGGGCTGGCTGCACCCGTCCTGGCAGGGCAGCTTTTACCCCGATGACCTGCCGGAAGACTGGCTGCTGGCCTATTACAACACCCAGTTCCGGTCTGTTTTCCTGCCCCATGCGGATTGGACGTCAGCCACGGATGCGCAACTGACGCAATGGGCGCAGGACAGCCGACCCGGTTTTCGTTTCGTGCTCGAATCGGGCCCGCCACAGGCCGCGGCCGGGCATGCAGCGGACATCCTGGGCGAGCGACTGGGCATGATCACGCACAGGGATGACCCCCGACTGCTCTGGTTCGATGCCGGAACCGAGCTCAAGGCCCTGGCCCGTGAGATCGAACGACGCGACAAACCCCTGTTTCTATTCAGTCTGGACGCCGATCTGGCCGGTCTGCAACGGGTGGCCACCCTGCTCGAGTTGATGGGTTGGTAGGGCCGATGATGCAGACACCCCCGCCGCGCTCGGATTGAGCCGGCCTGCACGCCTCCGCTAGAATGGCGAAAACAACCGGCCCGTCCGTCCCCCTCCCTCGTGTCCGACAACCTCGTCGAAATTCGTGACCTCTGTTTTGCCTATGCCGATCGCCTGGTGTTGCAGGGCATCAACCTGACCGCCAGGCGTGGTCAGCTGGTTGCCATCATGGGCAACTCCGGCTGCGGCAAGACCACGCTGATGCGGCTCATCGGCGGACAGCTCAAGCCCACCCTCGGAAAGGTGATGGTTGACGGCCAGTCCGTCGGGGAGCTCGACTTCCAGGCGTTGTATCGGCTCAGACGGCGGATGGGCATGCTGTTCCAGTTCGGCGCCCTGTTCACGGACATGTCGGTGTTCGACAACGTGGCCTTCCAGCTGCGCGAACACACCGATCTGCCGGAGGAGATGATCCGCGATCTGGTGCTGATGAAGCTCAACGCCGTCGGCCTGCGCGGCGCCCAGGATCTCATGCCAGCGGAACTGTCCGGCGGCATGGCCCGGCGGGTGGCGCTGGCGCGCGCCATTGCCCTGGACCCCATGCTCGTCATGTACGACGAACCCTTTGCCGGTCTGGATCCGATCTCGCTGGGGGTGGCCGGTGACCTCATCCGCCGCCTCACGGATACCCTGGGCCTGACCTCGCTCGTGGTGACGCACGACGTGCAGGAGTCCCTGAAGATCGTCGACTACGTCTATTTCATCTCCGAAGGGGTCATCGTGGCCCAGGGCACCCCGCAGGATATCCGCGCATCCGACCTGCCCTACGTGCACCAGTTCGTGCATGGCGAGGAGGACGGGCCGGTGCCGTTCCACCATCCGGCCCCACCCTACGCCGAGGAATTGGGGTTCGGCCATGCTTGAGCGTGTCAGCGCGATCATGCGCCGCATGGGCGCGCGGGTGATCAATTCCATCTGGCGTCTGGGACTGGCGACCCGGTTCTTCTTTCTGACCCTGCTCTACTCCGGCACCTGCTTCCGCCGTCCGCACCTGGTGATCAAGGAGATCTTCTCCGCCGGCGTGCTGTCGCTGATCATCATCCTCGTCTCGGGCCTGTTCGTCGGCATGGTGCTGGGTCTGCAGGGATACGAGACCCTGCAGACCTATGGCTCGGAAGAGGCCCTCGGCATCCTGGTAGCCCTGTCCCTGGTGCGGGAACTGGGGCCCGTGGTGGCGGCGCTGCTCTTCGCCAGTCGTGCCGGATCGGCCATGACCGCCGAGATCGGGCTCATGAAGGCCACGGAACAGATCTCGGCCTTGGAGATGATGGCGGTGGACCCCATCGCCCGCGTGGTGGCGCCGCGGTTCTGGGGCGGCGTGATCTCCATGCCGCTCCTGGCGGCGCTGTTCTCCGCCATGGGCATCTTCGGCGGCTACCTCGTGGGGGTGGTCCTCATCGGTGTGGACGAAGGCGCCTTCTGGTCCCAGATGCAGGCCGCGGTGGACTTTCGCGAAGACATCCTCAACGGGGTGATCAAGAGCGTGGTGTTCGGCGGCGTGGTCACCGTCATCGCGCTGTACGAAGGTTACGACGCGCCCCCGACCGCCGAGGGGGTCTCCCGCGCCACCACCCGCACCGTGGTGAGTTCCAGCCTGGCCATCCTGGCCTGGGACTTCGTCCTGACCTCTTTCATGTTCCGTGGAGCCAGCTGACATGTCCATGAAGAAAACGACTTTGGATCTCTGGGTCGGCGTATTCGTCGCCGCCGGCCTGGGCGCGCTCCTGTTCCTGGCCCTGAGGGTGGGGAGCTTCAGCGCCTTCGAAACCGCCAAGACCTACACCGTGCAGGCGTCGTTCGAAAACATCGGCGGGCTCAAGATCCGCGCGCCGGTGAAAAGTGCCGGCGTGGTGGTGGGCCGGGTGGTCGACATCCGCTTCGACAACACGACCTACGAGGCCATCGTGAGCATGCAGTTGGGCAACCAGTATCGGTTCCCGAATGACAGCAGTGCCGCCATCATGACCTCGGGACTGCTCGGAGAACAATACGTCGCCCTGGAGGCCGGCGGGTCCAACAAGATGTTGTCCAATGGCGACACCCTCAGGATCACCCAGGGGGCGGTGGTCCTGGAGAATCTCATCGGCAAATTCCTCTTCAGCAAGGCCGAGGAGGGGGGTGTCAGGGCGCCCGAAGAAGGATCGGCCCCTTGACTGGGCAACGGTCGAGACGCGAGATTGTCGGACTAGGCTAACAACCTGACGACTGGAAGAGCGATGTGGAATTTCCTACGAATGGGCCTGTGCTGTCTCGTCCTCGGAGGCATGGGCAGCGCAGTGGCGCAAGTGCTGGCGCCGGACGTGCTGGCGCGCAACACGACCAATGAGGTCATCGAGATCGTCAAGCAGGACCGGGAAATCAAGGCCGGCAATGCGAAAAAGATCTACGACCTGGTGGAGGCCAAGGTCCTGCCCCATTTCGACTTCCGCCAGATGACCCAGCTGGCGGTGGCCAGGAACTGGGCCAGGGCCACGCCCGAGCAGCAGCAGCGGCTCACCGACGAGTTCCGTGCCCTGCTGGTACGCACCTATGCCGCGTCGCTGTCCAGCGTGGCCGACTACAGGATCGACTTCAAACCCCTGCGCATGCGCCCGGGGGACGAGGACGTGACCGTCAGCACGGAAGTCAGCAAGCCCGGCGCGCCGCCCATCACCATCGATTACCGCATGGAGAAGCAGGCCGGGGGCTGGAAGGTCTATGACGTGCTGGTCGACAACGTCAGTCTGGTCACCGTCTACCGCAACTCCTTCAACTCGGAGGTGCGCAAAGGCGGGATAGACGGGCTCATCGCCGCGCTGGCGCGGCGCAACCAAACCACCAGCAACTGATCACGACACCGCATGCGCAGGGAAGGCGAGACGCTGCTGCTGGAAAACGACCTGACGCTCGAGCATGCCTCACGCCTGTTGACGCAAGGCAGCGACGAGATCGCCAACGGGGCCCGCGTGGTGGATTTCGCCCATGCCGGCAAGGTCGACTCCTCCGCCCTGAGCCTGATGCTCGCCTGGCGACGGCGCGCCCTGGCGGCCGGACGCACGATCGAGTTTCGCAATGTCCCCGACAGCCTGATGAGCCTGGCCAACCTCTACGGCGTGGGCGAACTGATCCGAAATTAGGACGCTTACGCCAACCTCCAAGGGGGGTGCAACAGCCCGGCGCACGCTGAGGTGGAACGACCCCCAGCCTCGCTGCGCTCGTCGCCCCCCGAGGGGGGTGTCAGTTCCTTCGGGACGGCCGGGCGGGACTAGGATGAAACACACCCCCTCATGCTATTGCGACATCAGGTTGCCGCCGGGTTTCTTTCGTCGCGGGTGGCGCGTGGCGCGGTGGAGCAACTGACATGGCCGCCGCCATCCGTGCGCGCGGACTGGAGAAGCGCTACAAAACGGTTCACGCCCTGTGCGGCGTCGATCTCGAGGTGGAGGAAGGCGAGTTTTTTGCCCTGCTCGGCCCCAACGGTGCGGGTAAGACCACTTTCATCAGCATCCTGGCCGGTTTGGTCCGCGCGACGGCCGGGCGGGCCGAGGTGATGGGCCACGACGTGGTGGCCGGCTATCGGGCGGCCCGGCGTCGCCTCGGGGTGGTGCCGCAGGAACTGGTGTTCGACCCTTTCTTCACCGTGCGCGAGACGCTGCGCATCCAGGCCGGCTATTACGGCCTGCGACGCCCTGACGCCTGGATAGACGAGCTGCTGCACCACCTTGGCCTCAGCGACAAGGCCGACACCAACATGCGCCGGCTCTCGGGCGGGATGAAACGGCGGGTGCTGGTGGCTCAGGCGCTGGTGCACCGGCCACCGGTGATCGTGCTGGACGAACCCACCGCCGGCGTCGACGTCGAGCTGCGCCAGAGTCTGTGGGCCTTCATCCGGCAACTGAACCGGGAGGGCCACACCATCCTGCTCACCACCCACTACCTGGAGGAGGCCGAGGCCCTGTGCGAGCGGGTGGCCATGCTGAAGGACGGGCGCATCGTCGCCCTGGACCGCACCGCCCATCTGCTCGGTGCCGACAGTGAACGACGACTGGAACTCAGGCTCAGCCCCCCCAGGCTGCCCGAGGCCCTGCAGGGACGGCTGATCGGCTGTGCGGCCGATCGCTTCTGTCTCGCCCTGCCGGACTACACCGAGCTGGAGGCCATGCTGGCGGCCTTGCGCCGCGAAGGCATCCAGGTCGTGGAACTCAACATCACCCAGGCCGACCTGGAGGACGTCTTTCTCCGGGTGATGCGGCAGCAGTCATGAAGACGAGGGTCGGCATGCTCGGTTTTCTCACCTTGTTGCACAAGGAGTTGCTGCGTTTCTGGAAGGTCATGCTGCAGACCGTGGCGGCCCCCATCCTCACCGCGCTGCTCTACCTGCTGATCTTCTCCCATGTGCTCGAGGCACACGTGCAGGTCTACCCCGGTGTGTCCTATACCGCCTTCCTGATGCCGGGGCTGATCATGATGTCCATCCTGCAGAATGCCTTCGCCAACGCGTCCTCCAGTCTGATCCAGTCGAAGATCACCGGCAACATCGTCTTCGTCCTGCTGCCCCCCCTGTCATACGGCGAATTCTTTCTCGCCTATCTGCTCGCATCCATGGCACGCGGGCTGATGGTGGGCCTGGGCGTGGGCTTGGTCGGGCTCGTCTTCACCGACCTGCCGCTGGCGCATCCGGTCTGGATCCTGGCCTTTGCCCTGGCAGCCAGCGTGGTGTTCGGCTGCATCGGCATCATCGCCGGCATGTGGGCGGACAAGTTCGATCACCTGGCCGGCATACAGAACTTCCTCATCCTGCCGCTGACCTTCCTGTCCGGGGTGTTCTACTCCATCCACTCGCTGCCGACCTTCTGGCAGACGGTTTCGCACTGGAACCCGGTGTTCTACATGATCGACGGCTTTCGCCACGGCTTCTTCGGCCAGTCCGACGTCAGCCCGTTAACGGGTATGGCCGTGGTGCTGCCCTGTGCCCTCATCCTCTCGCTGCTGACTTTGCTGCTGCTCAGGAGCGGCTATAAACTGCGGCATTGACCTCACAATGAGTCACTTCCCCATGGTAACCCCCGAACAGATCGAGACCTGGATCCGTGCCGGTCTGCCCTGCGAGCACCTGCGCGTGGCCGGAGACGGCCATCACTTCGAGGCCGTGATCGTCAGTGCCGAGTTCCGCGGCAAACTGCCGGTGGCCCGTCATCAACGGGTCTACCAGGCCCTGGGCGAGCGCATGAAGGCCGACATCCACGCCCTGTCCATGCAGACCCTGACGCCGGAGGAATGGGCAAGCCGCAATGGATAGACTGGTCATCGCCGGCGGCCGGCGCCTGTCGGGCGAAGTGGCCATCTCCGGCGCCAAGAACGCGGCCCTGCCCATCCTCTGCGCCGCCCTGCTCACCCGCGACCCCCTCACCCTGACCAACGTCCCGGCGCTCAACGACATCCGCACCATGCTGCGGCTGCTCGAGCAGATGGGGGTCCGGGTGGCGCGCGACGGCGACACGGTCAGCCTGGATGCCGGCAGTCTGCACGACCCGACCGCCCCCTACGAGCTGGTCAAGACCATGCGCGCGGCCATCCTGGTGCTGGGCCCCCTGGTGGCACGCCATGGCGAGGCGCGTGTCTCCCTGCCGGGCGGTTGCGCCATCGGCGCGCGCCCGGTGGAGCAGCACATCAAGGGCCTGACCGCCATGGGCGCGGAGGTGACGGTCGACCACGGTTATGTCAACGCCGCCGCGACCCGGCTTAAGGGGGCGCGCATCTTCACCGACATGGTCACCGTCACCGGCACGGAAAACCTGATGATGGCCGCCTGCCTGGCCGAGGGCGAGACGGTGATCGAGAATGCCGCGCGCGAGCCGGAGGTGGTGGACCTGGCCCAGTGCCTCAATGCCATGGGCGCGCGCGTGAGCGGCGCCGGCACCGACGTGATCCGCATCCTGGGCGTGGAGCGGCTGCATGGCGCCACCCACCGCATCATGCCCGACCGCATCGAGACCGGCACCTATCTGTGCGCAGCGGCCGTCACCGGCGGTGACATCCGCCTCACCGGCACTTCAGCGGGCTACCTGGACGCCGTGGTGGACAAACTGATGGATGCCGGTTGCGAGATCCAGGGCGAGAAATCGCCCCAGCACGAGGCCATCCGCCTCAAGGCCCCGCAGCGCCTGAAGGCGGTGTCCATACGCACCGCGCCCTACCCGGCCTTCCCGACCGACATGCAGGCTCAGTTCATGGCCATCAACGCCGTAGCCGAAGGCACCGCGGTGATCCGCGAGACCATATTCGAAAACCGCTTCATGCACGCCGTCGAGCTCACCCGCCTGGGCGCCGATATCCGCATCGATGGCAATACCGCCGTGGTGACCGGCGTGGAGCGGCTCACCGGTGCCACGGTCATGGCCACCGACCTCAGGGCCTCGGCCAGTCTGGTGATCGCCGGCCTGGTGGCGGAGGGCGAGACCACGGTGGACCGGATCTACCACCTGGATCGGGGCTACGAGCGGCTGGAGGAGAAACTCGCCGCCGTGGGTGCCGTCATCAAACGGGTAAAGACATGAGCATCACCCTCGCCCTGTCCAAGGGACGCATCTTCGAGGAGACCCTTCCCCTGCTCGCGGCCGCGGGCATCACCCCGCAGGAGGACCCGGAATCCTCGCGCAAGCTCATCATCGGCACCAACCGCCCGGACGTGCGCGTGATCATCGTCCGCGCCAGCGACGTGCCCACCTATGTGCAGCATGGGGCGGCCGACCTCGGGGTGGCGGGCAAGGACGTGCTCATGGAGCACGGCGGTGAGGGCCTGTATCAGCCGGTGGACCTGAATATCGCCCGCTGCCGCATGATGGTGGCCACGCCGCTGGGTTTCGACTATGCGGCGGCCGTGCGTCGGGGGGCGCGGCTGCGGGTGGCGACCAAGTACGTGCAGACCGCCCGCCTGTTCTTCGCCGCCAAGGGCGTGCACGTGGATCTGATCAAGCTCTACGGCTCGATGGAACTCGCCCCCCTGGTGGGGTTGGCGGATGTGATCGTCGATCTGGTCTCGACCGGCGGAACATTGAAGGCCAACAATCTCGTCGCCGTCGAAGAGATCGCTCAGATCAGTTCACGCCTGGTGGTCAACCAGGCCTCGCTCAAGCTCAAACACGCCAGTCTGCAGCCCATCATCGAAGCCTTCCGTCAGGCGGCGGGCTGAAATCCGCCGATCGGCATATAATTTGACGCTTGAGACTGCCACCTCCACGATGAGCACCTCCCTCAAGATCACCCGCCTCGATACCGCCGCAGGCGATTTCTACCGGCAGCTCGACCGTCTGCTGGCCTTCTCCGATGCGACGGATACGGCCGTGCAGTCCGCCGTGCAGGACATCCTGGCGGCGGTGCGCAGCCGTGGTGACGCCGCCGTGCTCGAATTCACGGCCCGTTTCGACCGCGTGCACGCGCCGAGCATGGCCGCGCTGGAGCTCTCGCCGGCGCGCCTCGACCAGGCGCGGCAGGCGCTCCCGCTGCGGCTTGAGCGCGCGCTCGGGCAGGCCGCGGAGCGCATCCGCCTCTATCACGAGAGACAGCTCACGCAGTCCTGGACCTACACCGAGGCAGACGGCACCCTGCTCGGCCAGCAGGTCACCCCCCTCGACCGCGTCGGCCTCTACGTCCCGGGCGGCAAGGCGGCCTATCCGTCGTCGGTGCTGATGAACGCCATCCCGGCCAAGGTGGCCGGGGTCAAGGAACTGATCATGGTGGTGCCCACGCCGGACGGGGTACACAACGACCTGGTGCTCGCCGCCGCGGCCATCGCCGGGGTCGACCGCGTGTTCACCATCGGCGGCGCCCAGGCGGTGGCAGCCCTCGCCTATGGCACCGAGACCGTGCCCCAGGTCGACAAGATCGTCGGCCCCGGCAATGCCTACGTGGCCGAGGCCAAGCGCCGGGTCTACGGCATAGTCGGCATCGACATGATCGCCGGTCCGTCCGAGATCCTGGTGATCTGCGACGGCCGCACCCCGCCCGACTGGATCGCCATGGACCTCTTCTCCCAGGCCGAGCACGACGAGCTGGCGCAGTCCATCCTGGTCACGCCGGATGCCGCCTTCCTGGACGCGGTCGAGGCCAGCATCAACCGTCTGCTGCCCACCATGCCGCGCCAGGCGGTGATCGCGCAGTCCCTCTCCGGACGCGGCGGTCTCGTCCTCTGCCGCGATCTGGAGGAGGCAGCAGACATCGCCAATCGCATCGCCCCGGAACACCTGGAGCTCTCGGTCGAGGACCCGCAGGCCTTGCTCCCCCGCATCCGCCACGCCGGCGCCATCTTCATGGGGCGCAACACCTGCGAGGCCCTGGGCGACTATTGCGCCGGCCCCAACCATGTCCTGCCCACCTCGCGCACCGCCCGCTTCTCCTCGCCGTTGGGCGTGTACGATTTCCAGAAGCGCTCCAGCCTGATCCAGGTCTCGCCGGTCGGTGCGCGCACCCTGGGCGAGCTCGCGGCCGCCCTGGCCTATGGCGAAGGACTGCAGGCGCACGGCCGCTCGGCCGAATACCGCATGGAAGGCTGAGCCCATGACGAAACGACCCCCAGCCTCGCTGCGCTCGTCGCCCCCCGAGGGGGGTGTCAGTTCCTTCGGGACGGCCGTGCGGAACTGAGATGAAACGACCCCCAGCCTCGCTGCGCTCGTCGCCCCCCGAGGGGGTGGTCAGTTCCTTCGGGACGGCCGTGCGGA
>OGCL01003028.1_pt1 | contig 10541 bp, 2 predicted proteins | sample 1570041 | NCBI WGS metagenome assembly OGCL01 (sample SAMN06266162, study PRJEB24511) | hot springs metagenome | isolation source: Hot spring water | place: South Africa: Limpopo | collected 2015-06-22 | reverse complement strand
GGTACCACCAGGCCGACGCCCTTGCCCGAGCGCGTCGGCGCGAAGGTCAGCACATGCTCGGGGCCTTCGTGGCGCAGATACTGATCTTCGAATTGGCCGAGGAACACACCCGTAGGTTGGGTCAGGCCAGCTTTGCGCACCTCATCGGCATCGGCCCAACGTGCCGAACCGTAGGTGGTGACGCGGCGTGCCTGGCGCGCGCGCCAGATAGCCATACCAATGGCCACCACCAACGCCAGCAGGCTGCTGCATGCAGCGATGCTACCGCCTACATTGAAGACCTCCGGCGCGTAGGCATCGAAGACGAACCACCACTCGAACAGACGCCAGGGATGATAGACCGGTATGCCCAACAGATCGAACCAGGGCGCCCCCAGGCGGGCCTGGTAGCCAAGCGCAGCAGCCGTCCACTGCGTGGCACTCCATATTCCGGACAGGGTAATGGCCAACACCACCAGCACCTGGCCGTACAGCACCGTCGTCGCATGCATCCCTGAACCCAACCTCCCAGGCAAAACGCACGGCACGTGGATGTGCCGCGGGCGAGAGGTTCGGTACTGGAGGAGGAGGGGTCAAAGACCGTTTAGGCGAGGACTAAGAGGGTTGGGGCAACACAGCAGACTGTGGCGGTTAGCGGATAAGCTCAGCAGGGTATGGTGTCCACGACCGGTAGGTGTCGACCCGCCGCAGCCGGTCACATCAGACAGAAACCGGCCAGAAGCAGGCAGCCGAACATCGTTTTGATCTTAAAATCGTATCTACACGATACAACCTGAGTTCGCCAAAGAGGTTCGGTGAGACTGAGGGCCAATCATCGGTGGCAGCTTGGGTTTGCCCACTGATGATGTGGTCTCGGGGGAGGCGGTAAGGAACTGCAGGGCGAGATCACTACCTTGACCAATAGCGAAAGTCGATCTATCAAACAACGAAGCCCTTTCGGGATTGAGCACTGCCGTAAGCTCTCCCGTCATTTACACAGCAGACTCTTGGATATTGCGCATACACATAGTAATCCAGCGCACGTCGTACGCCGGGGGGGCGAGGAAGCGGACAGGGAAACGGTAAGGGAACTCTATGTGCAATGTCTCTTTGAAGCGGTTCCATTTTCTATCCATAGGCAATATCGGCATATTAAGTTTGCTTCTGCTGGGTGGCTGCACAACTTATAGGGCCCCCTATGAATACACGGTGGTGGGTCCAACCGGAATGCCTATGCGTCCAATGGAACAGGTTGTTTTGCCACCCGGAGCCGTTGTGGGTAAGGGTACGGTCACATTTGTCGTCGAACATGACGACGTCAAGCCTTCATGTTTATTACTGCCGGATATCAGTAACGATTCGTTGGGCCTGATTTCATCAGTGTACTGGCGAGACATCGGCAAGCGAGGCACTCGAATCGATGTCGATTTGAATAAATTTTCCTGCGAGATCGAGACAAAGGGACTGCGAGAGTGCATGCGGATAGCCGGGGAAATCGCGATCGAAGCGATCGGCAAAGAGAGTCAATGGGCAGCGTGCTGGAAGCCGCCATCTCCCTCCATGGAGCCGTCATATCCTTACACAGTGAGGGAATCATTAGAAGAGGATTTGGGCTTTGCTTTCGTTTCGAAGCCCACGGATAAGGGAAAGTTCGACTCAATAGGTACGAAGATTGTAGCAACCGAGCCATCCACCGATACGGATCCGCAGCCCACGGTGAATGGAGTGTGTGCCCCATCTTTAGTGAAAACTCTCATTGGCGGAGCGAACGCGAAGATCGACGAGGCTTGCGTCAAAGCCAGTGAGCATCCCAATCAAGTCTCAAGCGTTGACTTACGGCCTGGAATGAAGATTTGCGTGCAGGCCGAGCATCGCTTCAATAGTTCTAGTTCTACCCGGTCAAGGCAGGCTTCTAAGGAGCACTGCTCCCGGTTCGTGAAGGGGCCAAACGATTTATTGGCTTTCCCTCAAATCCAGCAGTTGACGTCCCCCATCTATGGTCCTTATCTAAACGCGCACACGGCATCAGCGATTTTTGGTGTCTACGACTGGTCGGGCATCCGCTCGCATGCCCTGGATTCCTTACACAATGCATTCCAGTTGACGGTGTACTTTCCACAGATACAGTCGGAGCAGGATCAGTTATGGGGTTCTGCTGGTGACATCTGGTTGATCGAGGCAAAGAAAGCGAACAATGCTGGCCCCTTGGTGCTACTGAGCGGCGTTAAGCGAGAGATACCTAACGGAGGACGCAAAGTCCCGTACTCTGCGCTCTGCGGCAGCACGCAAGGGTTCAGCTGCTTCCTCTTCATGGACCGCCCATCCGTGTATATCACACAGGATATTCGCATGGGGCAGGAAGTGCTTGAAGCCGAGTTGGGAATCACGCTCGGCGAGTTGGCAGCCTCGCAATCCCTGCCGCCGATCGAACTCTTGCGGCCATTTCGAGACCGGCCGATCCCTGTCAAGGGCAACGCGGATCAGGCACCACTTGTATCAGGTGACGGCCTGAGGAGGCTCCATGACTGAGCTTACCTTACACCCGTCTTGCCCGTGTCCGATCTATATCTCTGCGGTAGTCAACGACCTCGGTGGCGGTTGGAGGAAGGTGCTCGCTTTTATACCCCATAGGTCCATTAGAGCAGAGACCGTGCTGCTTCAAGATGTGCTGGGAACAGGCTGCATAGTCATCGCGAGTATCCAAGGAACCTCTGAATGGGTGTCTGCAGACTGGGTCGCCACACTAGCGAACGGCGCGGATGCGCAACTTGCATTTCTCAGGTGTTCACAGGATGGCATCTATGATTTTCGCGGTGTGCTGCGCTGCGGAGCCCTTGGGAGCGACTGGGTCCTGAACACACAGACGAGAGTGGATTGCTCATTCAGTAGCCACGGCCTCATGCTCCCCAAGGGCAGCCGCCTTTCTTATTCTGGAAATGTCTTAAAGCTCACTGCCCCTGTCGGTGAGGCGGCTACATTGGGCGGATTTGAACTGCACGGGGACAAGAGCCCCGACCTTGGCATTCTGACGTTTAACCTAGACTGGCCCGCAGAGATGGTCTTCTTCGCGAAGCTGGAGGTTAAAGTCCTTGAGTACGAGGGGGCGTCCGGCGCGAGCAAGTGGACAGTCCTTGGACAGAACTTTGTCCAACTGCGTGCCACGGAATTCGGCGAGGTGGCCGCGGAGTTTGTGTCGTACCCGCTGGTTGCTGCAACAGGAGATGCAACATTCCTAAATTTCGATCTCGTGCTAGACCCGGTCGAGCCCAAGATCGAACACCCGATTCCTACTCCGACGCGCAACTCTCGACTGCGCCTGACGGAGGTGAGGAGTGATGGCAAAAAGATTGAGCCGATTCCCCTCAATTTTTTTAGCGCAGCGGGTGAGCGGCTGAACGCTAGCACTGCAGACTTCGCGGGCCTCGAATTCCACTTCGTGCCGCAGCTTGTCGGACTAATAAACAACAAACCAACATATAACGGTGCGACACTCCTTCCGCACGGTAATCTGAAGTTGTCCTCCGGTTCCGCACTGCTGGGTGCAGGGCTCCTCGAGCGAGTTGACGCGTTCACAGCGATCTCTTTCGACGCGTTTGCGCCGGCAGCGGGCCTGGATGCGCAGATCCGCGATGCCGAAGGTAAGCCCCTGGAGCCGGTGGAGCCTAGTTTGGCCAGGGGGGCTTTCCTTTGCGACCATGCCGTCGTCTCTTCGATCAGTTTCGTGCATGACGGCGGCGAGCCACGCGTGCGCTATTCACCCGACGCCTTACCCCTTTACAAGTTGGGCGGGTCATTGGAAGCGCACCCCTACAAACCCCTCGAGTGTCGTGTTCCCAACTCCATGCCCATTGGTATGGTGGACCTTGCACGCACAGCGGAGGATTCTCTCACGTTCGCGTTTGAGCGGTCCGTCATCTCCCCGCATCGGGTTGGCCTGCTGAGCGAGGAACGGCGCCTCGAACTCAATCAGCACGCGAGACGACCGGGGGCTCTGGCACTCGCGCAAGCGGATGTGTCGGTCACCACACCACAAGGCTTCCGCGTCATTGAGGACGGCAACGGGGTCTGGAAGTACATCGAATTCGCAGCCGGCAAGCTCGGGGCCGGCGCAGACTGGCGTCTTCGCTTCGAACTCGGCGCCGACCCCAAGCTGCGCCAGGATATCCAGGCAATCTTCAGCACCAAGGAAATTTTTATCGTCATCACTGACATGCCGAAAGCGGAGCCTGGCGCCAAACCGACGCTGCGGCTCGAATACATGGCGGGCGGCTGGCGTTTTGGCGTGGAGCCCATCGGGACCGCAGTCTCGGTGCCGGCGCCGACAGTGGAGGATCCGATCTGTGTCATCAAATTCGGCAACCGGGCTATCAAGGACCTGATTGAGGACACAGACGCCTGGAACGGCACGACCCTCTTCGTAGGTGACGGCGACCCCGCAAAGATTCGAGCGGTGCGCGACCGGCTGATCCGATATGTAACGGCGCTGAAGCAGGATCTTGTCAACGACCAAAATTCGCGCAAGCCGTTCGCCGCACCCTTTGTCGCGCCCGGTGTGGGTGGCAGTGATCGCGGCAAACTGGTCGACCCGGCATGGAACGGTTTCTGTGTATTCTCGCTGGGCATGTCGGATGATGCCGCTTCTCTACCGGCCGACCTGGCGCCCCTGCTCCAAAACTATGTGAAGTCCCTTTCCGCGACGGTTCTGTGCGCCGACATTCGGCCGACCGACGCGAGCGAAGTTTCGGACGTCGTGGCTCTGGTACGGCATGAAGCAAACCTGAACGAGGAGCCCGACGACTCGGCGGACCCTGACTGCTCCGGTGGCTTCAGCCTCCAACTCCTGCGCGTGCTGCTCAAAAGCGGTGGTGTTGACAACTTCGAATGTAAGCTAAAACTGCGCCTATCCAAGTTCCTGGGCCAGCCCACTGGTCTGGACAGCAAGGCCATGCTAGTTGGTACTTACGACAAGCGCACCGACACCACGCCGCCCTCCGAGAACTATAGCTTTTCGCTCGTCGGGTCCTACGAGGTGAATTTTGGGCAAAGCTCCCCCGTGGAGCGAATGAAGCTGACGAAGATCGGCTACGAGCGCATCTCCGGCCAGGACGGGCAGTTCCTACTGCAAGGCGAGATCGACCTCGGCTTCGACGATCTTGGCGCGAAGGGCATCAGCTTCGACAAGATGGGTCTGGCGTTCAGTTCCGGTGAGCGCAAGTTCTGCTTCAACCCTGGCCTTATCTCCCTGGATTTTGATTCGAACCAATTCTCGAAGCTTCTGCGCAGCTTTCCGCTCAAGCTAAAGTCGTTCACGTTCGGGCGGCTGGGGCCCATGAAATTCGCGAAGCTCACTGACCTCGGCTTCGAGCCCCTAACCGGCGAAGTCGACTTCGCGTACGGCCTCACCTTTGACATGGACCTCGGCTCGCTGGGCGCTATCGCTCGTAAGTTGGAAGCCTTCGGCGCCCAGCTCTTCGTGGGCTGGAAGTTCAGTGGCGGCGCGCGGATTCCTTCGCTCGGCCTGCGGCTGAATGGCAACCGCGGCGGGCGACTGGAGATTAATGCGTTCGATGTGATCAGTCTTACGGCTGACAGCTACGGCTACGGCAAGGTGCCCGGCATGCCGACTGGGATGGAGGTGTACTACCTCAATGCTCAGAACCTGCGGATGAAGCTGCTGGGCATGGAGTTTCCCCCGGAAGCGCAGCAGAAGCAGCACCTCTACTTTTTCTACCCGCTCAAGAACCCGGGCGGCGTTGGCTTCCTCTATGGACTGAAAGACAAGGGGGCAAAGGTAAGCCTCCTTGGCATTGGCAAGCACGTTACCGTGGCGAATCTTTCGGATGCGCAGACGGTGGAAGAGGGTATGGGCTACATCGAGGTTGCGCTCGACAATGTCAACCAGGACAAACTGCCCATGATGCCTGGTACCGGCGTCAGATATGACCCTAAGGTCGACTGGTTCATCGCGCTCGTGGCGAACGTCTTCGGGCTCGCGGACGTGAAGCTGCTCATGGCGGACCCGAAAATCTACGGAGCGCGCATCACGATCCCAAAATCGAAATGGGGCTTGGGCAACGGCGACTGGTTTATCGACATGCTCTACCGGCGCTTGGATGACCGTACTGGCATCTTCTCCGTGGAAGTGCCGCCGCCCATCCCAATGCTCGACTTCGGTGCGGTACAGGTGATTCTGCCCACGATCCGTGCGGAGTTCGGCTCGCCCGGTAACCACATGCTCGTGGATCTCGGCTTTCCGGAGAAGAAGTCGCTCGCCAGCTGGGCGCGCACGGGCAAGATCGTCGCGGGCATCTTCGGGGGGGAGGGCGGTGCCTACTTCGGGCGCATCGCGCCCGGCGCTTTTCCGATCCGCTTCACGGACACCTATTCAGCCCACTACGAGTTCAAGGATGGCAGCATCTTCACGGCGGGCATCGCTGCTTCCTTTGGCCTGATGCGGTACTTCGGGTCTGGCCCTATGACGGGCCATGCCTCACTCACCGGGTTCTTCACTGCCGAGGGAACGATCGCGACCATCCAGCTCAAGGAAGGCCAGAACGCGCTGGTGCCCTCGCCGCCTCGTACCTTCATCGCCCTCGCAGGCGCCTTCGGCATCAAGGGCAGTGTGGAGGCCTGCGTGGACTTCGGCCTCATCAAGGTCGCCGTCGGCTTCAACATCACGGTGATGTTCTCGCTGCCTTACAAGACGTGGCATGCCATCGCGATGGAGACTTCCCTCACCGTTAACGCCTACGCGCGCGTGGTGATTGCGCGGATCAGCATTCCCTTCGACGGTAAGATCGAGATAGCGATCAATTTCTCTTTCTCATTCCGCACCGTTGTGCAGGTACAGTTGGCCGGCGCGGACTCACGGCTCGCCAAGGTGTTCGACACCTCGGCATCGCGACCGCTGGACCCGCTGGAAGTCCACCGCGTCCTGGCTTTTACGCTTGGACCACCGAAGTGGGACTGGCCCGCCGCGACGCCCGCGTCGCTGGGCCTGAAGAACTCGCTGCCATTCCCTGCCTGGTTCATGGCTACGCGCAGTATTGATGAAGACCTGCCGCCCACCGGCACGGAATATGCCGCCGCGCTGATGCCCTTCCTTGCGATCGGACAGAATCCGCAATTCGACGACGAAGGCGACTCGGTCGGCTCGCTCGTGGACGTGCTGACCCGGTGGATGCTGATGCAGATTTCGGGCACGGCGGCGTTCGAACCAGCCACGCGCATCCCACTGTCGGCCCTGTTGGCCGCGAACGCGGCATTCCAGCCCGGTGGTAAGGACGGATCGCCCGAGGTGAAGGAAATCCCCCTACCTGACTCAGACGTTAAGGGGTCTTATCACCAATCCATTTCCGACGAACGCGGGCTGAGGACACCCCGCACGGCGCTGGCCGCGCTCACCATCGGAAAGCTGCAGGGACTCTACCGCCAATGTCTCGTGGCGCAGGCGCTGGTTCCAGCCAGCGACCCGGCAAAGTCGCGCAGTAGTGCGGTGGCCGTGGTGATGTATCCGCTGCCGCCGGCTTTCGAACTCTTCACCACGGCCAACGAGCCGAAGGCGGAACACGACTGGGACTTCCCAACAGTAGGCGGCATCGACCTCTCCACGCACCAGATTTTGAATGACAGTGAAGTCGACCAGCTCAGGATGGCCCTGGAGAGCTATTACGCCACACTGCTCGTTGGCGAAGACAAAGGTGCGAAGTCCGCCACAATCGAATCCCCGCAGTCGATGCAGTCCTGGCTGTTCCTCTTCTGGCACCAACTGCTGTGCGCGGAGCTGATCCGGGGTATTGCCAACCAATGTGGGGAGGCTGCCAAGAAGGACGCGCGCATCGACTCTTTCACGGCCGGCGAGTTGCTGGATATGGTGCATGTGGGCGGCACTGGCAGCCTCGGGTGGAAGGCTGCCGGCACTGCGGCGCGGCTTTTCAACGCCGGGCTGCGGTTTGACCTCTCCGTCATCCAAGGCCGGAAAGACTCGCGCAAGGGCAGCATGGCCGTTCTCGCCGGTATTGCCATACCGGAGCCGGCGCACGACCCCGGCGACGAGATCTTCATTGGCTTGCGGTCGCTGAAATCCGCGCCCGACTGGTTCGCCATCTCCCCGGGCAAGTACACCAAAGAGGGGATGCACGATGGCGCGAAGAAGCGCGCTATCGCGTTGGAAGTGACGCCGCTGTTCAGCCGTACTGGCTTTCCGGGCGGCATGCTCGCGGCCGTCGACACCGCCGACAAGGGCTACACGCGGCAGCCGCGCCGCTATGCCGTCACGCGCCACTTGTCCTTTGGCGCCGGGCAGCAACTCGGCCTTTTCCCACCGATGCTTCTCGCGCGTCAGCGCAGCGTCGGCGGGCACACGATGGAGTGGAAAATCGATAGCGCCGCGTCACCTGGCAACCCCGTGGATCTACGTGAGCCGGCGCGGCCGATGACTTGCGTGATCGCCCTGCAACTTCGCGGCAAAGTGGTGAGTGCGGGAACGGCTGGCGGAATCATCTCGCTCCAGCCGCTAGCTGCTGCGGAGAGAGAAACGCTCCGCTTGATGGGAAACCTGACGATCAACGAGACAAAACTGGGCATGCGAACTGTCTTGGACGCGAAGCAACGTCCGCGGGACTTTGTGGATGTGTCATCGGCGCTCTCAGGATTGGAGATCTTCCGCGGCAACGTTACCCGCGAGGAGAACCCTCCCAAAGTCATGCTCCTAGACGAATCGGCGGGCGAGCCGTATCTAGGGCAGGGCGCTGATGGTCTACTGAAGGTGATCCGCGCATGGACGCTCACGGCGGCAAGCTCCTGCTTCGTCAGCGCACATTTTGCGGATGTGCTCATCGCTGAGGGTGACGAGGTAGAACTGCTGGCTGTCTTCGACCCCATGAAGACCACGTCTGATTTCTCTGTCGATGCGGCGAACGCCGTGCTCTATGCAGCCGCCAAGCCTGCCGCGTTGCTCATTTGCACGCGAACGTATGACCTAGAGAACGTCCCCGACAGCCACCCGGGTGCTATCGTCGTGAGGGCGCTCCGCCAGCCTGCCCATCAGGCCATGATTGAAACACCCCCCGTAGCACGCGGCGTGCTGGACGCACCGGCTCGCATGACGCTCGCCGATCTCAAGCGCCTAGCCACGATGGGTGGCGAGGCACCCGGGTCGATGGCCGCTCTCGTGCAGGAGAACCTCGCCTTGCTCGCCGATCTGAGTGACTCGTGGGCCAGCCAGTTCGACCTGCTCGCTTACGCCGTCTACGTGGACGGCGTGAAGTTGATCGACGAGAACGACGTCATCCCGTTTATGCCCGACTGCATGGAGGAACATCGCCACCTGCTGTCGGAAAACCGGCCAGTCCACTACATGGGCCACATCCCCACCAGCCGTCTTACGACCGGTGGCAACCCCTATGCGCTGGTCGGCAAGCGGATCCGCGTCGAGGGCCATCTGCGTGACCACTTCGGCCAGTGTGCGCCGCTAGGCGCAGTGACGCTACTAGACCGCGTGGAGGAGTATCGTGACCAAATCGTCTCGCCCGACGATTGGGACCACCTGCGCATCTGCTTCGGACTAGCCAAAGGTGCGCCGCAACTCTTGTTCACTGCGGACTTGAAGGCCTGTCGTGTGGATAAGGCGCGCGCCGCGTTTCTGGCACGACGCTTCAAACTGCTAAAGGCGCAGCTTGAAGACACGAATCTTCGCGTCGAAACGGCATGGTCGTTTGGCAAAGGAGCGACTGTAAGCGTGCCGAAGCAGAAACTGGTGGAGCTGTTGGACGAACTTTCACGTGTTCTGGGCCCCGGTGACACCGGAAAGGACTCGGCCGGATTCACGGTGCCGCTCGGGTGGCCCACGCTGCCTGTCGAATGGTGCGCCCTGCCTTTCGGCGCGGTGCTGCGTGTAACACGCAGCACCGGTGCGCTCGTAGTGCAGGAGGCGACCGTGCGACTGGATCCCCTGGAAGAAGACGGCAGCGTGCCCAAGGCCTTCTTCTCACGAATGCTGGGTTACTACGGAAACGTACTGCTCGGGGCCGGCGACGCGGGGCGGGGCTTCGGTCGCTATTGGCTCGTCCAGCGCACTGCGGTCGACCTGAAACTTAAGACCGAATCGGCGAGCTTCTGCGCCATGCCGCCGTACTCGAACCGCCTCGTCTCGGTGGAGTCTCTGGTGGACCGTGATGTGGACCTTGCCTTGCGCGAGAGCTTCGACCAGTTGGATATGCTACTCCAGGAGGACCAACTGCCTTCGCTCGGCGCCAACGTTGCTCCGCTGCTCAAACTGAAGAAGACCGCTTCTGTCACATGCGCGAGACGGACGATGGGCATGGGAAATGGGGCCGGCGCCTCGTCGGAAGCCGCGCGGCGTGCGATGGAGGACGCGGTGGCGGCTAAGGCCGGTGACGCCTATCGCATTGCTTCGGTGCTCGACTTCCAGATCGAGCAGCCCGCCGCCGGCGCTGCGGATGCCGTGATGAAGATCGTCGGCGACCTTGCGCTGCCTGGGTCTGTTTCCGAGCCCGAATTGGGCGTGACGACGATTGGCATCGTGCGCACGGACGAGGGGC
>OGCL01003025.1_pt1 | contig 10551 bp, 10 predicted proteins | sample 1570041 | NCBI WGS metagenome assembly OGCL01 (sample SAMN06266162, study PRJEB24511) | hot springs metagenome | isolation source: Hot spring water | place: South Africa: Limpopo | collected 2015-06-22 | reverse complement strand
AAGAACGCCAGCTACCACTTCGTCTTCACCCGCCAGAACCGCGGCAAGCTCGATGAGCTGAAGGCATTGGTCGAGCGCGGTCAGCTGAGGCCACATGTTGGTGCGGTCTATTCGCTCGCTGATATCTCAAGCGCGCATGCGCTGCTGGAGACGCCCAACAATGGTCTTCGCGGAAAAGTCGCAATTGCCGTCGAACCCTCACTCGCCCCGTAAGTGCATGCAACTGCTGAACTTGCTCTAGAGGAATACCGCAATGATTTATGAAATCGCACTGCTGCCCGTTCACAAAGAACAGATCGAACCCTTCAAACAGGCATTTGCCGAAGTGGTTCACTTGCTCCAGCGCGCCAAGGGTTATGGCGGCCACATGCTCGCGCAGGGAATCGAAAGCCCCGAGCGATTCAACCTGATCGTGCGCTGGGCGTCACTCGAGGACCACACGCCGGGCTTCGAGGCGAGTGACGACCATCAGACGTTCATGCTGGGCCTGGAGGAATTTTTCTCGGAAGAGCCGACGGTCTATCACATTGAGGGGGCGCCCTTCACTACCGGAAAAGATGAAGACCAGAACGGCATCTTTGGCGTGGCAGTACCTTAAATTGCGCGCAAGCGCTCACAGTCACAGACAGTGGGGTGGAGCAATGGCCAAGGCCGCTGATGTAGTTGTGCAATGCCTGGAGAACGAAGGTGTCGAGTACGTCTTCGGCATTCCGGGTGAGGAAAACCTCGATCTTCTGGAGTCTCTACGCAAATCGAAGATCAAACTGGTACTGACCCGCCACGAGCAATCCGCAGGTTTCATGGCCGCCACCTACGGCCGCCTGACCGGCAAGACCGGCGTCAGCCTGTCGACCCTCGGCCCTGGTGCAACCAATCTGGTGACCGCCGGTGCCTACGCCTATCTGGGTGGCATGCCGATGATGATGATCACCGGCCAGAAGCCGATCAAGAAGTCCAAGCAGGGCCGGTTCCAGATCATCGATGTATGCGGGATGATGGCTCCCATCACCAAATACACCCACCAGTTCGCCTCGGCCGACAACATTCCGGCTCGCATGCGCGAAGCTTTCCGTCTGGCTGAGGAAGAAAAGCCCGGTGCCGTGCACCTGGAACTGCCGGAAGACATCGCCGCCGAGCAGACCGAGAGCATGCCGATTCCGCCGAGCCTGCACCGTCGCCCGTTGGCCGAGCACAAGGCGATTGAAGGAGCGGTCGAGAAACTGCAGAACGCCCGCACTCCAATTCTGGTGATCGGCGCTGGCGCCAACCGCAAGATGACCGCCAAGGTGCTCAAGCAACTGATCGACAAGACCGGCATCCCCTTCGTCACCACCCAGATGGGCAAGGGGGTGGTAGATGAGCGCCACCCACGTTTCCTGGGCAATGCCGCGCTGTCTGCGGGCGATTTCGTGCACCGCGCCATCGAGGCCGCCGACCTGATCGTCAACATCGGTCATGACGTGATCGAAAAGCCACCGTTCTTCATGGTGCGTGGCGGTACCGAAGTCATCCACATCAGCTTCCGTTCCGCCGAGGTCGATGCCGTGTACTTCCCGCAGGTGGAAGTGATCGGCGATATCGCTAACGCCGTGTGGCAGATTGGCGAAGCGTTGCAGATTCAGGACCACTGGGACTTCAGCCGGCTGATGGCGATTCGCGAAGCCAACGAAGAACAGATTGTCGAGGGCGCTGGTGACAACCGCTTCCCGATCTACCCACAGCGCTTCGTCGCTGACGTGCGTCAGGCCTTGCCGTCCGAAGGCGTGGTCGCGCTGGATAACGGCATCTACAAGATCTGGTTCGCGCGCAACTACAAGGCGCACAAGCCGAACACCGTGCTGCTCGACAACGCCCTGGCGACCATGGGTGCAGGCCTGCCTTCGGCCATGGCCGCGCACCTGGTCTGCCCGGACCGGCCGGTGGTCGCAGTGTGTGGTGACGGTGGTTTCATGATGAACAGCCAGGAGTTGGAGACCGCAGTACGCCTGAAGATGAACCTGACGGTCATCATCCTGCGCGACGGCGGCTACGGCATGATTCGCTGGAAGCAGTCGAACATGGGTTTCACCGATTTCGGCCTGGACTACGGCAACCCGGACTTCGTCATGTATGCGCAAAGCTACGGCGCACAGGGCCATCGCGTGGAAAACGCCGAAGGCTTCCTGCCACTGTTGCAGCGCTGCATCAGCGAGCCAGGCGTGCACGTGATCGATTGTCCGGTGGACTACTCGGAGAATGACTTCATTCTCAATAATGAAATCAAGAGAAGAAGTGCCCTGGTGTGATCTGACCAGACGCGTTTGTCTTGGAGGCGGCACTGCGGTGCCGCCAGTCTTTCCGTATTGAAATCGGAGTGCATCATGCAACTCAAAGACTCTCAGCTGTTCCGCCAGCAGGCCTTCATCGATGGCGCGTGGGTTGACGCGGACAGTGGTCAGACGATCAAGGTCGATAACCCGGCAACGGGCGAAATTCTGGGCAGCGTGCCGAAAATGGGCGCCGCGGAAACCCGCCGAGCCATTGAAGCCGCGGACAAGGCACTGCCAGCTTGGCGCGCACTGACCGCCAAGGAGCGTGGGAACAAGTTGCGTCGCTGGTTCGAACTGATGATCGAGAACCAGGACGACCTTGCGCGCCTGATGACTTTGGAGCAAGGCAAACCCTTGGTAGAAGCCAAGGGTGAAATCGTCTACGCCGCCTCCTTTATCGAGTGGTTCGCCGAAGAAGCCAAGCGTGTCTACGGTGACGTCATTCCAGGCCATCAGCCGGACAAGCGCCTGATCGTGCTAAAACAGCCGATCGGCGTCACCGCCGCCATCACGCCGTGGAACTTCCCGGCCGCGATGATCACCCGTAAAGCCGGCCCAGCCCTGGCCGCCGGTTGCACCATGGTGCTCAAGCCGGCTTCGCAAACCCCATTCTCCGCGTTCGCCCTGGCTGAACTGGCGCAGCGGGCCGGTATCCCGAACGGCGTGTTCAACGTGGTTTCTGGCAGCGCCGGCGACATCGGTAGCGAGCTGACCAGCAACCCGACCGTACGCAAACTGACCTTCACCGGCTCGACCGAAATCGGTCGCCAGCTGATGGCCGAATGCGCCAAGGACATCAAGAAAGTCTCGCTGGAACTGGGCGGTAACGCGCCATTCATCGTGTTCGACGACGCAGATCTGGATAAGGCCGTCGAAGGCGCGATCATCTCCAAGTACCGCAACAACGGCCAGACCTGCGTCTGCGCCAACCGTCTGTACATTCAGGATTCGGTCTACGACGCTTTTGCCGAGAAGCTCAAGGTGGCTGTGGCCAAACTGAAGGTCGGTAACGGCCTGGAAGATGGCACCAGCGCCGGTCCCCTGATCGACGGCAAAGCCGTGGCCAAGGTCAAAGAACATATCGCCGACGCGGTTGCCAAAGGCGCCACCTTGCTGGCCGGCGGCAAGTCCATCGAAGGCAACTTCTTCGAGCCGACCATCCTGACCAACGTGCCCAACAACGCCGCCGTGGCCAAGGAAGAGACATTCGGCCCACTGGCGCCACTGTTTCGCTTCAAAGACGAAGCAGAAGTCATCGCGATGTCGAACGATACCGAGTTCGGTCTGGCCTCGTACTTCTTTGCGCGTGACCTGAGCCGTGTGTTCCGCGTGGCGGAAGCCCTGGAATACGGCATGGTTGGCGTCAACACCGGCCTTGTGTCCAATGAGGTCGCACCGTTCGGTGGCATGAAAGCCTCGGGCTTGGGCCGTGAAGGCTCAAAGTACGGCATTGAGGACTATCTGGAGATCAAATACCTGTGCCTGAGTGTATGAGGCTCCTGGTCATGCCTTGTGCTCGACGCTGCCATTAAGCCCCCTGCCCCCATTTGTGCAGGGGTGGATCAGGTCTGACTCTCGATCATGCTCGCGCTTGAGCGTGTCGAGACAGGGCCAGTGATCGAGCGCGTTCTGGAGCTGCTGCGCAGCTGCGATCGTGTGCTGATGATGCTCAGCCAGTTGCTGCTGAAATGCCGGCGACAGCGTTTGCGCCAGCAACGACTCGAAGGCCCGTCTTGATCGGGTTTCGAGCCGTGATGCGACTTCGAGCCTGGTTCGATCATCAGTCGGCGCGATCAGGCTTCTCAGCCTGTACCAACTGCGCTGCCACAGCACTGCCAGGCTGACGTGCCAGTTGGCTCGGCCGCCATAGGTAGTGATCTGAGTACGCAGGCAGACAATCAGAGCGGAGTAGTTGCGCTCGCGTTCACCAAGAAACTCGCGCAACAGCGCATCCTGAGCGCCCGATGCGAGTAGTCGAAAGGTCCGTCGTCCTTCAACGCAGATAGCTTGCAACTGGATGAGATGAGCAATGGTCTTGTCCAACGTCGGCATGCGCTACGCCTCCCCTGCGCTCGGATGCAAAGAACTGACACCGGGTGCGCGCAGTATCGCGGCACCCGGCAGACGGATCAGCTCTTGGCACGAGCCACGTCTCGCATCGCTCTGACTTCATCGTGATTGCGCAGCACGCCCTGGTACTGACGCTCCACCATGCTGCGGATTTCTGGGGGCAGATTCTTGGTCAGCGCTTCGCTGTAGCGCTCCTTGGCCACGTCTTCGCCGCGCTCGGCTTCGTTGAGAATGGCCTCTTCGTCCTTGCCGGTGACCAGTGATTTCAGGTCGACCCAGCGGCGGTGCAGGTCTGCCCCCACGCTGGTGCTGTCCTCTGGCTCGCCGCCCAATTCCAGGACGGTCCGTTGCAGTTCTTCCGCCGCTTCGGCGCATTGCCGCGAGCGTTGCGAGAAGAGCTGCTTCATGTCGGGTCGCTTGACGTCTTCGGCGCAGACCTTGAAGCCTGCCTCGCCGTCCTTGCAGGTTTCGATCAGCTTGTTGAGGGTGCGTACCAGGTCTTTACGATCGTCGGTGAGATCCATGAGTCGTCTCCGGGCCGGCTAAACGGCCATTGCTTGGTGGTATGTCCCCCTAGCGGGGCGTACATGGATTCCGACGCTCAGGCTGCGCTGATCGTTCAGGAAAAATTCCAAGCGGCAAGCTGAGCCGGCTTCAGGTATGCACGCACCAGTTGACTGCCTCGGCCGGCATGCCGAGGCAGTCTTCACGGTGAATCACACCGGCTGCCAGTGCCTCGGAGGCGTTGAGAATGCGCGGTGCAGACATCAGGCATTCGAGCACGTTGAGGGGCGCTTCGGCGCCAGCGGTGCACTCGGCGACGATGCTGGCGTAGAGCTGCAGATCGTAGTCCAGGCTCATGGCGTATTCGGACATGCGCGCGTGGTCCACGGCGCCGTTGACTGTCCAGTGAAAGGGATGAAACAGGAACTTGCTATGCGGGCAGGCCGTGCGTGTTTCGCCGGCAAGAAAGATGATGTTGCCCATGGATTCGACGGTGCCGAGGTTGTGCGTCTTCACCGGCACCGGGAGCGAGATGAGGAAGTTGTAGAGGGAGAAGCCGTAGCTGCACTCCCCGCCCATGGTGGCGATCTTCAGCACCAGCTCATCGGCGCCCTGATGGATGGCCTGGCTGCATTTGTCGATCAACTGACCGCAGGTGTAGGAGTTGATCGGTGCGGTGAAATGCACGACGTGGGTTCTCATGATGGTCTCCTCTGCAATGAAATGCCTTTGCGCGGCCTTCTTTTGCAGTGAGTGAAAACGCACGGGAGGGTTTCAATTTTCTGCGCCTCGATGGCTGTGCTGATCATCACAAGCCCGGCAAAAAGCTTGAACGCAAGCCAGCCAGTGGAACTCTGTCTATTTCAGGGGAGCTTTGTCAGGGGCCGTTTCGTGACCTGGCAGGCGCAATTGCGCCAATCGAACGAGCATCTTGCTTCCCCAGGGCCGCCGCACCGTCTCCTCCTTCTCCTTGCGGCGGTTCCTTCTTTTCTGACTGGAGACGATCCTGGCCCGCTCTGGAGAGTGGCCGAACTCAGACACCATCAGGCAGTCACAACGTCGTGGCCTGCCCCACCAGGGCCACGTGCTCGCAACGAACGGACGCATGGGAGAGCATCGATGCCACTGCTCAAACTGCTGCATTTCATGGCGCTGATCGGCTGGTGCGGCGCGCTGCTGTACCTGCCCGCGATGATCGCTGCCGGCACGCGCAGCAGCGACGAGATGTTCTATCGCGACCATGCTCACCTCACCCGCACCGTCTTCAACCTGATCGCCACGCCAGCCGCTCTGCTGGCCATTGGTTCGGGCACCGCGCTGTTTTTACGTGAGTCGATTTTCGACCCATGGTTGATCGTCAAGCTCACCACGGTCGCGGGGATGGTGCTCTGTCACGCCCTGTGCGGCGTGCTGATCCTGCGTATCGAACGTGCCGCCGAACCTGCGCTGCGCCGCGACTGCCTGTTGATCGCTTTGCTGCTGAGCGCCCTGATCGGCGCCACGCTGTGGCTGGTGCTGGCCAAACCCTTCTGATCATGGAGTATTCGAGAATATGCCCGGCCTGCCCCGCTCTCTCTACCGTCCAGTAGCTGGCAAGCCGGAGCCGATTGCTTCAGCGTGTATCGACGCCCACGCCGTGCTCATACACCAGGCGCCCGCCCAGATAAGCAGCCAGGCCAATCAGTGCCGCGGTCAGCAGCGACAGATACAGGCCCCAACGCTCCATGCCCTGCTCCGGCCCCGCATAGCGCAGCAGCCAGTTCAGCGACGCCAACGACAGCATCATCACCGCGATGATGGCGTGGCACCAGGCGGTGATCTTGCGCCGGATGCTGCCAACCGTAAGCAGATCGACCAGCCCCGCCATGCTCGCCACCCAGCCACCGAAGGCGCCGACGCCCGCCAGCCAGAGACTGGCGCGCGACCAGAACGGATCGGCCAGCAGCAGATAGGCGATATCGGTCGCCACCAGGCCCAGCAGCGCGGCTACCGGAAAGTGGATCATCATCGGGTGCAGCGGATGCCCGGCGATGGCGGCGCGACTGACGATAACTTCCTTTATTTCGGCCATCCCGGCCTCCCTGTACAGGTGAATGATGAGGTGAAACGGGCGCGTCATTGGCTGACGCCCTGTTTCAAGTTGACCACGCTGACGCTGGCAGTTCCGTTTCTCGTTGCCTGCGAGGGGCCGCAATCGGCGCTCGATCCAGCCGGGCCGATGGCGCGCGAGGTGGCAATGCTGTGGTGGGCAATGTGCGCCTTCGCCACCCTGGTGCTGATCGTGGTGACGGCCCTGTGGGTGCATGCCATGCGCCGCAACAGCCCACAGATGGACGCCGCACGGGCACGTCAGCTGACGCTGCGCTGGCTGGTCGGTGGCGGGCTGTTGTTGCCGACCTTGAGCGTGCTGCTCCTGTTGCTGTTCGGCATACCCATCGGCCATCGCATGCTGCCCTTGCCGCTGGCGGGCGAGCAGCCCATGCGTATCGAGGTGGTCGGTCATCAATGGTGGTGGGAGGTGCGCTACCCGGACAGCGGCGTGGTTACCGCCAATCAGCTGCATCTGCCGGTCGGTCGGCCGGTGGACCTCGACGTCAGTAGCGCCGACGTCATCCATTCCTTCTGGGTGCCTCGCCTGGGCGGCAAGATCGACATGATCCCCGGCCGGGACAATCGTATCCGCCTGCAGGCCGACCAGGCCGGTACCTTCCGCGGCCAGTGCTCGGAGTTCTGCGGCACCCAGCACACGCACATGATTCTCGATGTGCAGGCTCACGAGGAGGAAGACTTCGCCAGTTGGCTGCAGGCACGCCGCGAACAACAGGTCAGCGCCCTGCCCGGCCCGGCTGGCGACGTGTTCGCCGCGCGTTGCGGTCAGTGTCATCGCGTGGCGGGCGTCAGCGAAGGCAATCGCGCGCCGGACCTGAGCGATGTCGGCGCACGATCAGTGCTCGGCGCCGGCGTATTGAGCAATGAACCGGGCGCGCTGTTGCGCTGGCTGCAGGAGCACCAGCGGCTCAAACCCGGTAACGCCATGCCGCTGCATGACGATCTCGACCCCGACCACCTCAGCACCATCGCCGACTGGCTGGAGACCCTGCGCCCGTGACTACGCCAAGCAACGAACAGGTTGCCGCCCAGGAACAACTGCACGATCAGTTCAACGACGTATGGGGTAACCCGCGCGGCTGGAAGTCGCTGACCATCGTCAATCACACCACCGTCGGCATTCGCTTCATGCTCACCGGGCTGGGCTTCTTCCTGTTCGGTGGCCTGCTGGCAATGCTCGTGCGCACGCAGCTGGCGATACCCGGCTACGACTTTCTCGAACCGGACGTTTACAACCAGGTCTTCACCATGCATGGCACGGTGATGATGTTTCTCTTCGCCGTACCGATGATGGAAGGCTTGGCGGTCTACCTGATTCCGAAGATGCTCGGCGCACGTGACCTGGTGTTTCCGCGCCTGTCGGCGCTGGGCTACTGGTGCTACCTGTTCGGTGGGTTGATCCTGTGCGCCAGTCTGCTGCTGGGTATCGCGCCGAAAGCCGGCTGGTTCATGTACACGCCGCTGTCCAGCGCGGTGCATACGCCCGGGCCGAACTCGGATTTCTGGCTGATCGGCATCACCTTCGTGGAAATCTCGGCGGTGTCGGCCGGTGTCGAGCTGGTGGTGTCGATCCTGCGCACCCGCGCCGAAGGCATGTCGCTGAACAAGATGCCGATCTATGCCTGGTACATCCTGGTGATGGCCATGATGATCGTGGTCGGCTTCCCGCCGCTGATCCTCGGCAGCATCCTGCTGGAGCTGGAGCGCGCCGTTGGCCTGCCGTTCTTCGAGGTGGCGCGCGGCGGCGACCCGATTCTCTGGCAGCACCTGTTCTGGCTGTTCGGCCATCCCGAGGTGTACATCATCTTCCTGCCGGCGGCAGGCATCGTCTCGACCCTGTTGCCGGTGTTCTGCCAACGGCCGCTGGTGGGCTACCGCTGGGTGGTGCTGGCGATCCTCACCACCGGGTTCATCAGCTTCGGCCTGTGGGTGCACCACATGTTCACCGTGGGTATTCCGCAGTTGGCGCAGGCGTTCTTCTCCGCGGCGAGCATGCTGGTGGCGATACCGACCGGCATCCAGGTGTTCGCCTGGATCGCCACGTTGTGGGTCGGCCGGCCGCTGTACCACGTGCCGATGCTGTGGCTGGTGGGTTTTCTGGTGATCTTCGTCTGCGGCGGGCTGACCGGCGTGATGCTGGCGTTGGTGCCCTTCGACTGGCAGGTGCATGACACCCACTTCGTGGTGGCGCACATGCACTACGTACTGGTGGGCGGTATGTTCTTCCCGCTGCTGGCCGGCATCTATTACTGGCTGCCGCATTTTTCCGGACGCATGCCGTCGGTACGTCTCGGCAAATGGGGCTTCTGGCTGGTATTCATCGGCTTCAACCTGACCTTCCTGATCATGCACTGGACCGGCCTGATGGGCATGCCGCGGCGCATCTACACCTACCAGTCCGGCCTCGGCTGGGACCTGCCCAACCTGATCTCGTCGATCGGCAGTTTCATCATGGCCATCGGCATCGCCACGGTGCTGCTGGATATCGTTCTGCACTTTCGCTTCGGCCAGAAGGCGCCGAGCAATCCCTGGGATGCCGATACTCTGGAGTGGAGCACGCACCTGCCGCCCAGCGCCTACAACTTCGTCAGCCTGCCGCCGGTACGCACCCGTCACCCGATGTGGGAGCACCCCGATCTCGGCGAGCGCATCGACAATGGCGAGTTCGCCCTGACCGTGATCGACCATGGCCGCCGTGAAACCTGGGGCGTCGAGCCACTGACCGGCAAGGTGCGCGAGATCATCCACCTGCCCGGCAACAGCTGGCTGCCATTCGCGGCGGCGGCGTTCATCGCCATCACCTGCCTGGGCCTGCTGAGCAAGTTCTATTGGGTCGCCCTGGCGGCCAGCATCGTCGCCGTGCTGGTGCTGCTGCGCTGGAGTTGGGAGAACGGCGCGCACCCGCTGGCAGCACCGGATGCGCGAGTGCAGCCTGGCGAGCCGCCACTGCACTCGCGCACCTGTGATGGCCCTGGCTTGTGGGGCATGGGCGTGACGCTACTGGCCAACGGTGCCCTGTACCTGTCGCTGCTGTTCGGCTGGTTCTATCTGTGGACGGTCTCGCCGAACTGGCTGGTGCCGGACGATGCGGTCATCGATCAGCGCTTGCTGCTGGCCAGCGCCGTATTGCTGAGCATTGCCGTGCTCTGGCAGCGGCCAGTCTTGCGCCGTCTGCGTCAGGGCCAGGGTGAACCTGCTGCCTTGATCACCTGTTTTGTCGGAGCGGCGCTGCTGGGCGCATTGCACGCCGGCTTGCTGCTCTGGGCCCTGCTGGCTGGAGAGCTGGCGCCGCGCGCCACTGCGCATGATGCGGTGATCGTGGTGATGCTCGTCTACAGCCTGGTGCATGGGGTACTGGCCAGCATTCTCAGCGCGTTGCAGGCGCTGCGCGTGCACTACGGCTATGTGTGCAAGCGCACGCCCTACGAGCCCTTGGTGGTCGAGCAATTCTGGCAATACAGCCTGGCCGTGATGTGGATCAGCTACTGCAGCGTGGTGCTGTTCCCGCCCACCTTCGGAGGTGTGTGATGCAGCCGTTACGCTCCCCCTACAACCCGAT
>OGCL01003024.1_pt1 | contig 10564 bp, 6 predicted proteins | sample 1570041 | NCBI WGS metagenome assembly OGCL01 (sample SAMN06266162, study PRJEB24511) | hot springs metagenome | isolation source: Hot spring water | place: South Africa: Limpopo | collected 2015-06-22 | reverse complement strand
AAGACGTTGTCGCGCCCGAACTGGTCACGCAATGCCTGAATCAAAGTGTCGGCCGGGTCGATTCGCCAGGCGTCGCCAAATTGAAGCAAGGCGCGTGCCTCCTCGCCACTGTAGTCCAGCGTCACCGGGCAGGCACCCTTGTGCTTGCTGCACAGTTCGGCCAGCCAGCGCAGTCGATCACCCTTCAATGCCTCACTGGCGACCTTCACCCGCAGGCTGTCGGCCAGGCCGGTGCGCGCCTCTTCCAGGCTCATCACGCGCTTGGCACGCAGGCGCAGGCCACCGGAGAAGTCGTCATTGCTGACTTCGCCCTCGACCACCACCAGCGCATCGTTCTGCAGCAAAGCCTGGTTGCTAGCGAAGGCATCGGCGAACAGCGAGGCCTCGATGCGCCCGGAGCGGTCATCGAGGGTGATGAAGCCCATCTTGTCGCCCTTCTTGTTCTTCATCACCCGCAGGTTGACGATCATCCCAGCGATGGTCTGGGTGTCGCGCGCCGGCTTCAGTTCGACGATGCGCTGACGGGCGAAACGGCGAATCTCACCTTCGTACTCGTCGATGGGGTGGCCGGACAGGTAGATGCCCAGGGTGTCCTTCTCGCCTTTCAGACGCTCCTTGATCGGCAGCTCGCGGGCCTTGCGGTGGTTGGCGTAGACATCCGCCTCAGGCTCGGCGAACAGGCCGCCGAACAGATCCATGTGGCCGCTCTCGGCGCTGCGCGCGGTCTGCTCGGCGGACTGCACGGCCTCCTCCATGGACGCCAGCAGCACGGCGCGGTTCTTGTCCACGCTGGCCTGGTAGGCCTTGAGCTCGTCCTGATAGTACGGACCGAGACGATCCAGCGCGCCGCTGCGGATCAACGCCTCAAGGGTGCGCTTGTTGATGCGCTTGAGGTCGACACGGTTGCAGAAGTCGAACAGATCCTTGAACGGACCACCTTCGGCGCGACATTCGACGATGGCCTCGACCGGCCCCTCACCTACGCCCTTGACCGCGCCGAGGCCGTAGACGATTCGGCCGTCGTCGTTGACGGTGAACTTGAACTCGGAGACGTTCACATCCGGCGGATCGATGCGCAACTTCATGTTGCGGCACTCTTCCACCAGAATCACCACCTTGTCGGTGTTGTGCATATCCGCCGAGAGCACCGCCGCCATGAACGGCGCCGGGTAATGCGCCTTGAGCCAGGCGGTCTGGTAGGAGACCAGACCGTAAGCGGCCGAGTGCGATTTGTTGAAGCCGTAACCGGCGAACTTTTCCACCAGATCGAAGATGTTGCCCGCCAGGTTGGCGTCGATGCCGTTGCTGGCACAACCTTCGATGAAGCCGCCGCGCTGCTTGGCCATTTCCTCGGGCTTCTTCTTGCCCATGGCACGACGCAGCATGTCCGCCTGCCCAAGGGTGTAGCCACCCATGACCTGGGCGATCTGCATCACCTGCTCCTGATACAGGATGATGCCGTAGGTGGGCTTGAGCACCGGCTCGAGGCCGGCGTACTGGTAATCCGGGTGCGGATAGGACAGCTCGGCGCGGCCGTGCTTACGGTTGATGAAGTCGTCCACCATGCCGGACTGCAGCGGGCCAGGGCGGAACAGCGCCACCAGTGCGATCATGTCTTCCAGGCAGTCGGGCTTGAGCTTCTTGATCAGCTCCTTCATGCCGCGCGATTCAAGCTGGAAGACCGCGGTGGTCTCCGCCTTCTGCAGCATGTCGTAGGTTTTCTTGTCATCCAGCGGGATGAAGTCGATGTTGACCAGCTCCTCGTCCGAGGCGCCATCGCGCTTCTGGATGCGGTGGATGGTCTCCATCGCCCACTTGATGATGGTCAGGGTACGCAGACCGAGGAAGTCGAACTTGACCAGCCCGGCCTGCTCGACGTCGTCCTTGTCGAACTGGGTCACCAGGCCACCGCCCTCCTCGTCACAGGCGATCGGCGAGAAGTCGGTGAGTTTGGTCGGCGCGATCACCACGCCCCCGGCGTGCTTGCCGGTGCCGCGCACCACGCCTTCGAGCTTGAGCGACATGTCCCAGATTTCCTGGGCTTCCTCGTCGTTCTTGAGGAACTCGCGCAGCGGCTCCTCCATCTCGTAGGCCTTCTCCAGGGTCATGCCCACTTCGAAGGGGATCATCTTCGACAGACGGTCGGCCAGGCCGTAGGACTTGCCCTGCGCCCGCGCCACGTCGCGCACCACCGCCTTGGCCGCCATCGAGCCGAAGGTGATGATCTGGCTCACCGCATTGCGCCCGTATTTCTCGGCCACGTAGTCGATCACCCGGTCGCGGCCGTCCATGCAGAAGTCGACGTCGAAGTCGGGCATGGAAACCCGCTCGGGGTTGAGGAATCGTTCGAACAGCAGGTCATAGGCCAGCGGATCGAGGTCGGTGATCTTCAGCACGTAGGCCACCAGAGAACCGGCACCCGACCCACGGCCCGGGCCGACCGGCACGCCGTTGTTCTTCGCCCACTGGATGAAGTCCATCACGATCAGGAAGTAACCGGGGAAACCCATCTGAATGATGATGTCGAGTTCGAAGTTGAGGCGGTCGATGTAGACCTGCTTCTTCGCCTCGTAATCCGGCGTGTCCTTGGGCAGCAGAACCTGCAGACGCTCCTCCAGGCCCTCGAAGGAAGCATGCCGCAGGTAGTCGTCGATACCCATGCCGCCCGGCGTTGGGAAGTCCGGCAGGAAGTATTTGCCGAGCTGCACATCGATGTTGCAGCGCTTGGCGATCTCGACGGTGTTCTCCAGTGCCTCGGGCAGGTCGGAGAACAGCTCCCACATTTCCTCGGCGCTTTTCAGGTACTGCTGATCGGAGTAATGCCGCGGCCGGCGCGGGTCGTCCAGGGTGCGGCCTTCACCGATGCAGACGCGGGTTTCATGCGCTTCGAAATCGCCCTGCTTAATGAAGCGCACGTCGTTGGTCGCCACCAGCGGCGCCTCGACGCGATCGGCCAGCGCCACGGCGGCGTGCAGATATTCCTCATCGCCAACGCGGCTGGTGCGCTGCACCTCCAGATAGAAGCGATCCGGGAACACTGCCATCCATTCACGCAGGCGCACTTCGGCCAGCGCTTCGTCACCGGCCAGCAGCGCCTGGCCGACTTCGCCTTCACGCGCGCCGGATAGCGCGATGAGGCCCTCGGCGGCGTTCTTGACCCAGTCACGCTGGATGATCACCAGGTCGTTGCTCTGCCCTTCGGACCAGCCACGAGAGATCAGTTCGGTGAGGTTGCGGTAGCCCTTGGCGTTCATCGCCAGCAGGGTCAGGCGCGTCAGCGGGCCGTCTTCCTCGGCGCTGGCCATCCAGATATCGGCACCACAGATCGGCTTGACCCCGGCGCCCATGGCCGCCTTGTAGAACTTCACCAGTGAGCACATGTTGCTCATGTCGGTGACCGCAACCGCCGGCATGCCGGCCCCGGCCACGGCCTTGATCAGCGGTTTGACCCGCACCAGGCCATCGACCAGTGAGTATTCGGTGTGCAGACGCAGGTGGACGAAAGCTTGGGTCATGGGCGGCCTTGCAGGTGAAAACGACAAAGCGCGGATTGTAGCCTAAGCGGGTCTGGCTGAGGGCCAGAGGTTCAGACTGTAGCGGCGATACAATCGACAGCTACGGGCTCGAGCAATGCGCGCACCGGTGCGAAGGAACGCCGATGAATAGGCGTCGGCCCCAGGCGCTGCAAGGCTTCTAGGTGAACGGGCGTGGGGTAGCCCTTGTGGCCGGCTATGCCGTAACCGGGATAGAGACGATCCATCTCGAGCATCTCGCGGTCGCGACTGACCTTGGCCAAGATCGAAGCCGCGGCTATTGCCGGCACCCGGCTATCGCCCTTGACCACCGGCGCACTCGGCACCGCCAGCTTTGGACAGCGATTGCCGTCGATCAATGCCAGTCTGGGTGTCACGCTCAACCCCTCGACAGCCCGCTGCATGGCCAGCATGGTGGCATGCAGGATATTCAGGCGGTCGATCTCCTCCACCTCGGCGCGGGCGATGCACCAGGCCAGAGCCTTCTCGCGAATCTCGTCGAACAGCACTTCACGGCGCGCCTCGGAGAGTTTCTTCGAGTCGTTCAGGCCGAGAATCGGCCGCGCCGGATCGAGGATCACCGCAGCCGTGACCACGGCACCGCAGAGCGGGCCACGGCCAACTTCGTCAACACCGGCGACCAGTTCTTCGACCAGGGTAAAATCGAGGCCCAACTGCATCAGCCACGCCCTGCCAGCTTGAGCACCGCATCGGCCGCCGACACCGAGGCATCGCGGCGCAGCGCACGGTGAATCACGTCGAAGCCCTCGGTCTGCATTTGCCCGCCGTCGATCAACGGCGCAACGGCCTGGGCCAGAGCCTCGGGAGTCGCTGCATCCTGAATCAGCTCAGGCACCAGCAGACGCTCGGCCAGCAGGTTAGGCAACGAGATATAGGGGCTCTTCACCAGGCGTTTGAGGATGCGATAGGTCAGCGGCGCTACGCGGTACGCCACCACCATCGGCCGCTTGTACAGCAGCGCTTCCAGGGTCGCGGTACCCGAAGCGATCAACACCGCATCGCAGGCAGCCAACGCTTCATGGGAGCGCCCATTGAGCAGCGTCAGCGGCAAATCACGCCCGGCCAGCATCTGCTCCAGCTGCTCGCGACGCTCGGGTGTGGCGCAAGGCAGCAGGAAATGAATACCCGGGCGCAGTGCACGCAAACGAATCGCCGCATCGAGAAACAGCTCACCGAGACGCGCGACTTCACCACCGCGACTGCCGGGCATCAAGGCCACCACGGGCTCATCCTGCGGCAGATCCAGCGCCTCGCGCGCAGCAGCACGATCAGCTTGCTGCGGAATCGCATCGGCCAGCGGATGACCGACGAAGCGCACCGGCACCTGATGCTCGTCGTAGAACTGCGCCTCGAACGGGAACAAGGTCAGCATCAGGTCGCAGGCTTCGCGGATCTTCAGTACACGCTTCTGCCGCCAGGCCCAGACCGAGGGGCTGACGTAGTGCACGGTCTTGATGCCGGCACGGCGCAGCTTGAGCTCCAGGCCCAAGTTGAAATCGGGAGCATCGATGCCGATGAACACGTCCGGTTTGGCAGCAATCAGGTCGCGAGCCAGTTGACGACGGCGACGGAGCAACTCGAACAGACGGCCCAGTACCTCGACCAGGCCCATCACGGCCAGGCGCTCCATCGGGAAATAGGATTTAAGGCCTTCGGCTTCCATGCGCGCGCCGCCAACACCGATGAACTCGGCATCCGGATGGCGCTGCTTGATGGCCTGCATCAGGCCTGAACCGAGGATGTCACCGGACGCCTCACCGGCGACCAGTGCGACGCGAATAGGTCTGCTCATAGGTATCAGCGCGTGATGCCGCGCGTGGAGGCCTGAATCGAATCACGGAAAATCGCCACTTCCGGGAACTGAGCAGCGGACTCGGCCAGCTCGGCCAGAGCCTGCTCGACGGTCAGCCCCTGGCGATAGACCAGCTTGTAGCCCTTGCGCAGGGCAGCGATGGCCTCGGCGGAGAAACCACGCCGGCGCATGCCCTCGAAGTTCATGCTGCGCGCCTCGGCCGGGTTACCGAACACGGTAACGAAAGCCGGAACATCCTTGCCAATCGCGGTGCCCATGCCCGAGAAGCTGTGCGCGCCAATGCGGCAGAACTGATGCACCAGGGTATAACCGGACAGAATCGCCCAGTCATCGACCCAGACATGCCCAGCCAGGGCCGTGTTGTTGACCAGGATGCAATGATTGCCGATCACACTGTCATGGCCGATATGGGCATAGGCCATGATCAGGTTATGGTCGCCAATGGTGGTTTCGCTGCGATCCTGCACGGTGCCACGGTGAATGGTGACACCCTCACGAATCGTATTGTGATCACCGATCACCAGGCGCGTCGCTTCGCCCTTGTATTTCAGGTCTGGCGTGTCTTCACCGACCGAAGAAAACTGGTAGATGCGGTTGTGCTTGCCGATCACGGTCGGCCCCTTGAGCACGACGTGCGGGCCGATGACTGTACCCTCGCCGATTTCCACATCGGCCCCGACAATGCTCCAAGGGCCAACGACGACGTCGTCGGCCAATCTGGCACTGGGGTCGATGATCGCGCGGGGGTCAATCAAACTCATAGCTTGCGTTCCGCACAGATGATTTCAGCAGCGCAGACTTCCTTGCCATCGACGGTGGCGCGGCACTCGAATTTCCAAATGCTGCGACGGTCGCTCAGGTATTTGGCTTCCAGCGTCAGTTGATCGCCCGGCAGCACTGGCGAACGGAAGCGCAGCTTGTCGGAACCAACGAAGTAATACAGGGTGCCATCGGCCGGCTTCACGCCCATCATCTTGAAGCCGAGGATACCGGCAGCCTGGGCCATGGCCTCGATGATCAGAACGCCCGGCATGATCGGGTGCTCGGGGAAGTGACCGTTGAAGAACGGCTCATTGATGCTGACATTCTTATAGGCGCGAATCTGCTTGCCTTCGACGTCCAGGTCCACCACGCGGTCCACCAGCAGGAACGGATAGCGGTGCGGCAAATATTCACGAATTTCGTTGATGTCCATCATGTCCGGTTAAGCCTGTAAGAAAAGAAAAGAGCACGGTCACGCCGTGCTCAGGCATCAGATGAGACGTTTGCCGTCTGGGTCACGGCGGCCAGCTGTTTTTCCAGCTCACGCAGTCGCTTGGCCATATCGTCCAACTGACGAATACGGGCTGCACTCTTCTTCCACTCGCCCGCCGGTTGCATGGCAGTGCCTGAAGAATAGGCGCCCGGCTCGGTGATCGAGCGAGTCACCATGGTCATACCGGTGACGAACACGTTGTCGCACACCTCGATATGGCCAACCATGCCCACACCGCCGGCGATCATGCAGTTCTTGCCGATCTTGGTGCTGCCGGAAATACCGCAGCAGCCCGCCATGGCCGTGTTGTCACCGATCTGCACGTTGTGCGCGATCATGATCTGGTTATCCAGCTTCACGCCATTACCGATCAGGGTATCGGACAGCGCACCGCGATCCACCGTGGTGTTGGCGCCGATCTCGACGTCATCACCGATGGTCACCCCACCGATCTGTGCGATCTTCTGCCAGACGCCCTTCTCGTTGGCGAAACCGAAGCCTTCGCCACCGATCACCGCGCCGGACTGGATCACTACACGCTTGCCGATCTGCACATCGTGGTACAGCGTCACGCGCGGAGCCAGCCAACCACCCTCACCGATCACGCTACGCGCGCCCACCACGCAGTGCGCACCGATGCTCACATCAGCACCGATGCGCGCACCGCTTTCGATGACCGCAAAGGCGCCGATACTGGCGCTCGGATCGACCTGAGCATCGCCTGCAACCTGCGCAGTCGCATGAATGCCGGGAGCCGCCTTGGGCTTGCGGTCGAACACATGCGAAAGTTGGGCATAAGCCAGATAAGGATTGGCAACGATCAAGGCATCGCCAGCGTAGCCTTCAGCATCGGCCGCGGTGAGCAACACGGCACCGGCCTGGGTCTGCGCCAGAAACTTGCGGTACTGGGCATTGGCCAGGAAGCTCAATTGTTCGGGCCCGGCCTCCTGTAAGGTGGCCAGGCCCGTGATGACCTTAGCTTCGGCGCCACGCAAGGTGGCGCCCAGGCGCTCGGCCAGCTGGCCGAGGGTAAATGTCGCAGTCATGCTTAACGCATCTGATTCATGCGCTCGATGACCTGGCGAGTGATGTCGTACTGAGGTTTGACATCGATCACCGCACCGCGCTCGAGCACCAGGTCGAAGTTACCGTTCTTGATCACTTCTTCGACGGCCTTGTCCAGGTTCGGCTTCAGCTTGGCCAGCATCTCGCGGTCAGCGATTGCCTTGGCTTCGTTCAGCTCCTTGGACTGGAACTGGAAGTCACGAGCCTTCTGCTTGAATTCGAGCTCGAGGCGCTCGCGCTCGGCCTGCTGCATCTTCTCGCCGTCCTTGACCATGCGATCCTGGATACGCTTGGCGTCGCTTTCCAGGGTCTTGAGCTTGTTCAGCTGCGGGCCGAACTTCTTCTCGGCATCGACGGCGTAGCGCTTGGCTGCATCCGACTCGAGCAGCGCCATCTGATAGTTCAGCACGGCCACCTTCATCTCGGCGAACGCCGGAGTGGCGATCAGGGCGGCGGTGAACAGAACCAGTTGAGTCAACTTACGCACAATGCACTCCTGCAACAAAACTGTTGGCTTTCTGTGAAACGAACTTAGAAGGTTTGACCCAGGGAGAACTGGAATACCTGGGTATCGGCATCATCCGGCTTCTTGATCGGCATGGCCAGACTGAAACTCAGCGGGCCCAGTGCGGTGATCCAGGTCAGGCCGACACCCACGGAGCTGGCCATGCTGCTGAAGTCGATATCGCAGCTGTCGCTCAGCCTCTTCTGGCTGGAGCTGCAGTTGGTGTCGAATACATTACCCACATCCCAGAACAACGCAGTGCGCAGCGAACGCTGATCCTTGACGAACGGCAGCGGGAAGAGCATCTCGACGCCGCCCTGCACCAGCACGTTACCACCGAACGGCAGCGGGTCCTGATCCGGGTCGCGCAGGGTGCCCGGTTTGGCACCGCTACTCGGCGTACTGCGCGGCCCCAGGCTGCTGTCTTCGAAACCACGTACCGAGTTGAAACCACCCGCATAGTAGTGCTCGTAGAACGGCAGCTCAGCCGTGGAACCGTAGCTGTCGCCATAACCCAGCTGGGTATGGAAACGCAGGGTGTAGTTGTCGCTGATCGGGGTGAAGACCTGACCACGGTAGTCGAGCTTGTAGAACGACAGATCGCTACCCGGCAAAGTGGTTTCCAGCACCAGGCTCTGCGAATGACCACGGTTGGCCAGTACGCCACGGTTCAGGGTCGACTCGGACCAGCCGATGGAACCCTTGAAGTTCAGGTAGTTATCGCCCTCAGAGTCGATGAAATCGAAGATCTCGTCGACGGTATAACGACCGGTATCGATGGTGTCCTGCTGCACGGTCAGACCGTAGGTCAGACGCGCGGTTTCGCTGATCGGGTAGCCGATGTTGACACCTGCACCCAGGCTGTCGACCGAGTAGCTGGATACGTCGACATCGAGCTCATCGTAGTCGGTGGTGCGGTAGAAGGCGTTGTAACCCAGGCTGACACCGTCGACGGTCCAGTAGGGGTCAACGAAGCCGAAGCTGTATCGGGTCTGGTATTCGCTGCGGGTCAGGCCGATGCTGACGCGGTTACCGGTACCCAGGAAGTTGTTCTGGCTGATCGAGCCACCGAGGATCAGACCGGCGTTCTGGGCGAAACCGACGCTGGCGGTGATGGAGCCGGACGGCTGCTCTTCGACGCTGTAGTTGACGTCGATCTGGTCATCGGTACCCGGCACCTGCGGGGTTTCGACGTTGACCTCCTTGAAGAAGCCCAGACGCTCCAGACGCACCTTGGACTGGTCGATCAGGTAGGTCGAGGCCCAGCCACCTTCCATCTGACGCATTTCGCGACGCAGCACCTGGTCTTCGGACTTGGTATTGCCGCGGAAGTTGATGCGATTGACGTAAGCGCGCTTGCCCGGATCGACGAAGAAGGTGATCGAAACGGTGTTGTCTTCGTCGTGAGCTTCCGGCACGCCATTGACGTTGGCGAAGGTATAGCCTTCGTTACCCAGGCGGCGGGTGATCAGCTCACTGGTGGTGGTCATGATCTTGCGCGAGAAGACCTGCCCCTCCTTGACCAGCAGCAGCGCGCGAACGTCTTCTTCCGGCACCTTGAGGTCACCGGAAAGCTTCACGTCACGGACGCTGTACTTCTCGCCCTCTTCGACGTTGACGGTGATGTAGACGTGCTTCTTGTCCGGGGTGATGGATACCTGGGTGGAACTGATATCCATGTTGATGTAGCCGCGGTCCAGGTAGTAGGAGCGCAGGCGCTCGAGGTCACCGGACAGTTTCTCGCGGGCATACTTGTCGTCGTTCTTGAAGAAGGACAGCCAGTTGGTGGTCTTCAGCTCGAACAGATCGACCAGATCTTCATCGGAGAACACGGTGTTGCCAACCACGTTGATGTGGGAGATGGCAGCAACGGTGCCTTCGTTGATGGTGATCTTCAGCGCCACGCGGTTACGCGGCTGCGGAATGACTTCGGCTTCGATCTCGGCCGAATAGCGACCCTGAGCGACATACTGGCGCTGGAGCTCGTTACGCACGCCTTCGAGGGTGGCGCGCTGGAAGATTTCGCCCTCGGCCAGACCGGACTGATTCAGGCCCTTGAGCAGGTCTTCTGTAGTGATGGCCTTGTTACCTTCGATCTCGATACCGGAGATGGAGGGACGCTCGACCACGGTAACCACCAGCACGTCACCATCGCGACCGAGCTGGATATCCTGGAAGAAGCCGGTACGGAACAGGGAGCGGGTGGCATCGACCAGTTGGCGATCATCTACCTGCTCGCCCACGTTGAGCGGCAGCGCGCCGAATACGCTGCCTGCGGAAACCCGCTGCAGGCCATTGACGCGTATATCGGAGATGGTGAAGGACTCGGCGTGAACTTCGGCGATCATCAATGCGGACAGTACCGCAGGTAG
>OGCL01003023.1_pt1 | contig 10566 bp, 9 predicted proteins | sample 1570041 | NCBI WGS metagenome assembly OGCL01 (sample SAMN06266162, study PRJEB24511) | hot springs metagenome | isolation source: Hot spring water | place: South Africa: Limpopo | collected 2015-06-22 | reverse complement strand
CCTGCACCGGCGCCATGTCGACGGCGAACGCCTCGCCGCCGACGAGGAAGGTGACGAACTGGCGCGTCTCGCCGCTTAAGGCCGTTTCTTCCGCCACGGCCGTATCGATGGTTTCTTCCGTCATGGAGCGTCTCCCGACCGTTTACATGCTTTGCAGCTCGTCGGCGAGCGAGGCGATCTCCTCGATCGCCGCCGCCAGCTCTTCGGCGCCCTTGGATTGCTCTTCGGCGGCGCCGGCGGCCTCGGTGGCCGCCTTCTCGGCTTCCTGCGCCGCGGCGGAGATCTGCTCGATACCTTTTTTCACCTGCGCAATCGCGGCGGCGATCTCGGTGGCGGCGGCGAGGATTTCCTGCGTCCCGCGCTCGACCTCGGCGATGTCGGTCTCGATCTGGATGAGATTGGCGGTCGAGGTCTTGGCCTCCTCGGTCTGCTCGATCGCCGTGCGCACGATTTCGTCCAGATCGTCGCTCACCGTGGTGATCTGATCCTGCACCGCCTTGACCAGGTCCTTGATGCGGTCGGCGTTTTCGGCCGAATCGCGCGCCAGGTTGCGGATGTCGGTGGAGACGACGACGAAGCCCTTGCCGAATTCGCCGGCGCGCGCCGCCTCGATCGAGCCGTTGACGGCCAGCATGTTGGTCTGGATCGACACCGTGGTGATCGCTTCGACGATCTTGTCGATACGCCGCGAGACCTGCTCGAGGTCTTTCACCTGCTTGATACTGGCCTGGGTGCCCTTCACCGATTCGACGATACCGTGGATCAGTTCATCGACGGCCTTCTTGTTGGCGGCCAGCAGCGTCTTGATGGCGCCGACTTTCTCGCCGGAGACGGTGGCGCGCTGCTTGGAGACTTCCAGGCCTTTTTCGATCTGGTTCGTGGCGGCGGCGGACTCCTCGGTGGCTGCCGCCGCCGTCTGCGCCCCCTTGCGGATCTGTTCGATGGCGGTGGAGATCTGCGCCGCGGCGCGGTTGATCTCCTGCACGGCCGAGGAGAGCTCCTCGGCGCTGGAGGCGACGTCCTCGGCGCTTTTCGCGACATCGGTGGAGTTTTTCAGGTCCTCGGCAAGCTCGGACAGTCCCTGCGCGGTCTGCTCGCATTCGGCCAGCGCGGCCGCCTGCTCATTCACCGTCTTGGCCGCCTCTTCGGCGGCGGCGGATTGCTCCTCGGCGGCGGCGGCGATGCCTTCCGAGCCCTTGAGGGCCTGCTGGGCGGCGGCGCTCGACTGGCTGGCGCCGGCGGCGATCTCCTGCACGCCGCGCACCACCTCGATCATGTCCAGGCGAATCTGTTCGAGCTGGGCGGTGATGGTCTTGCCCTTCTCGACCTCGGCCTCGACGGTCTTCGCCGAGGCATTGATGCCGTCGGCGATCGCCTTCACCTCCGACTGGATCTGGGCCACCAGGTCCTGGATCTGCTTGGCGCTCTTCTCCGAGGTCTCGGCCAGGGTGCGCACCTCGTCGGCGACCACCGCGAAGCCCTTGCCGTGCTTGCCGGCGCGCGCCGCCTCGATCGCGGCATTCAGGGCCAGCAGATTGGTCTGGTCGGCGATGCGCACCACGGCCTTGACGATGTCGCCGATGTTGGCGGCCTGTCTTTCGAGTTCGGCGACCATGACGACCGAGTCGGCCTGGCGCTTGGCCGCCACGCCGACGTTGGTCACCAGTTTGGCGATGTCGTCGCCGGTGCGTTGCGCCAGCTTCTGGATCGCCTCGGTCTTCGTCTGGCTGACGTCGGCGTTTTGCATCTGGCGTTGCACGGCGGCGCCGACCTGCCGGAATGCCGCGAGCGATTCCTGCGCCGCGCCGGAGGCTTCTTCGGCGCCGGAGGCGATCTGGTCGGCGGCGCGCTTCAATTCATTGGCAGCCGCCGAGGCCTCGTTGATGCCCGAGGCGAGCTGGCCGGTGGCGGCGGCAATGCGCTCGGCGGCCTGCTGCTGCTTGGCCAGCGTTCGCGCCCGCTTGCGCTGCGCTTCGGCCTCACGCGCCGCGGCGGCGGCGGATTTGCCGGATTCGGTAGGAGCGGGGGACGGGGTGGCTTTTTTGACCAGCGGCTTGGGGGTTCTCCTCAATAAAGACGGACGTCAGGGGTGGCGGGAAGTGCGAAACATGAGGCGACGAGACGCCGCCTACCAGCCCGAACGGACGGGGGCAAGCGGGCGGCGTGTCGGGAAAGGGGCGGCAGGATGCCGGGCGGTGCGGCGACGGGGCGCCCCGGCGCCGGTCGGGCGGGAAGCCGCCGGTTTACGGCGAGGTGATCGTGGGGGGGGGGGGGGGGGGGGGGGGGGGGGGGGGGGGGGGGGGGGGGGGGGGGGGGGACGGTCATGCCCGCCGCGGGCCCGCACCGCAACGTGGCGGCGGGAAGCGGGCTGACGGATTCACGGTCATGCGAAGCGTTCGCCATTTTTCTTCTGACATTTATGCGTCGTCATTCGTCGTGAAACAGGGCCGCCAGGCCACTCCCCTCCTGCTTACGGCATCCTGTGGCGCCGGTTATATCACACGTTCGGCTGTGGCGGAAGCAAGCCATCGTCGGCAGTTGGACACTGGTTGGCAGTTGGGCGCCTCGAATAACCTGGCGGATTGACCGAAGGGCGCCTCGAAAAACCTCGGTCTATGGGTATTTGGGGCGCCTCGAAAAACCGTTGCGAGCGGCCCGAGTGCAAGGCGGACGGAGCGCAGCGACCGAGACATATCCAATGGATAGGCGAGGCAGCGAGCGCCGCCCAACACAGCAACCGGGTCGCGCAGCAGGTTGTTCGAGGCGCCCTTGAGTATCTGGCTGAACATGCTGCATGATGCGCTCACGGCGGGCCTCCTTCGGTCGAATACGGGTGGGGTTGGCGATTCACCCATACCCTACACCTTGGGATGGCCCGTCGTCATAAGCTGTTTTGGACAAGAGTGGTGCTCTCTGAAAAATCGGGTAGGCAGAAAATCCTGCACGACATACCATCCCCATTGGGGATATACTCGAAACATGAATCAGCAAGACCTGCTCCGCCAAACCATGATCCGCTCCGGTCAGACGCGCGCTCAGCTGTCAGCCGAGTTGGGGGTATCCGTGCGCACGCTGGATAAATGGCTGTTGCCCGAGACTTCCGGCGATTTTCGTAGGATGCCGGAAACCGCCTTGCGCTTGCTGGCGGCGCAGCATGGCGTGCGCAAATCCGATGGCCTGTCGATGCCCTACGACTGGTCCAATCCGGGCATGCCCGATGAAGCTCTGGTCGTTTCCGTTCTGCGCCGAGCCAGCTTTCCTGATCTCGTACGCATCTGCGCGGATTTCGGCGTGGCGTTCGTCCGTTCAAGAGTGGATGCCACACTGAATTTGGTTCCTGCCGCTGAGCGCAACATGCTCAGCCGCATCCTCGAGCGCATGCTACGCAGCATTGAAATCGCCCTTGCCGAAAAATCTACGGCATGATCGAACTGCGTCGCAACCTGCTCCCGCCCGCAACAGCAGCCGTGATTGACGAACTGGCCAATGAATCAGCGCTCGATGGGTTCTGCCTGGTCGGGGGGACTGCGCTAGCGCTTCAGGCCGGACATCGCCGCAGTTTGGACGTCGATCTCGTGACCTTTGCTCCGACGCTGGACAAGAATGGGCTATTCCGCGCCATGCGCGCACGCGGCGCGACCTTGGTGACACCGCAATCGATGATCTCGGTCGCGAAGATCAACGGCGTCGACCTGCTCGCCCACGTACAGGATTACGTGCTCAACGGCGTCAAGGTACAGTGTTTTGCCGATTCCGCCGGGCAGCGCCATGCCCAGGGGATCCAGGCGGTGAAGGGCTGGCGTTTCGGACTGATGAACATGTCGCATCTGTTTGCGATGAAAAGCGCACTGCTCCTCAAACGCTCCCGGTCACGGGACTATTTCGATCTGATGTGGTTCTGCCAGCACGGCAAGACCCTGGCCGACATCAGCGCGTCAGCCCAGGAAGCCGACGACGCACCTGACGTACCCACCGTGGTCGAGCACAAGCTGCTCGGACTGTTGCCCCTCGATACAGAGGATGAAGGACTCGACCCGGTCGATGCCCAGATTACTGTGGCGGACATTTATCGATTCTTCGAAGAGCAGGTACAGCAACGGGAGGTTGCCGAAGCCAAACGCATCCTCGCGGAGCGAAAGCACACGGTTCCTCAACGGGGAAAGGCATCAAAGTCTTGAGAGCCTGGCATTGCCCGTGTGCCGGGTATGCAAGCGGCTCGCCCCAACGAATAGTCCGTTCTCCTTGCAATACTGCTTAGATACCGCTGCTGTCCAAAACAGCCGAAGCCTGGCGGACGGCCCCTTGATTTGATGCGGGTTTCGGACGGGTCATGACGGGATTTCAAGACTTCGATCTCGCGCAAGCCATGGGCGCGGCCCAACCGACAGAACATCATGGCGACGAACTGGCTCCAGCTGGAGAGCCCTTTCGAGGCGTATTCGGAACCGGTCTCTTTTTGACCATGTGTTCAAACTCGATGCGCGGAATCAACTCGAGTATCTGGCTGAACATGCTGCAGCATGTTGCGCTCACGGCGGGCCTCCTTCGGTCGGGTTGGGTTGCTCGCCAATACCCTATACCACCGGTGCGCCCGCCGTAATGAGCTGTTTTGGACAAGAGTGACTGTTGGCATTGGCTATCCCAGCTTCCGCGCCAACTCCTCGGCGCGCGGGTGGTTGTCCTTAACCGACGCGCCAAGCGTGACATCCCGCACATTTCCGCGTCGTTGCTGGGGCGGCGCGACACGACCTGTCGCGCCGCCTGCCTAACATGGCCTCCATCCGTACCGCATTCTGCGGCAACGGATCGACCCTCAGGAGGCCATCATGCACTGCTTTCCCCCGCCGCCCAGCACCACGCCGCCGCTCTGCCAGCTCGCCGCCGCTGCGCTCATCGGCTACCTCGGTTACCAGCTCTATCGCCAGTTGCGCGACGACGGTCGCCTGCCCGACTGGCTGGACTTTGGCGACTTTGACCAGAGCGCCCGGCCGGATCGGACCGACATCGTTTCCTGAACCCACTGTCAGCCGACACGAGGACACGAACATGACCCCTACACTCCGCCGCGCGACCTTGCTGGCCACGCTGATCTTTTCCTCGCTGCTGCATGCCGAAGAGGAGTACCGCATCGAAATGTGGCACAGCGAAACCACCTGGGCCGGCCAGGGCGCCTGCTCCGCCGCCTTCTCCTTCGACATCGGCGCGATGGCCGATTTGCTCGAAGACATCCAGATTCACATCGCCCTCGTCGACCGTGCCGGCCGGCGCATCGGCAAGGGCGTGCTGAAACTGGAAAGCCTGGGCGGCGCCAATGTCAACCGCTACGGCAGCGCCTCACTGGAAAGCGAAGCGGCCTGCGACGAAAACGCCACGGTGATCGTCGAAAAAGCCACCGCCCGCGACGGCAACAAGCGCATCGACCTGATCAAGAGCAAGCGCCTGACGGCGCGCAACTTCCGCCCGATGAACATCCGCATCGGCAAGTGAATTCTCGCCCACAACATCGAGGAGCCATCATGAAACCCTTCGTCGCCGCCCTGACCGCCCTGACTTTGACCGGCGCCGCCCAGGCCGGAAACTACGGCACCTGCATCAACACCATCTATTTCACCAACTACGGAGTAATCGCCCCCTCGGCTGGCCGCCAGTGCCTGCCCGGCCGCTTCAGCCAGCAACACATCGAAATCGCGCTGGCCGAGGAGTATTACAAGGTCGCCGAACAGCAAAACACCGCCATCCTGCGCGGCGATGGCGTCTGGGTCATCCTCGCCAAGAGCCGCGATGGCAGTTACGTCTCTGAAATCACGGTGTTCTGGGACAGGGGCATCTGAACGTCCGCTTGATCCCGCCTCTGACATAGAATTGGCGCGTTCCGTGTGGCATGAAACGCCGAACGGAATGCCCACTGCCGAAGGAGACCCGCATGCCCATCCCGCCGCGTCCCGTCGTCATCCACTGCCCGCGCTGCCACTGGCAGATGACCTTTGCGCCGCGCAGCGACTGCATTCCGGCACATGAAGCACCGCCGGAGGTGTGTCCGAAGTGCGGGTGTGAGGGGTTGGAAAGACGGGCGGCGACGGGAATAAATCCAATTTTAAATCCAATTTTTAGGAGTTAAGGATATATTTTCTGTAAAGATTGTACATAAAGTTCTTGTTGTACTGGTTTGTTGATTGCATTTATCGAGGTGCTGGTTTTTGTTCCTGGGTATTTCGAGAGTAATCCTATTATGATTTAGTTTTTGCGCCTGCCCTGATATGAACAGATGAATCGAATAAGGCGTAACAGCGGCGACCTGATTGATGAAAAGATACCGAACAATATAAAGGAGGTTCGATGAGTGAAAATATGAAGAATCCTGCCCAGGATTTCAACCGTATCTACACGGACGTATCGGACAGCATTGCTGCCGCCATGAGGGAGATCAAGGGCATACACGTCGAACGGGAAGATGGTAAGCAGGAACTCGGTAGGATGATGGAAAAGCTGCGGACTATCCAGAGTCGCTTCAACGAAGAATTGACCTTGCTCGAAAAGCATGCGGAATGGGATAAGTTTACCATCGCGTTCTTCGGAGAAACCAACGCAGGCAAGAGCACGATTATCGAGTCCCTTCGCATCCTGTTCAACGAGCAAACACGCCAAGAACTACTTCAGAAGAACGCTCACGACCTGGCGCGCTACGAGCACGAGATGACAGCCCATGTGAATCAGGTGCGCGAAGGCATCAATTCATTGTATGCCAAATATACCGAAGAGATTGCATCAATAAAAAGCAGTGCTACTACGCTGGCGAATATTTTGCGCGAGGAATACTCCGTCGCAGTCAAGCGCAAGTTGTGGTTTCACGCTCTTGCCGGCCTCTTTGTCGGAAGCGGGACAGCCGTTGTGCTGACAACGCTGTTGGGTAACTGAATAGCATGGCGATGGAACTGGATGAGTTGTTCGAGAAAGCTACAGGCACGCCTCCGCCACAGGATACAGCAGCGCCACAGGATACAGCAGCGCCCCAGGACAAGGGATTGCGAGTCATCCCGGCTGCATCGATGGAACTGGAACAACTGCTGAACTTATGGCTACCGGCATTGTGGCAGTCGGTGATAGGACTCGAAAAATTCAAAGCCTACGCGAACCGAGTGGACGGGCTCATCATTGGTACGGGCGCTGCGGACTTTACCAAGGGTAACATTGTCTACACGCTGCACTACAAGGACAAGACATTCCAGTTGATTGATGTTCCCGGTATCGAGGGAGATGAGGGAAAGTACAAAGACATAGTACGTGAGGCAGTGGCCAAAGCACACATGGTGTTCTATGTTAATGGCACGAACAAAAAACCGGAGAAAGCGACCGCCGAGAAGATCCGCTCCTATCTGCGCAACGGTACACAAGTCTGCCCACTCATAAACGTACGCGGCAACGCCGATGCCTATGAGTTCGAGGAGGATCGGGAAACCCTGGAGTCAAAGGATGTGCTCTATGCGCTCCAACAGACCCAAGGGGTGCTGGAAGCTGTCCTGGGCGAGAAGGTGTTGCTCCCGGCGCTTCCTGTTCAAGGGCTTCTTTCCTTCTCAGCCTTGGCGATGCATGCACCCAGCGGCAGAACTACCATCCATCACACACGCGACGTCGACTTGGTGATTCAGCAACGCAACTTTTTGAAACATTTTTCTTCACCCAAAGCCGCGTATGAATTCAGTCGGATTAGTCGGGTCGCCCGGGTTCTGCACGACAAGCACACCACCTTCAAAACTCACATTATCGAAAGTAACAAGGTCAAGGTGAAGGAGCTCCTGGAGAAAACCCTTGCCGATCTGGAGATTGCAAAGGGAGAGCATCATGCCTTCATGGAAAAAGTGAAGCCGGAATTCCAGAAGTGCCGCGAGTCTATCGAAGATGCCCTGCAGGCCTTCGAACGGATGATTACGGCAGGACGCAAGAACCTCTGGAACGAATTCTTCAACGAATTGATTGAAGAAGCTGACAAGATTATCGATGAAAATTACGGCGACAAAGAACGCATCTCACAAGAGATAGAACGAGCGTTCAAGAACCGGCAGAATGAAATGAGCGCGCGCCTGCAGCAACAGTTCGAGGAACATGTGGCAGATATGCAGAATAGTCTCGGTGAGTCCTTGGAGCGACTCATTCAGGACGTTCGCCGCTTCGAGTTCCTGCAGCAAATCTCCCTTGGACAGGGCGGTGCGAGGCCCGTGTATCAAGGAACCGATCTGGATATTGGTCTAAGTCTGAAGGAACTAGGATCGATCGCATTGAGCGTAGGCTCTTATGCGCTTCTCGGGGCCGGCATCGGTTCTTCCTTTCCCGGCATCGGAAACCTAATCGGGGCGATTGCGGGCGCGATTGTGGGGCTTTTGATGAGCGTGGTTAGCATGTTCACAAGCCGGGAGAAGCATATCCGCAAGGCACAAGCCAAGGTGCTGGAAAAAATTGAAGAGGCTCGCGATGATGTATTGTCAGGGCTTTCTAACGAGGTGAAGGGCCTGATGCAGATGGTTCGTGAGGAGGTAAAAAACTCAGTGCTCGACCAAGTGGACTTGCTCCATGAGAAGCTGAGTCGACCACTTCGCATCATCGAGCATCAGATTGCGTTGATGACGCGTATCAAGAATCAACTGGAGAAAATGCCGTATGGAACAATTCAAGCAATTCAGCATTGAGAAACAGGCTGTCATTGGCACCCTGGGCAATTTGCGAGATATTCTCATGGAACTCGGTAACTTGGGCGTCGAGGTGCAAGGTGATCTGGATAAAATTGCAGCGGCAGCCAACACCATCCAGTCTGACGTGTTGCGCATCGCCTTGCTGGGTGCATTTTCCGACGGCAAGACCAGCGTCATCGCAGCCTGGCTGGGCAAGATTATGGATGACATGAAGATCGACATGGACGAATCCTCCGACCGTCTGGCGATCTACAAACCCGAAGGCTTGCCGGACCAGTGCGAGATCGTGGACACGCCTGGACTCTTTGGCGACAAGGAGCGTACCATCGACGGGCAGCAGGTGATGTATGAGGACGTGACCAAGCGCTACATTTCCGAAGCCCATCTGATCCTTTATGTCGTGGATGCCACCAATCCGCTCAAGGAAAGCCACAGTGCCATAGCGAAATGGATTCTGCGCGACCTAAACAAACTGTCGTCCACGGTGTTCGTCATCAACAAAATGGACGAAGTCACCGACCTGACAGAAGAGGCACTTTTCGCTGATCAAGCCTCCATCAAGAAGGACAACCTGAAGTCAAAACTGCAGCGGATAGCCAACCTGAGCCCTGAGGAACTGGCCCGGCTGAACATTGTCTGCATTGCCTCCAACCCCAATGGGCGGGGTCTGGAGTTTTGGTTCGGCAAGCCGGCGATTTACGAGAGTCGCTCCCGCATCAACGACCTCAAGAACATCACCAGCCGCATTCTGAAGGACAGCGTTCCGGAAGTGCTGATCGCAAAGACCGGGCTGGATGTGGTGCGAGATGTCGTGGGGAAAAAGCTAGTGGTGGCGCAGGCGCTGCTCGAAGACCTCAAGTCCTATGAGTACCAAAACCGGGAGGAGAGTGCGCGCATTCAGAAAGACATCAACCGGGGCCGCAGCGATGTGAAGCGCCTGGCGGGGGAACTTTGCAAGGAGCTGGATGCTATGGAAAAGCAGATGATGGCGCATCTGCGGCCGCTGGCACTCGAAGACATTCGCGGCTTTCTGGAGGATGAGGTTGGGTATTGCGAAAACGGCGTCGGCTATAAGCTCGAGTTGAAGATCAAGGCAGCAATCGATCGCTGTTTTGAACAGTCATCTGCTGTGACGAACCGGATCTCCATGGACATCAGCCGTCAGCTTGATTTCAGTGAAGGTTTCCTCGATGCCATGAGTGAGAAAGCGCTGGAATCAATGGCAAGTGGCCTGAAAGCGGTTGCGAATATCAACCCTAAGGTCATCAAAAATACGATTTTTGTTGCCCGCGATATCCTAGGCAAACTGACGGGCGTGGCCATAAAGTTCAAGCCTTGGGAAGCCACCAAACTGGCCGGTGCCATCTCCAAGTGGGCCGGTCCTGCTGGCGCAGCCATTTCATTGGGGGCGGACGCGTACAAGATGTACAAAGCCCGTGAGAAGGAGCAAAAATTGGCGGAGGTCAAAGCATCCATCTCTGAGATGATAAAAGGTGTCTTCAAGGAGATCTATGATCTTCTCGGAAATGATGAGAAGGTGTTCGAATTATTTGCTCCCCAGTTGAAGGATTTCGAGAAAATTGTCCGGGAGATGAGTGATGGCGCGGATCGCATTAGGAGAAACCGGGACATGGTTCTTCATATCCAGCAGCAGCTCAACGGGCTAGCCTTGCCAAGTCAAGGTGGGATCACAAGCTGTTAAGGACACCCACTTTTTGGCGGGGCGTTGGGGGGATCGAGCATCGCCTGACTCGCCCCGCCGACTGCAAACGAACGGCATAGTCGATCGCTTCAACGGCCGCATTGTCCCTCCACTTCAAGGACGGCGAAGCGCTAGAGAAAGCGATCGATCGCTGCGTCTGGCTCTTTATCCACGACCCGC
>OGCL01003022.1_pt1 | contig 10571 bp, 14 predicted proteins | sample 1570041 | NCBI WGS metagenome assembly OGCL01 (sample SAMN06266162, study PRJEB24511) | hot springs metagenome | isolation source: Hot spring water | place: South Africa: Limpopo | collected 2015-06-22 | reverse complement strand
GCTCCCTCAGTCTGGGCGTGAGGTCCTCGGCGCCGGCCACCACGGCATCGGAGACCAGGATCACGCAGCCGCACTCCTGGGCCAGCGCCTTCACCGCCTGGGACAGACCCTTGCCCGTCCGGGCGGCGTAGTCGTAGGCCTGCTCGCCGGAGCCCTCGGCCACCAGGTCGGCGAAGCCGCGTTGCCGCTCCTCGATGATCTGGGCGATGTTCACCCGGCCGAACTTAGGCATAGGCGGCGGGACGAGAAAGTGATAGGCGGTGATCATGGCCGTGGAAACGGCGAAGGCGAGCGCGCCGGACAGGCCCCAGCCCAGCCCGGCCCCCGCCGGCATCGAATGTTCCGGGGTTTCCGCGCCTTCATGCTCGACCGCCGCGTTTTCAGACATGGGCCAGCCCCCGCTGCGCCAGCACCGCCTTGATGGCCTCGTCAATGCTCATCCCGGCCCTGGTGTGTTCCCGCACGGCGGCAAAATCCTCGGCACGGGTGGAGGCCAGCAGCAGGGAGTAAGGGTCCAGCACCAGGCGGCCGATGCCGTGCCCAACGGGGGTGTGCACGAAGACCTCGGAATACAGCCCCGCCTCGGTGTTGAGGGTGGTGATCTGCTGCCGCATCCCCGCGGAAAGCGCCAGGCGGTTGTTGGCCTCCAGGGCCTTCACCGACTCCGCCTTCTGCCGCAGCATGAACAGCCAGTCGGCGTTGTTGAGCGCCGCCGTGGACGCCTCGTTGCGGTAGTAGTCGTCCATCCCCTGGGTGCCGGTGACGAAGGCCCCCTTGTACTTGCGCGCCCGGCGGTAGCCGGCCTCGATGAAGTCGCCGCTGGTGCCGTTCATCAGGTCCCAGGCCTCGTCGATGATCACCACCTTGCGCCGGCCGTCTTCCCGCGACAGGTAGATCTCGTTGGTGATGAGATACATGAGCAGCAGCAGGATCACGCTCTGCAGGTCCTTCTTGGCCTTCAACTCCTCCAGCTCGAGCACCACCAGGTCGGCGTCGAAGCGGATGTTCGCCTCGCCGTCGAACCAGCGGCCGTAGTTGCCGTCCTGGGTGTAGGGGAAGAGCTGGATGCCGAGGTTGCGCACCCGAGGGTCGCATTTGCCCTCTTCATCCTTGCAGGCGGTCTTCAGGTATTCGGCCAGTTCGGTGAGGGTGGGGCGCCGTCCCTGAGCCTGGGCCTCATACCATACCTGGCGGATGGCGATGTCCAGCTGGGACAGCTCGTACTGGGGCAGGGCCTCGTTGGGGGAGAGCATCTGCGCGATGACCGGTTTCAGCATCTCCATGTCCTGGTCCAGATCGGAGACCAGGGAGAAGGGATTGATGCAGAGGCCGGAGTCCGGCGTGAACTCGATGTACTGCCCGCCCAGCAGTTTGCACAGGTTCTCGTAGGATCGGCCCACGTCGATGATCCAGACCCGGCTGCCGACACCCAGATAGCCCAAGGCCATCTCGTTCATGAAGACAGACTTGCCCGAGCCGGAAGTGCCCACCACGCAGGCGTTGTAGTTGCCGGAGGGGTTGGCGAACAGATCCACCCCCATGGCCTGCCCCCGGCGACCGAACAACGGGATGACCGGCTCGCCCAGGCCCTCCCATTCCGCGAGCAGGGGGGCCAGATGGATGGCGTTGGTCGTGGTCTTCAGCCCATCACGCCCGGCGTTCCCGGACTCCTTCTGCATGGACTGGGAAAACGTCATGGGCAAAGACAGGAAGAGGCTTTGCAGGTTGAGGAAGGTGTCCTCCTGCAGATCGAAGCCGAGGGCTCGCCACACGCCACGGGCGGCCAGCTCGTCCTTGGCCGCCTGGCGCGGCGTGGAAAACAGGACCAGCTGATGGTAGAGATAGACTAGGCCGCCGCCGCCGGAATAGGCCGCCATGGCCACGTCCCAGTCCAACTTGTTTTCCTGCCAGTCCGGCATGAAGGCGGCCATTCTGCTTTGGGCCGCCTGGGTGGCGCGGGCGCTTTTCAGGGTGGCGAAGGAACGGGTGGCCTCGTAGTCCGGGATGCGCAGTCCCAGGGTGATGAGGAAAGGACAGGAATAGGCCAGGGAGCCCTGCAGGAAGTCCCCGATCATGGCGCCCATGGCCGACAGGTGCATATTCTTGGGATAGTTGCGCACCGAGAAACAGCGCACCACGACCTCGGCACTGTCGGACGGGCTGCCCACCACCAAGCCATCGCGGCGCACCCGGGTAAGCGTATCCAGAGCGATGATCTGGTCGCGCAGAAGCCGGCCGTCGTCGTAGTTCAGGCGCTGGGCCTCGCCCCTGAGCAGCCGATTGGCGTTGAGCGCCTGAGCGCACCAGTTGATGAGATGATCCGGACCCCACTCCCCGCCGAAGAGGTAAGCGCTTTTGAGCACGGTGGCGAGGGCGTCGCGCAAGGCGACGGCGCTCTCGATGGCGTCCCGTTCCGCCATGCCCTGGGCCGGCAGGGTGACTGAGACCGCGGCCAGGAACTGCCTGGGCATCCAGGGATATCCGGAGAAGGGCGGACGAACCGCGGCTTGGGCCAGGAATGCGGCGCGGCGCCGGGCGGACTCCGCATACACCCCCCCGGCCGTGCGCAGACGCTGATAGCGCCCCAGGAAATCGTGGATGTCCGGCGTGCCGAACAAGTGGAACTGGAGGCTGGCGCCGGTGGGCAAGCCGTTGAACATGGACTTGAGCACACCGGTCATGCGGTCGTCGGCGCCGGTCTGAGGCGTGATGTCGAGCACGAATCCCACCGCCTCGACGGCGTCGCGGACGCCTCCTCCTCTTGCTTCGGGCCGCTCCAGCAGGAACAGACGCTCCTCCGGCAGCCAGCCGGTGTAGGGCAGCCAATCGGCGAGACGATCGAACACCGGGGTGGGAGAGGGATTGGCCAGGGTGGAGGGCACGTAGTCGGGGTCCTCAAAATCGGGACGCGGAGGGCGGAAGATCTGGCGCAGGTAATCGATCATTGCCGCCCCCCCTGTGGTTGTCCCTGCTGAACAGTCTCCACCTCCATGACCGTATCACGCGCATCCTGGCGCACGTCGTCCTTGCGCGCCGCGGGATTCGGCGCGCCGTAGCCGGCTGGCGCCGCCACGGGGGCGAACTGGCGCCGGATCTGGCTCCGGGTGTGCTCGATCTGCCATTCGCCCCGATGCCACACGACGTACATATAAGACTGGTCGTGCAGATCGCCGTCCTCATCCACCCAAGGCGCGAGCCAGAGACGCAACACCTTGGGCGGAGCGAGCAGGGGCGTGCCCGACGTGGGCGCGACGGTGGTCGGAGGGGTCGCGCCATAGGGCCTGGGCTCCGAGACACCCGCGCCCGACGCCTCTGGAGCGGCCGCCTTGCGACCGTAACGGGGAGTCGCCTTGGCCTTCTCCGGGTCCTTTTGGGCAGGCAGCGCCCCCGCCAGGGAATTGGCGTACACGCCTGAGACCGAGGTGCAGACCACCCCATCCGGCGCCTTGCAGGCGAACTCGCTCCCGCCGTCGAGACCGGACATATTGGCGCAGCCCGCCAGGGCCGGCAGCAAGAACAGAATAGCGAATCTCATCGGCCTGCCCCCCTGGCCAGGAAATCCTCTATGCCCCTCGCCGGCGCGGCCCCCGTCAGGCGGCGGCCCCTGGCGTCGAACAGGGCCGGCGTGCCGTCCACGCCAAGCGTGCGGGCCAGGGTGATGTTCCGGTCTATGGGGTGGGCACAGTCGGCGTTACGTGGCGCCTTGCCGTCCAGCATGAGGGCCCTCCACGCCGCGGCGCGGTCCCGGGCGCACCAGACCGATATGGCCTTGGCGCGCGATTGGGGATGGATCGCCTCCAGGGGGTAGAGGAAGGTGTGGACAGTGATGTTGTCCAGCTTGGCCAGCTCCTGCTCCAGCTTCTTGCAGAACCGGCAGTCCGGATCGGAGAAGACCGCCAGGACGCGGGAACCGTCGCCGCGCCGCGTGGTGATGGCGTCCCCCAGGGGCAGGGAGGCGAAGTCGATGCGTTGGGCCTGCTCCAGGCGTTCCGCCGTGACATCGTGCTGGTTCAGCATGTCGTAGAGGTGCCCGAACAGGAACCAGCGGCCGTCGGTCGACACATAGGCCACGTTGCGGCCCATGGTGACCTCGAAGATGCCCGGCAGGGGCGTGGTCCGCACGTCGCGGAACTCCGTGGCCGGATAGGCGGCTTTGAGGGTGGCCGCCATGCGGGCCACCGGATCCTCCGGAGCCTCCGCGGACCATGCCGGGAACGCAAGACCCAGAAGGGTCGCGCTTATCAGTATCATGGATCTCATCTTCTAACGCGCTCCGTAACGTCTGCCGGTGATCTCGAAATCGTCCCGCCCACCCGCCTCGCCCATGGGCAGCATCGCCCCCTTGGTGATGACCACGTCCACCATGCGGCCGGCGTCCACCTCGATGACCGGGTAGAGTTTCTCGGCGAGCGAGATGTAATACTGGGCGAGCCGGTCCATGGCCTTGCCGACACCGGAGGACAGGCCGGCCTTCAACTCCTCGCCCTCCTTGACGGTGGAGGTGGTTCCAAGCGGCGAGACGGAGGTGGTGGTCGCGCTCTGCTTGAAGGCCTGGCCTAAGCCCGAGCCGATGCCGGCGATCAGGGCATTGGCCAGCACTTGGCCCTGCTTGGTGATGAGCCTGCCCATCACTCCCGCCTTGCCATCCTCCCCGGCCACATAACCCTTGATGGGCATGTCGAGCGCCTCGCCGTTCGCCGAGACGCAGGAAAGGGACTCTGTGCGGATGTAGGCCCGCTCGGAGGACAAGTCGCCGTAACCGGAACCGACGATCAGACAATCCTTGGCCTTGAGGCGGAACTGGTTGGGCAGCTGGGCGTGGTCCACCAGGCGCAGCAGGACCGGGTGGGGATTACTCTGGGCCTGGCCGCCGGTGGGGGCATTGAGCCCCGCCAGCAGCACCGCCCGGACGAAGGAGCCGGAAGGCAGATAGGTCCCCGGGGTCTTCGCGGGCTTCTTGTCAGGGGAAGCCGCTCCGGTCGTGGCCGCCGCCTCCGGTGGAGGCCCCATCTCTCCGGACTCGATGCCCAGATCCTCCTCGGCGACCGGCTGACCAGGGGCAGGCTGGCCGGGCGCCGCAGTAGGCGGCGGCAGGTTCACCATGGAGACGGGCCTGCCCGGAGGAGGGGGCGGGGGAGGGGGCAAGGCCGGCTGCCCGGCGGCGGGAATGCCGGGCGGGAAGCCTGGCAGCTTGGCCGCGGCCTGTCTCTCCGCTTCCTGGCGCTTCATCAGATCGGTCAGCTCTCCGACCGAGCGTTCCAGGCGGTCGATGCGGGCGCCCTCCTGCCCGCGCCAGGCATCCTTGGGATCCGCCGCCGAGCCGGCCGGGGCGATGGAAAGCGAGACCGGTTTTTCGGGCAAGGCCGCGACGGATTGGGGTTTGTTGGCCCGCATGAAGGCAATGGCCCCGATCATGGCCAGCCCGACCGCTATCAGAAGGCCGCCGGCCACCAAAGCCTGTTTGCGTTTGACGGCAGCCGCCGCCTGGGAGAACGAGCGCTTTTTGCCGTTAGGCTGGTCGAACCTCATTCGTCGCCCTCCCGGTTGCGTATGATGAAGACGCGCGTCGAATCACCGGGGCGGAGCACGAGGTTTTCCACCGCCACACTCAGTACGCCGGAGCGGTACAACTCCGGTTCCGCCACACGCATCTCACTGTGGCCTGTATTGGTGAGCTGGTAGAGGTCGGCCGCCACGGCGGAACCCAGCCAGGAACGCAGCCAGATGAACCTGGAGCCCTGCCACAGGCGCACGTCCTCCCCCCGCTCGCGCACCTCCATGTCGGCCGGCAGGCGATCTGAGGCCATCATCAGCGCCAATTCCTTGATCATCTGCTGGCGCGAAGCGGCCCGCTCGGCGGCCGAAGGCCTGGACGCCCGCCTGACCTGCTCCTTGAGGATGAGGCTTTCTGCCGGCACATCCACCGGTTGCAGGGTCAGGGCATAGGTAGCGCCGGAATCGGAGGTCAGGAACAGGGAGACGGGCTCACCCCGCTCCAGCGGGCGGACGTATATCTGTCCCGTCTTGGTGTCTTTTGCGATGGTCAATCGGCCTTTGAGGGTGTGCCAGGACTGGATGCGACCACCCTCGATGGCGATGCGCGAGAGATCGTCGGCCGCGATCTTGGCGAAGGCGGTCTCGCCTTCCCGCACCGGGATGATCTGCAGGGCCCAGGCCGGCAGGGCCAGCAGGGCGGCGCCAACGGACAGGGCTTTGAGAAAGACGCCCCTGAGCATGAAAGTCATGACCGTCACCCCTCGCATCGGGCCCCTCTCAAGCCTGCCTGAGAGGGGAGTTTCGAGAGTCGCGCCGCGACTTCCACGTCAAAGGCCGGCAGCCGCCTTATCGCCGAAGGGGTCATTTTCAGAGGTCTCCTTGAGAGCTGTAACGAGGGTGCGCCCGCCGTCATAGCGGAAGGCCACCATCACGGTGATGGGACGGGGCGGAGAGGCCTTGTCGGTCACGTAAGTGGTGAGAGCGCCCGTGAACGCCAGGCGCATCCCGTCTTTCTTGTCGTGCAATACGCTGCGGGGGGAGAGAAGGGTGGAGATCTGGTCACGCTTGATCCGCTCGGCGGCGAGCCGGCCGGCCTTTTCGAGCGCGCCATGCGCCTCCGGCGCGGCATACTTGAGCAGCACCGCGTTCTGGTATTCGACAGACGTGGGCGTCACGTTGTAGGCCAGCTGCAGGATGAATAGGCCCATCTGTTGCAGATATTCACGCGACACCTGATCGGACTGGACCCAGAATCCCTTGTCGATCTGGGGAGGAAGAAAGACCACGCGGTCCCGGTCCTGATGCAGGAACACGTGCAGGGCGAGCAGCAGACTGGTCAGCGAAGACACTGCCAGCAGCAGCTGGAAGGCCTTGCCGATGCCGGTCCGCGCCTCCAGGTCGGCGCTGATCTTATGCGGGTTCACCCGATGAACTCCCGCAGATGTGACGGCGGCGTGCGGCTGAATCCGGAGCGGATGGGCAGATGCCAGTAGCACCAGTGCAGGAAATACCGCCTATGCTTGCCGCCGGTGAGCTTGCCGAAGATGAAGGCCACCACCAGCCCAGCGGCGATCCAGGTGATGGGGTCTCTCATCATGATCCCTATGATGACGAAGGCCACGAGCAACCCGACCTGTGTCGAATCCCACATGAGGATGCGCGCGGGCGCATCCAGACTGGTGGGGATGCGTGTGTCGAGGTTGCTCATGGCCTTCAGTCCTCAGATCACGGCGCCGATGATGCCGGTGATCAGACCCGCACCCAGGGAGAACAGGATGGCGAAGACGATGGCGGTCAGCGCCGGCATGGCGGTCACCCGAGCCAGGCCGACCACGGCGCCGATGATCAGCGCGCCGATGGAGATGGAGATGGCCAGGTTACCGGTCGCCCAGTTGGTGATGCGGGTGGTCAGGGCGGCGAACTCAGGGTCGGACGGCGTGCCAGCCAGCGCGCTACCAACGCCCAAGATCAGCAGGCCCAGAAGGGCGATGAGTTTGCTTAAGACTTTCATGGAAGTGGCTCCTAATAAATGAATAGGGAAGTGTTCACGTCGTCTCAGGGTCTCGTCGTCTCCAAGTCCAACAGCACGATGTCCTTCACCAATGCCAGGAAACCGACTCTGGCGGCGGGATCGGACAAGCAATACTCGATCGCGGCGGTCGCCAGACGCCGCTCCTGGTTGAGGTCCCGGTCGGGCAGTGACCGGCGAAACTGCTGCAGACGCTGCTTGGTTTCCTCGCGGATCAGGACGGCCTTATAGCCGGGCTCCTGGGTGTTATGGTTGTTGCTCATGGGACACTCTCACGATCAGCATTTCCACATCGCTCCGGCGCGCAGGCGGATTGACGGGGGGCGGATCCTCGATGCAGCACCGGGCATCGGCCCGGACGATCCGCTCCTTCGGTACGCCCATGTCCAGCAGGGCCTGTCGGACGGTCTGCGCGCGGCGCATGGCCAAGCGCCGGTTGAAAGCGAGTTTCCCCACCCGGTCGGTATGCCCGGTGATGGTGATGGACTTGGCCTCCAGCAACAGGGGGCGCATGGCGTCGAGCGCCCGCCGCCCCTCCTTGGTCAGCCTAGAGGAAGCCAAGGGGAAGTGAATCGAGCGCGTCTGCCTTGACAGGTGCGCGGTGTTGGACGGCTCGGCAAGCCTGAGTGGGGCAGGCGCTGGGGCCAGCACCTTGCGGGTATGAGTGGGGCAGTCGTCGCATAGGACAAAGACGGCCTCAGGGCCGAAGCCGGATTGGGTAATTCCAAGTCGCGGAGCAGGAGGGTCTGACTGCTCAGTGGGCGACGGCGGCGTCGCCTGGGTGGCGCCGCTATTCAGCAAGAAGCCCAACAGCACGACCCAGAGCCTCACTGCGCAGCCCTCTGCATGGCCCGGTACACCTTCCAGGCATACTTCATGCGGGCATGGCGGCAGGCCGCGCCTTTCAACTGGGTACAGGCGGCGTTGTAGGCGCCGACTGCCTCCCAGGACACGCCATGGCGATCGAACTTCTCGCGCAGGATGCGCGCCCCGGCATAAATGCTGGTGCACGCATCCCACAGCCGATCAGGCGAGATGCCCATCGCCGCCAGGGAAGGCAGGTTGCGCGAGTTGATCTGCATCAGCCCGATGTCATAAGAGCCGGTGCGCGCCAGGTGAGACAGATTGACCGCACGGGGATTGAGGCCGGACTCCACCACTGCGATGCCGTAGAGAAGCCATGGATCCACCCCATAGGCGCGTCCCGCCTCCTCCCAACACGCCTTGGCAGGAGCGATGCAGGCGGCGAACAGGAGCGGCATCAACGCTCCAGTACGAGTACGAGGCACGGGGATAACGAGTTACACAACGCAGAGGAGTCATACATGGCCTTCACGCGCCACCCCCTGGCGTAGGCCTCGCTAATCCTGATCCTCCCCAAGCCGCTGCTGCTGCAGCTGAGCACCGTTCCTGTCTTATCCGTCATCAAGGGCTGCAAAGCAGCGGTGCAGACCTCGACCTCGGCAGGCTTGACCACGGGATCGGCGGCGTGCGCCAGCGAACCGGCCAGCGCCAGAGGCATAAACCAGGCAAGAGAAGATGTTTTCATTTCAAAGGCCCTCCAGTCAGGTAGACGAACATCGATTAGCCGCATCCCCAAAAAGAGCCCCGCGAGGGGGCGTGAAGGAGGAGACGACAGCGGATGGAAGCCTAAGGCGGAGAAGAGGGGTTTGTCGCGCCTAAAATCAAAAAAGATTTTTCCCTTTTAGGCGCGACAGCATCTGGAATACATGTGATAATGATAGGTTTCCCATTGAACGCCGCGACGAAGAATCAAAGGGTTAGCAGAGAAAAAGGCGGCCAAAGGCGGGAAACGGCTGTCCGCACCAGACGCTGGTGCGGACAGGGAAAGAGAAGGGTAAGGGCCTTACCCAAAGGGCCTGCCCTAATGGCCGGGCAGGAGAAACGGCATTAAGGGATAAGCATAAACCCCTGAAGGGGAAGGGGAAAACCCATCGTGAAATGGCGCCCGCCGAAAGGGCGTCTACGGTCCGCCGTCAGACGGGTACAACGCATCCTCACGGCAGTGTACCACGAAACCGGGAAACCGTCTCGAATATTAGAAAAAAAAGTTTTTCGATTTTCCGGTGGCGGCACAAAAGGCGCTCCGATAGGGTGGGCGACAGGCCATAACCACAGGAAAGACAATGACCCTGGATTGCGCACCGCCCGAAATCGCACAGATCTTGAGCCGACAAAACCGGACGCGCTGGATACCCGTGCTGGAAAGCTGGCTGGAACAGTACCATGGATTGGAGCAGTTCATCCCCTGTGAGTCGGAGCACCCCCGTCAATTGGTGCTGACCGCCTTGCTGGAGCTGCCTGAGCAGGCCGACGATCAGCTTATGGCCCGGCGTATGGCGCGCCTGGACTTTCTGTGCTGGCGCGCCCGCCATGCCGACGGAGAGCGCTGGCAGCCCCTCCATGAATCCTTCCATGGCTTCACCGCCCGTGGACAGGCCTTTTGCTGGCAGTGGGACACTGAACGACCGGAGCCGCCCGAGACGGAGGCTTGGCTGTTGTCCCGCCTGCGCGATGGACGATGATGACCCGAGATGCCGAAGAGCTTGAATGCCTCCCCCTTGCCAAGAATAGACCTCGCCTGGGGACGCGAGACCGTCGCCTCGCCGAGGCTGGCCGCCTATCTCGGGACCGATCATGACGCCCTGATGATGGCCATCCGTGCCTTGCGCTGCGATGAGTCCTTCCACCGGCGCTGCTTCATCCCCGCCACCCGCAAGCGCCAGCCTATCTTCAGGATCACCAAGGACGGATTCGTTCTGCTGGCCCTCGCCCTGGAGCGGGCTGGCGCAGCGCCGCATCCCGAGTGGATCGAAGCCGTGCTCGAGGCCTTTGCCGAAGCCGAGGCCAGGATGTCCGAGCCAAGGCCCCCCAAGCGACGACAGCGCAACGTCGCCGCAGCGACGGCGCAGTCCGGGCCTGCGGCTGCGCCAGCCATCAGGCCCGATCCGGGGCAGCCCATGCCGGTGCCGTTCCGGGGGGCGACGCTCTACGTGGTGGAGCACGAGGGCGAACCCTATGTGCC
>OGCL01003021.1_pt1 | contig 10573 bp, 9 predicted proteins | sample 1570041 | NCBI WGS metagenome assembly OGCL01 (sample SAMN06266162, study PRJEB24511) | hot springs metagenome | isolation source: Hot spring water | place: South Africa: Limpopo | collected 2015-06-22 | reverse complement strand
GTGCGGGGGTTGGGGGGCAGGCCCCCGCGTGCGGGGGTTGGGGGGCAGGCCCCCCTTGCCAGTCAACCCGCCCCTACTCCTAATTTCCAGACTGATAAGGTCCTGCTATTTCCGGATTGACCCGACTATTCATGATTGAATTGCACCTCATCAGCACGGGAAAGGCTGTATTCGATAAATTGTGTTATTTGCAACGATGTATGAGTCAAGAATTTAGTGATGTAAGCTGAATCGATCGCATTCTGGAAAACCGACTGTTTCGGCCAATCATGGGCGCAATTGCTTGAAAATGTAAAGTTTTGTGTTGGCTTTCAACATTTCTGCTGCGATCGCGTGAGGAGAGAGCTATCACTCACCGATCGGTTTACCCAGCATTCTGGCTTTTCCAGCACAGGCGATTAAGAATTGTAGGAATTCCCCCATTCTGGCGGAGCAATTCGCTATGAAGGGGAAAAGATCGGCGATCGTTCAAGGGCGATCGCCATAGCGTTATGGGTGAGGACATCGGGGTTATGGGGTGGCAACGGGTGTGGCAACGGGTGTGGGCGGAGGTGCGGCGTGGTTGGCGACGGCTATCCCGGCGGTTTGGAATCTGTTTTGTCCTGGGTTGGGTCCTTGTCCTGGGGATTCATGCCTGCCAAGTGGCGGAGATTCAACCGGAGCCAGAACCGGCGATGCTCGTTGAGGCGGTCCCCCTGCCAGAACTGCCGGATTGGATTGAGCAGATCAGCCCCACTGACGAGGCCGATCCGTTGGCCCAGATTCGGATTCGTTTCAAGCATCCCCTGATCGGTGTGGAAAGCCTGGAAAGTCCAGAGGTGGAGAAGATTCTGAAACAGGTACAGATCCAACCCAAACTGCCGGGACAATTCCGGTTGTTAACACCGCGCATGATTGGCTTTCAGGGCGATCGCGCCCTCCCCGGTGCGACCCGTGTGCGGGTGACGCTGAAGGCCGGGTTAGGGGATCTGGAGGGTAATCGTCTGGAGCAAGATTTAATTTGGACTTTTAATACGCCCCTGATTCAACTGACAAATTTGCCAGGAACCGATTGGGAAGGCAAGCCTGATCCCACCCCAATTACCCTGGAACCCACCCTTAAACTCACCTCTAATGTTGAACTCAATCTGGCCTCGTTGGAGAAACAGGCTAAGCTCACGTCGGAAGGGGCAGAAACGACGATTAATCTCAAAGCCAGTCTGGATGAAGCGACGGCTGAACTAGATGATTTTATCGATCCGCAAACGGAATTTAATCCCGCTAGTCGCACTTGGCAATACACCTTAACCCCCCGGCGATCGCTGCAACGGGCCACGGCTTACACCTTTGTGGTTGAGGCAGGTTTAGAACCCGCCCAGGGCAATTTGGTGAGCGAAACGACCTACACTAGCCAAGTGAAAACCTACGGTCCCCTAGCCTTTGAAAAACTCGAATTCTACGGTAAACCCGATGCGGGGGGCACCTACGGACGGTTTGAGCAGGGAGCCGCCCAATTGCGGTTTAACAATGGTCTCGTAGCGACTTCGGTAACGAAGGCGATCGCGGTTTCTCCGGCCCCCAAGGAAGGCATCCCTCTGGCTCGGGCCTACGATGGCGATAATTTAGTGGGCTTGAATCCCTATGCCCTGGAACCGGCGACGCGCTACACGATTACGATCGGACCGGATCTAGAGGATCAGTATGGGCAGAAATTGGGTGAGGCGCAAACGATTACCTACGAAACCGGCAATGTGGCACCGGAACTGTGGGCACCGACGGGCTTAAATATTTTCCCAGCGGGGCAAGATCTGCAACTAAATGTGTCGAGTGTGAACCTGCCCCAACCGGAATTTCGAGCCAGTTTTAAGGTCATGGAACCGGCGGATTTAGTCTATTTTGACTCGGCCTATCCCAGGGGCGAAGGGACGGAATTATTGCCCGCCGTGGAGAGTTGGTCCCGGCAAACCATTGCCAATCAACCGAAGAATGTAAACGTAGACACGGCGATCGACCTCAAACAACAATTGGGCGGCGACACCGGGATGTTGGCCTATGGTGTCCAGGCTCGGACTAATCGCTATGTTGAAGAAGGGGTAGAAAAATGGCGGGAACCCAGCTTTTACGGCATGGTGCAATTGACTAATTTGGGGGTCTTTGCCCAGTGGTTTCCCGAAAGTGGGTTAGTGCGCATCCATCACCTCAGCGATGGCCAACCGGTGGCCAATGCCCCTGTGGAAATCTACCGTTCCCGGCTGGCGGAAAAATCCCGCAGCCCGGTGAATGCCTGCGCCACGGGGAGAACCGATACAGCGGGCATGTTGGTGTTAAATGCAGCGGCACTGCGTCAATGTATGGCGGGGAATTCGACGTTCCAAAAACCGCCAGAGTTGCTCATCATCGCCCGTGAGGGAAAAGATTGGGCCTTTAGCCGCACCTATGAATTTAGCGGTGGCTATGGCTATGGAATTGATGCCGATTGGGATGGGGAAGGGCCAATTTCGCGGGGGGTGATTTTCTCCGATCGCCAACTGTATCAACCGAATGAAACCGTCTGGTTAACGGGGGTCGCCTATTATCTGGATCAGGGTAATTTGGTGAAAAGCCAAAATACCGCCTATCAAATCACGTTGGAACGGCCCGATGGCCAGAAACGTGAATTAGGACGACAAACCACGAATGAATTTGGTACGTTTTCCCAAGAATTTAAACTGGAGGCGAATCAACCGCTGGGCGTTTATGTTGTTCGGGCTAAGGCTGATAATGGCGTGGAAGTGCGGGGAGAGTTTCGGGTAGCGGAATTTAAGCCCCCCAACTTTAAGGTGGATCTCAGCCTAGACCGCGAGGCGAATAAAGACAATCAAATCCTGGCGGTGGCAGGCGATCGCCTCACGGCTACGGCCCAAAGTAACTATCTGTTTGGTCCCCCGGTGGAAGGTGGTCGGGCTAATTTTTACGTCACCCGTCGGCGATCGGCGTTTCAACCGGCAGGCTGGCCGGAATTCTCCTTTGGTCGCCAATGGATCTGGCCGCAGGAACAACCCACAATTACCGCCGATGTGCTGCAACGCCAAACGGCCCTCGATCCTACGGGGAAAGTCAGTCAAACCGTTGAAATTGGGAAAGATCTGCCCTTCGCGGTGGACTATCGCATCGATGTGGAGGTCAAGGATGTTTCCAATCTGAGTGTGGCCAATTCCCAAACGGTGACGGCGCTGCCCAGCGATCGCCTGATTGGCCTCAAGGCAGATTTTCTCGGTGCAGCGGGTAAACCCTTGAATCTGGAATTTATTGTTACGAATCCCGCTGGTCAAGCCTTGGCTGGGGAATCGGTGAAACTGGAACTGCAACGAATGGAATACCGCAGCGTCACCCAGGTGATCGAAGGTAGCGAACGGGCACGCAATCAGGTGGAATATACGACCGTGGCGGATCAGACCGTGCGTTCGCGCAATCAAGCCACGACGGCGACCCTCACGCCCCCGGAAGCCGGACCCTATCGGATTCGAGCCACGTTCCCCAGCAGTCGGGATGAGGCTAGTGCCACCGATGTGCAGGTGTGGGTAACGGGGGAGGGCACCGTGCGCTGGTGGGGCCGGGATAACAATCGCCTAGAGATTCGCCTGGATCAGCCAGAGTACCAGGTGGGGGATACGGCCACGGCCTTAATCCAATCGCCCTATCCGGAAGGCGAAGTCTATTTTGCCGTTGTGCGCCACGATCGCCTCTACGAACGGGTGATTTCAGTGAGGGGCAATGCGCCCCAGGTGCAATTCACGATCACGCCGGAGATGCTGCCCAATGCGGCAGTGCAAGCGGTCTTGGTGCGGCAGGGTCAGCCCCTTTCACCGACGGCACCGGCTGAGGTCGAAAATCTGGCCCGGGTTGGCTTTGCGCCCTTTAAGGTGGGGATTGCCCAGAAACGGCTCCAGGTTGCGATCACGCCGGTGCAGGCCAGCCTCACGCCCGGTGCCACCCAAACCGTCAACTTCCAACTCAAGGATGCGGCGGGTAACCCCACGGCGGGTCAATTAACCGTGCTGGTGGTCAATGAGGCAATCCTGCAACTGAGTGGCTACCGGCCCCCGGATCTGGTGGATACGGTCTACGCCGAACAGCCGATCGCGACTCGGTTTAGCGACAACCGGCCCAATGTCATTCTCGCGCAACTGGCCTCACCGCTGGAGAAGGGCTGGGGCTATGGCGGCGGCTTCCTGGCGGGGGCGGCGAATACACGGGTACGGCGACAGTTCCAACCCACGGCCTACTACAACGGCTCGGTGATAGCCGATGCCCAGGGTAACGCGTCGGTCACCTTTACGCTGCCTGATGATCTGACTACCTGGCGGGTGATGGCGGTGGCAACCACGGCGGATGCTCGCTTTGGTCAAGCCGATGCCACTTTCCAAACGACGCAACCCCTGGTGACCCATCCGATCCTGCCCCAATTTGCCCGACCGGGCGATCGCATTGAGGCGGGGCTGGCGGTAACCAATACCACGGGGAGTGCCGGGAATTTGCAAATTACGGGGTCCCTGAGTGGCCCGATCGCCTTTGCCGACGGTAAACCGGCTAGTCTGAATACGCGATCGCAAGCGGGCACCCAAGCCTACCGTTTCCCGATCGTTGTCCAGCAGGCGGGGGAAGCCACGGTGCAATTTAACAGCCAGTTGAACCAGGCGAGTGATGCCTTTGCGGTGCCCCTGCCGATCCGCACGCTGGAAGTTACCGAGCAGGTGGTGGCAACGGGAACGACCCGCGATCGCGCCAAGGTGCCCTTAAATATCGATCGCAAGGTGAATCCCGATGCGGGTGGACTGGAGGTTAACCTGGCCAGTACCCTGTTACCGGAAATGACGGTCCCGGCCCAAACCCTCCTCGCCGAGGAACCCTGGCCGTTCCTGGAAAGCTTGGCCAGTCGGCTGGCGATCGTCACGAGCCTGCAACAGTTGGCCCAACGCTATCCCCAGTTAACGATCACGACTGATCAACCCTTAGACACCATCCAGTCGGAAACCCTGGCCCAATTGCAACGGCTCCAGCGTCCCGACGGGGGATTTGCGGCGTGGCGCGGTGCGAAGGTGTCCGATCCCTTTGTGACCCCCTATGTGGCCCAGGTGTTGGCCCAATTGCAACCGGCAACGTCAACCAGCACAACGGGCGCGATTCCCCTGCCCACGGCAACCCCGATCCCGCCTGATCTGATCGAGCCGCTCAAGGGCTATCTGGATAAGGTGCTGGCTGATCCGGGTCAGTATGACTTCTGTCGGGAGGGCCTGTGTAAAGCCCAAGTTCGCCTGGAAATCCTCCGAGCACTGGCGGCACTGGGCGATCGCCGCAGCGATTTCCTGACGGAGATTTATGGCCAACGCAATGAGTTAGATTTTGTTGAACGAATTAAATTGGCCCGTTATTTGCAGCGGTTCCCCGATTGGCAACCGGAGGCGCGATCGCTCACGGCCCAAGTTCAGGAAAATCTGGCGGAATCGGGGCGATCGACCACGGTTAACCTGCCCCGCACCTGGCGTTGGCTCAGTTCGCCGACGGTGGCCCAAGCGGAAGCGTTGCACTTGGCGTTAGCCCAATCTGCCGATGCGACGACGCTGGATCGTTTGCTCCAAGGGTTGCTGAACCAACGGCGTGAGGGGACCTGGGGAAATAGCTATGACACGGCCTCGGCCCTCAATGCCCTAGTCGCCTACAGCCAAACCCAGGCGACCCCGCCCAATTTCACCGCCACAGCTAAGCTGGACCGCAAGACTTTGCTGGAAGCGGCTTTCCAGGGTTATCGTCAACCCAATGCCAGCGTGAGTGTCCCAATGGCAGACCTGCCCAAGGGGAAACACGATCTCCAGTTGCAAAAAACCGGGGACGGCACCCTGCACTATCTGGTGGCCTATCGCTATCGGTTGGCGGGCAATCCCCCCGGTCGCCTCAATAGCCTGCGGGTGACGCGCTCACTCCATCCGGCTAACGATAAAAAGGTGTTGCAACAATTCGGTCTTTTTGCCCCCAACCAACCCGTTTCGCTCACCCCTGGTCAGGTGTTTGATATTGGCGTGGAGGTGATTACCGATCATCCCGTCGATCATGTCCTGATTACGGACCCCCTGCCCGCCGGGTTAGAGGCGATCGATGCCAGTTTCCAAACGTCAACGCCCTTTTTCCAAGCCCAATCGGATAGTTGGCAGATTACCTACCAAACCATCCACCGCGATCGCATTTTTGCCTATGCCGATCATTTGGAACCGGGGGTTTATACGTTGCATTATTTAGTGCGATCGGTCACGCCTGGGACGTTCCTGTGGCCGGGAACCGAGGCCCATTTGCAATATGCGCCAGAGGAGTTTGGCCGCGCCGCAGCAGCTACACTGAAGGTTGGGGAGGCATCGTGAGTAGCGAAACCATGCTCACGTTCTATGGAGAAAGGAGATCCATGAAACCATTCAAAATTGCGATCGAGAAATATCAGATGGCTATGTGGCCTATACAATTGGTATTCTTGGGGTTCCCGTTGGGCAAGGGGAAACCTATGAAGAAGCCCTAGCTGATGTAAAATCTGCAATTGCTTATTATGTTGAGGTGTTTGGAAAAGAAATCACAAATGGACACTAAAAATATCCAATTTGCTATTTGCTTAAGCTCTGAGAAAGATGACGATTTTGAAATCGGGAAAGTTTACCCCGTCCTCCCAGATTCCAAGGCTGAAGCGGTGGGTTGTTTGCGAGTCATTGATGAGTCGGGGGAGGATTACCTCTATTCTAAAAGCCGATTTATAACTGTGCCGTTACCCAAAGCAGTAATTGATCGAGTGTATTTCCAAAATTTAATTTAACAATTATTTCAATTGTTGTACTTTAGTACCGTTACCTATCATAATAGCCTATATCCTTGATTGCAGGAAGGCAAGCCGCGTTCAGAGGAATTAGCGATGGGTCCAACACTGATTACAGAAAACCTGTTTATCAAGCCAGGGGTTGATCTCCAAAAGGAAGATAAATCTCAATATGATACGTTGATTAAGATTGTTAACTTTAACAAGCAAGACCTCCGTGAACGTTGGCGATCGCCCGAAGGCAAACAAATTCTCGCCCAGGGGAAAGGGAGTCGCTTCGATCGCAGTGTGCTGAATACCTTGGTCGGTCGATACTACGGCCATACCGATTTAAGGGGGATTACCCTTGTTGGTGAAGATCTACAGGGAACCGACCTGAGCAAGATCGATTTTTATGGTTCAGTGTTGACGAATGCCAATTTAAGCTGCGCCAATCTTAGCGATAGTTGGCTGTCAGAATCAATTGTCCTAGGGACAAAATTTAACTGGGCTAATATGGAAGGAACACTCCTCGATAATGTTGAGTTTGATGCTGGTACTGATTTTTTAGGAGTTAACTTGGAAAATGTTAACTTTAACCTAGCAGCCCTCCTGAAAGAGCAGGCGCTTGTCCAACAACGAATTGAGAATCTAAAAAAAAATACCCTCGACTAGCCTGGGTACTCGAAGTAAGCTGCGACTACGGACGTTCATTTACGCGCTTCTTCGTTGTCTGTAGTATCATTGTGGTGGTCTTCTGGCTGCTGCATTACCTAATTCCTGGGACTCTTGCCAAACAGGATCTATGGAGCAGCTTTTACTTTTCTCTCACTACCTTTACAACCTTGGGATCTTCAATACCGATTACCTCGGTTGTCGGTGAAGTCTTGGCTGCGATCGAAGGTGTTATTGGCTACTTCATGGTAAGTCTATTAGTGGCAATTTTGGTTCGGAATACAATTGGTAATTAGACTCATTTTCACCGGGAAGCGAGGCCCATTTGTGGTATTCACGGGCTGAACTTCAATCCAGTCAGCGGTAATAGCGACTTGGATCGGCTGAGCACCGGGTCGTTCTTCGGTAATCTTCAATTCATCCAGAACCGCAGGTGGAATCTGAATCTGGCCGAACTGCTGGCGCAATAGATCGAGGTGACCGATGATTGCCAGGTTCAAAATGGGGGAGGTATTACTGACGATGGGCATAGGCGAGGTCGTCTTCTAGTTCTTCGGTGCCGTAGTGGCGCAGGATGCCACGCTGGGCCAGGAGTTGCCCAAATTCATATTTGTCCATCTGGGCTAGTTCTCTGGCTTTGCCAAAGGAGAGCAAATCCTGGGCATAGAGGGCAATGGCTAGCTCATGCAGGAGTTCCTGTTCGATGCGCGGCTCTGGCAGGCGAATGGCCTGGAGGATGGAGTCGGGAATGGAGAGTTGTAGGCTCATAATTTTGAGAAGTAGGCTAATACCTCAGTGAGATCTTCGGGTTCTAGATAGGGGTAGGCCCTGAGAATTTCATCTGGGGAATGTCCAGAGGCCATCAGTCCTAAAATCATGCCAACCGTGACTCGCATACCACGAATACAAGGCTTGCCTCCCATGACTTCTGGGTTAATCGTAATTCGGGTTAGATTTTTCATGGTTTTAGGGTATTGATGATATTCATGCGTGTCTACGGTATGCAATTACCCTGGTAGCAGCTTGCTATGATAAAATTCCAGAAGTTGCACTTAAATATCAAAATTTCAATGACAGTCCCCGATTACCAAAGCCTCATGTTACCGCTGCTGAAGTATGCAGGAACTTGCAACGGTGAAATCACAACAAGCGAGGCTGTTGAGGTTTTAGCCCAGGAATTAAAGCTAACGGAAGCAGACCTAAGACAACTACTCCCCAGTGGCACCCAATCAACCTTTGGCAACCGCGTGGGTTGGGCGGCAACGCACATGAAAAAAGCAGGACTGCTAGAAACTACCCGCAGAGGATACTACCAAATTACTACCAGAGGCCGTGAACTACTGGCTCAGAAGCCCCAGGTGATTAATGTTAAGCTGCTGGAAAAATACCCTGAATTCCTGGAGTTTAAGAAGCTGAAAGGAACCAGGACCAAAAATGGCGACAGCAGTATCGATACCAAATCAACCCCCGATATCTCCGCGATCACGCCCTCTGAAGCCTTAGAAGCTGCCTATGAAAACCTGCGGGATGAATTAGCCGACGAACTGCTGGTTAAACTCAAGCAAACCTCACCCGCCTTTTTCGAGCGTGTCGTTGTTGAACTGCTAGTTAAAATGGGGTATGGTGGCTCGCGATCGGATGCGGGACGAGCCATTGGCAAAAGTGGCGATGGCGGCATTGATGGCATTATCAAAGAGGACAAACTGGGACTTGACGTGGTTTATATTCAGGCAAAGCGCTGGGAGAATACTCCCGTCGGTAGACCCGATGTTATGCAATTTGCAGGCGCGCTCCAAGCCCAGCGAGCCAACAAGGGAATTTTTATCACCACCTCACGATTTACCGAAGAGGCCAGGAACTATGTCTCGCAAATCGGCAGCAAGATTGTCTTGATTGACGGTGAGCAACTAACTAAACTGATGATTGATAATGATGTGGGTGTTTCGATCGTTTCCCTCTATCCAGTTAAAAAGATTGATAGCGATTACTTTGAGGAAGGTATTTAAACAAAAGCTTGAGGGACTTAAATTTTAGAACTGCTTCAAGGCCCGCTCCACATCACGTTTAGCCTCCTTCCGTTTAAGGTCTTCGCGCTTATCATGGATCTTTTTGCCCCGCGCTAGCCCGATCGTGACCTTGACCAGCCCCCGCTTCAGGTACATTTTTAGTGGCACAAGGGTTAATCCCTTTTGCTCAACTTTACCAATCAGTTTGCGTAATTCCTGGCGATGTAACAGTAATTTGCGCGTGCGACGGGGATCATGGTTAAAATACTCGCTGGTCGTGACATGGGGAGAAATATGGACATTGAGCAACCAGGCTTCGCCATTCCGGACCAGAGCATACCCATCCTTGAGGTTAGCTTTCCCTTCCCGTACCGACTTCACTTCAGTTCCCTGGAGGACAAGCCCCGCCTCGTAGGTTTCTAAAATCTCATATAGATACCGGGCCTGACGGTTATCAGCCACGATCTTATAGCCTTCGTCCCCACTCATACGCAATAATCCTAATCATGCATATTTTTTAAGAGCTTTATTCTAGCAAATTTACAGCATCGTGTCTGCGTAGGTGATTAGGTCCAGGGTTTTCAGGACTCTCGGTTTCGGATTGGCAGTCAGGCAGTAGTAAACCCTAGTATGAGTTAAACGTTCGATTGTTTTCAGGACTCTCGGTTTCGGATTGGCAGTCAGGGCTTACCCTAACTCAGGTATCCGTGGAAGAATTTAGGTACTTGCTGATCAAAATAGCAATCAAGATCGTGAGATATATCTGTCCTGCAATCCCCAACATGATCGATAGGGTTCGGGCCAAGGGCGTGATTGGAATAATATCACCATAGCCGATCGACACTAAGGTAATAAAACTGGCTCTTCTGGGTTTTTGGTATGTATGTTATGATGGGTACCAATAATGCATGGATAATTAAGCAATGGACTGGCATTTAGACACCTTACTTAATTTGCCGAATATTACGGTTGTGGCCTGCATACAGGAAGCTGAGCAGGTATTTCTAAAGTTAGACTTATTAAATGAAACCGCAACTTGTCCCCACTGCCAGACTAGTAGCCACAGGATGCATCAGAATCGTCCTGTTTGCGTGCGTGATTT
>OGCL01003019.1_pt1 | contig 10579 bp, 10 predicted proteins | sample 1570041 | NCBI WGS metagenome assembly OGCL01 (sample SAMN06266162, study PRJEB24511) | hot springs metagenome | isolation source: Hot spring water | place: South Africa: Limpopo | collected 2015-06-22 | reverse complement strand
GTAATGATAGATGAGAAGATCAATATCGGGTTTTTGAATATCGTCTCCTACTTTTATAGCGGCATACTTTTCTATCAACTGATGTTTCTTAGGTTTTAAAGTAATTGCAAGGTCTGGATTAAGCAATGTCTTTTCTTGCAGCTTAATCAAAGAATAAGCGACCAACCCCTGAAAACCGTTGCCTGCGATAGTCTTTCGTGCCTGATCGGCGCTTGAAATAATACCATCTCTAATGCGGGCTTGAATAAGTCTTTCAACTTTAGATGTTGCAGCTTGCATTACCTTGGTCAAATAGTTAAGGGCATATTTCTCGCCTGCTTCTGAGATTTTTTCTTCAAACTCCTCTTTTATTGGGGTAAAATAATATCTGTCTTCGATTTCCGATAAGGTTTTAATATTTATTTCGAGCATGCTTACAAGCATACATTTTCAGTTATACAATCGTCAAATGCTCTAATGCTGACAACTTGTTTACAAAGGCATTTTAAACATTCTATAACTGCCTTAAGATATTTACCAGTTCACTCATCTCATCAATCATATAATCAGCGTCTTTCAATAACTCTATAGGCCTGTATCCATATGTAACAGCAATGGTTTTGATTCCGACTGCCCTGCCAGCCTCTATATCGAAATTGCTGTCGCCGACAATAACTGTTTCTTCTGGCCTTATATTCAGTTTTGAAAGGACATGAAGAATCGGAACAGGTGAAGGCTTCTTTTCAGGAGTTGTATCACTGCCCACTACCAGATCAAGATATTTCAAGAGTCCGAGATCATCCAGTATCTTTGTGGAAAGGGCTTCTCTTTTATTGGATATTACAGCCTTTTTATAGTCTTTCAGTCTTTCCAGTGTCTCCCTTACTTTAGGATAAATAATCGTGTTGTCAACGAGGTGCGCTGAATAGTGTTCGAGAAATCTCTCGATAAGAAAATCTCTACTAATCTTACTTTTGACTTCTGACTCTTGACTGTTGACTAATTTTTCAATTAGCTTTGTAATTCCTTCACCGACAAGGCTTATAGTCTGATGAACAGTAATTGGTTTGATTCCATATGGTTCAGTTGCATAATTTATGGCATTTGTTAAATCTATGCTCGAATCTATCAATGTCCCGTCAAGGTCAAATATAATGAGATTGACAGGCATATTCATTTCAACAGGCATACTGCCTGTGCTGCAATTCCCTCTTCTCTGCCTATAAAACCCATGCCTTCATTTGTCTTTGCCTTAATGCTAATTAAAGAGGCTGGGATACCGGACATTGAAATAGCATCCTTCATAGAGTCTATATATGGTGAGAGCTTAGGCATTTCTGCAATTACAACCGAATCAATCCAGACGATCTCAAAGCCCTTTGAAAAAGCAAGGTCAACAATGCTCTTTAAAAGCATTATGCTTGATGCGTCTTTGTATTTAGCATCAGTGTCAGGGAAATGCCTTCCTATATCTCCAAGCCCCATTGAACCGATAATAGCATCAATAATGGCATGGCAAAGCACATCTCCGTCAGAGTGTCCGAGAAGCCCTTTCTCAAAAGGGATTTCGATGCCGCCAATAATCAGCCTCCGTCCTTCAATAAGCCTATGCGAATCGTATCCAATGCCTATACGCATAAAAAAAACAGGTCTAAACCTTAACCTCCTTTTAATATCGCTTCAGCTACATATATATCTTCAGGCGTGGTTATTTTTATATTAGTGTATGAACCCATGATTATTTTAACTGCTCCGCCGTATCTCTCTATAAGTGAAGAATCATCGGTAGAATAAAAACCTTCGGACATAGCCTTTTCATATGCCTTTATTAGTCTGTTAAAATAAAAAACCTGGGGCGTCTGAATAGCCCAGAGCAGGCTGCGGTTCAAAGTCTTTTTAACAACAATTTCGCTGCCGCTTTCGTATTCGGGGACAGCCCCTATTCTGCTTGACACTTGACACTTGACACTTGACACTTGACATCTGGCTTCTTTAATCGTATCCTTCACAGGCACTCCAGTTATAACACCGTCAAAACCTTTTAATTCAGAAATAGCCTTTTTAATTAAATCCCTTTGCACAAAAGGCCTTACGCCATCATGTATGACAACAACCCCTATATTATCATCGAGAAAGCTCAGTGCATTGTAAACTGAGTCCTGCCTCTCTTTTCCGCCAGGAACAATACGCTTGACCTTCTTGACATTGTACTTCTCTATTAATTCACTGCTTAACAATAAATCATCCTGCCTAAATACAGGTATTATCTCTGAAATCTCTTCTACTCCATGCAATGCCTCCAGAGTCCATATAATCAAGGGCTTGCTCAAAAAATGGCAAAAGGTCTTGTTTTCGTCCTCGCTAAATCTCTTTCCGATCCCTGCTGCCGGGACTATTGCTGCAATCTTTTCTTTTCCCATAGGCATTCTGCTATAAGCTATTCTTCTTCCTTTTGCTTAGCAAATATCATCCTTCCTGCTGTTGTCTGTAAAACACTCGATACAACAACTTCAACATTCTTTCCTATGAGTTTTCTCGCATTTTCTATTACCACCATTGTCCCGTCATCGAGGTATGCAACTCCCTGATTGTATTCCTTTCCCTCTTTGACAATAAAGAGATTAAGGGTTTCGCCTGGAAGCACAACAGGCTTAAGGATATTGGCAAGCTCGTTTATATTCAAAACAGATACACCCTGAAGCTGTGCTACTTTGCTCAGATTAAAATCATTAGTTATTATCTTTGCATTAAGGAGCCTCGCCATAGCTATTAGCTTTGCGTCGACCTCTTTTATTTTAGGGAGATCCTCCTCAACAATCCTGACATTTATGTTTGCCATCTTCTGAATCCTGTGGAGAATGTCAAGCCCCCTCCTTCCCTTTGTCCTCCTTATTGGGTCAGGAGAATCGGCTATGTACTGAAGTTCTTGAAGGATAAACTGCGGAATAATAAAAATCCCTTCCAAAAATCCTGCCTCTATTATGTCAGCAATCCTGCCGTCTATTATTACACTCGTATCCAAAACCTTGAGGTCTTCTTCTATTTCCTGCCCCTTGAACAAGCGCATTATTGCCGGCATTGTGAGATTCTTTCCCCTGTTTAAGCCGACAAGCAGCCCGCCGTAGCCTAATGCTGCATTCATAACAAATGAAATTAATAAAAAACTCTCGCTGTCCATGAAATGCCTCAAAGGAACTAAAAAAAGTCTGGCAAAAATAAGCCCTGTTGCTAATCCTAAAAGACCTCCTAAAATAGAGCCAAATGATATCTTTCTGAGCCTCGATTCAACAATTAAAGCAAGAAAACCAAAGGAAATGCCTATTACAAGCCCCTGAACAACAAGTCCATATCTCAAGCCGTATAAATATCCTGCAAGCGTAAAAACAGCAACTACAAGCATCCTTCCCAAAAAATCGACCAAAATTATCACCTCCTTTTCCTTTAGTCTGAATTTTCAGGGCTGCAGAGTTGTATAAAACCTTCTGCCTCCGCGATTAACAAAAAGCAAAACTGCGTCATTAGGCTTTATATTAGAAATTACCTTATTAAAGTCGGACTGATTTCTTATGTTCTGCCTGTCTATTTCCTGTATAATGTCGCCCTTTCTAAGACCTGCCTCTTCTGCAGAAGAGCCCGGATCAACTTTTACTATAACGACACCTTTCTCGTCTTTATCAACACCGAGTTGTCTTGCAATAACAGGAGTAAGATCTGTCACAGCAATACTTGAGAGGATGTTTCCAACAGCATCCGATCCCTCAAAAGAACCTGGCACGGCCTCTGCTGCTTCTGAAGGCAGTTCCATTATGGCTGCTTTAACAACCATCTCTTTATCCTTTCTTAAAATTCTTATCTCAACCTGAGAGCCTATTTTTGCCTGAGCCACAATGTTTCTTAATGAGGACACATCTCTTACTTTTTTGCCGTTAAATTCGAGGATAACATCCCCTCTTATTATGCCTGCTTTGTGAGCTGGGCTTCCCTTTGCAACATCGCTTACAAGAGCTCCTTCCAATGCCTTAAGCCCAAATTTCTGAGCTAATTCAGGGGTAAGCTCCTGAATTGTTACCCCAAGCCATCCTCTTACTACCTTTCCTTCCTTGATGAGTTGGTCCATAATACGCACAACCATATTACTTGGGACAGCAAATCCAATCCCCTGATAGCCTCCTGTCCTCGAGAATATGGCTGTATTTATCCCTATAATTTCCCCTTGTATATTTACAAGAGGCCCTCCAGAGTTTCCTGGATTTATTGCTGCATCGGTCTGTATAAAATCCTCATATTCAGCAACACCAACATCAGCCCTACCAACAGCGCTAATAATGCCCATTGTCACTGTATTGTTGAGTCCAAACGGATTGCCTATGGCGAGCACAAATTCTCCAACCTGGAGTTTATCTGAATCGCCAAATGGAACAATAGGAATTTCCTTTGCATCTATTTTTATGATAGCTATATCTGTCTTCGGATCAGCGCCGACCACCTTTGCCTTAAAGCTCCTTTTGTCAAAAAGAGTTACCTTAATATCCTCAGCCTGTTCTATAACATGATTGTTTGTAACTATATAACCATCGTTTGAAACAATGACGCCTGAGCCGAGACTCTGCTCCCTCCACCTCTTCGGCCTGTTGTCAGGGAATGGGTAAAAGAAATCAAAAAAATCGTCAAATGGCGATGGCTGCCTCTTGATAATCTTTGTGCTCGATATATTGGCAACAACAGGAGACACGGCCTTTACAATATCAGAGAATGCACGGCTCGTTTCTTCTATATACCTCGGCGTTTGAGGAACCAAAGGCGAATAGGATGGAGTTATTGTCTTTCCTAAAAAATAATATGTAATACCCCCAAATAAAAACCCTATGAGAAGTATCAATATTGCTAAAAGCAGTCTTTTCTTCATAATTTTTTATTTTAACATGAATTTTCTAATATCCCCAACTCTTAATGTTATCTTGTTGGAATCGAGATATTCAAGAAATGGAAGGGCATATTTGCGGGTTGTTCCTAAAATATCCCTGAATTCAGCAACAGTCATTTCCTTTTTCTTGGAATAAAAATCAGAAAGCAAGGCAATCAATCTGCTATGCTGCTCTTTTGTGATATAAATAGAATCGTTTATCCTCACGAGAACGCCCTCTTTTGTAAAAAGCCTCAGCATGTCTCCTACCTCTTTTTCGCTTATAGAGAGAACCTCTGCAAGCTCTGACTTAAACGGGGGCTGAAAACCGCTTTTTTTAATAGAATCAATTATTCTTACTTTAATGCCATCATCCATAAGGCCGGCAGATGCCTTAAATTCCTTGAGCCTTAAAACATCCTCTTCCATTGCAATATTTTTCAAAAGGGCTAATAGCAAAGAAAAGTAAGGGGTAATAAGCCTCTTATTCGCTAATCTTGCCTTAAGCTCCTCTTTTGGCATACCTGTCTTTAATGGATTCTCTTTATGAAAAATAGCAAGCTCTGATGTCAATGCCTCCTTAAAGTTATTGAATGCATCTTTGTGAAACAATATATCCTGACTCTTAACAATAACACCCTGTTTCACCAATTGCTCAATAGCCGCCATTATTTCAGGGATATTGCCTTTAATCCAGCCTTCGACTTGAGAAACACTAAAACCCTGCAGGCCTGACATCTTAATTTTTGCCTCTATCTTTTCTTTAATAGACCCCTTTTCCAGTAGAATAAGGTCACCTATTCCTTCCCTTTTTTTTCTTTTGGCAGGATGAGGGTCAAGTATCTCTCCTCCTCCTATAGTTTCCAGAGGCGAAAACCTCCTGATTATATACCTGTCTCCAGAAAGGAGCACCACAGGGTCTTGAAGCCTGAATTGACAGTAGCATGAATCGCCTCCACCTGCATTATCCCTGTCATAAATTACAATCCTCGCAATTATCTCTGAAGTGCCTGAATAAAAATGCACAAGGCTTCTGCTTTTTATATCAGGTGCGTCTTTGAGCAATTCAAGCCTTGCATCAACAACCTTTGTTGGGACAAACCTGTCTGTTGATACAACAATATCTCCCCTCTTAAGAGACTCCCTGTCAACTCCTTGCAGGTTAATCCCTATTCTTTGACCTGCATAAGCCTTTTCAACGCTCCTTCCGTGGCTCTGAAGCCCTCTTACCTTGCTTTTTATGCCTGATGGCAGTATCTCCACAGTATTATCTATAGATATTTTCCCAGAAACTGCCGTGCCTGTAACAACCGTGCCAAAGCCCTTTAGAGTAAAAACCCTGTCAACGGGGAGCCTGAATAATCCTTCAATAAGCTTTGGTCTGACACTCTGTGCGGCTTCCCTTATCTTTTCCTTTAGCAGCTCTATATTAAGCCCTGTCCTGGAAGATACAGGTATAATTTCGGAATTCTCAAGGAATGTCCCTTTTGCAAATCCCTTGACTTCATCAACCATCAGTTCAATCCACTCTTCATTTACAAGATCAGCCTTTGTCAATGCAATAATGCCTGCCTGAATCTTAAGAAGTTCGCATATAGCTAAGTGCTCTCTGGTTTGAGGCATAATTCCCTCGTCAGCAGCAATAACCATTAAGACAATATCTATGCCTCCTGCGCCTGCCAGCATATTTTTTATCAATCTCTCGTGGCCCGGGACATCAACAATTCCGACTGCAAGACCGTCTGGATAAGAGAGGTTTGCAAAGCCGAGGTCTATGGTTATCCCCCTCTCCTTCTCTTCCTTTAGTCTGTCAGGGTCAACGCCTGTTAAAGTCTTGACAAGTGAACTCTTTCCGTGGTCAATATGGCCTGCTGTGCCGAGGATTACGCTCTTACAAGAACCGTAATCCGTAATGCGTGATGTGTGATGCGCTGAAGGCAAATTTCCATTACTCATTACCCATTACCCATTACAAATTTATTAAATCCTTTCAATATCTTTAATCCCAATTCCTGACTCTTTTCTGGATGAAACTGTGTTGCAAATACATTGTCCTTCCAAACCATTGATGTGAACTCAGTGCCATACTCTGTCCTTCCAGCAATAATTTCTTTGTCTTGAGGAACAACATAGTATGAATGAACAAAGTAAAAATATGAGTCGTCTTCAATTGAATCAAATACAGGAGGCTTTCTTGCAATTCTTACTGTATTCCAGCCCATATGGGGGATTTTTAAACCATACACTAAGCCTTTTTTTGCTGTGTTTAGCTGATTTTGTTCTATGTTCTGTGTTCCGTGCTCTGTGCTCTGAAATCTGAATTTCACGACCTTACCCTTAAAAATATCAAGTCCTTTACATATGCCAAATTCCTCTGATTCTGTAAAGAGTATCTGCAATCCAAGGCATATTCCTAAATACGGCTTTCCTTTCTTTATTCCAATAACAACAGAGTCTAAAAGCTTAAGGTCGTCAAGGTTTTTCATGCAGTCCTTGAATGCTCCAACTCCAGGAAGGACTATTCCGTTAGAGTCAGCAATAACCTTTGGATCGGATGTCACTCTAACATCTGCACCGACTTTAATGAAGCCCTTTTCAACGCTCCTTATATTGCCCATTCCATAATCAACAATAGCTATCATGATTTTTTATTTTACCATAATCAATAGCCAAACATTTCCTTAAAATTTGGATAGATAATATCCTTTGAATTGAGATATATTTAATTCATAGGCAAGTCTTCAATGAAAAAGGAAAAATCAGACGATTCTGAAACTGCAATACCTTCTGCATCTGATGACTTAAGCAAGTCAAAAGACAAAGAAAGCAATAAAGCCTTTTTATTAATTTCTCTTTTGATAGTCATCGCCCTTTTAATAGCCTCATATGCAAGAAATACAATATGGAAAGATGATTTAACTTTATGGGACGATGTTGTAAAGAAAAGTCCTAATAAGGCAAGGGAATATAATAATCTTGGAGTTGCCAATTTTCACAACGGTCAATATGACATGGCTATTGATAACTATAATAAAGCAATAACATTAAATATTAGTTATGCCAAAGCCTACTACAGTCGCGGACTTGCCTATGCACGCAAAGGACAGTATGACTTAGCTATTAATGACTATAACATGGCATTGCTATAAATCCAGATAATGCCGTGGCTTATTACAACAGAGGACTTGCTTTTTTAAATAAAGGCCAAAACGACGAAGCGACTTTTGACTTCCTGATAGCTTGCAATATAGGTGATGATATAGCCTGTAAGAATCTGCAAGCTTTGCGAAAAAGATAATTGCATTTTTTCAAAAGGCGCGCTGTTTATTAGCAGTAATAAATTCCTATCAAACTGATTTTTCTATGTTTCATGAGCATTCCTCCATATGTTTTTTATTTAGATTTCCGAACTTGCAATGACATCAACGATTTGATTTTCTATCTTCAAGACGGAACTCCTGACAAAATGCAGGGGTCTTTATTCTGCCGCAAGATAAGACTCCGGCGTCTGATGTAAGATTTTTGGGAAAAAGATTTTTATAAGAGGCGAAAATACTGATGTTATAAAGAGTGATGGTTTTATGTCAGAATGAAGAATGGTAAGTCGAGAAAAATTTTTGGGAAACAAATTGGAATAGTTGAAAAATGTTAAAATTACTTATGATTAATGACCCTTTGAAAATATTCTTTTCAGGCATAGGCGGAAGCGGCATGTCTGCAATAGCTTGCTTTATGGCTGATAAAGGGCACAAAGTTGCAGGTTCTGACAGGGCGTTTGATAAAAACCTGAGGCATCCTGCATTGAAGATACTAAAAGCCAAGGGCATAAACATAGTTAAACAAGACGGAGGCGGTATTGATAAATCCTTTGATTTTGTTTTATTCAGCACTGCTGTTGAGAAAGACAATTTAGAATACATTAAGGCAAGGGCATTAGAAATACCAATAAAGACAAGACCTGAATATCTTTCTGAAATAGTGCAAGGCTTTGAGACAATAGCTGTTGCAGGGACAAGCGGTAAATCTACTACTTCTGGTTTGCTCGCATTTTTGATGAAAAGGTTAGGACTTGAGCCTAATTTTATAGGCGGAGGTAGGGTCAAGCAATTCAGGGCAAATTCAAATTTAGGGAACTCTGTTGCGGGCAAATCTGAGCACCTCGTTATCGAGGCATGCGAATCAGACGGCACGATTGTAAATTATATGCCTTATCACTCAATAATTCTAAATCTTGACCTTGATCACCATCCATTAGAAAAGACATTGGAGATGTTTAAGGCATTCATAAATAACACAAAGGACTTGGTATTAATAAACACGGATGATTTAAAACTAAAAGAAAACTTTTCAAAAGGGGCTGCAACCTTTTCTATAAATGAAGAATCCGATTTTAAGGCAGAAAAAATTTCTTACAGGGCATTTGGAAGCAATTTCTTTGTAAGGGGCGTTCCATTCAGCCTTGATATCCCGGGACAATACAATATCTACAATGCCCTTTCATGCATTGTCCTGCTAAGTTCATTGGAAATACCACTTGAGGATATTGCAAAAGTATTATCTGAATTTAAAGGCATAGAAAGGAGATTTGATATTCATCTTAATAACGGAAAGCACCTTGTTATTGATGATTATGCCCACAACCCTCATAAGATTGCATCTTTGATGAAAGCCGCAAAAACAATAAAAGACAGCATATGCTATATATTTCAGCCTCATGGATTTCAGCCTACAAAAATGATGAAAAATGAATACATGGAAACCTTTGCTGAAAATCTCAGGCATAATGACCACCTTATTCTACTGCCAATATTTTATGCTGGAGGCACCGCGCCAAAAGACATATCAAGCCACGACCTTGCCGAAGGGATAAGAGATAGAGGGGGGTCTGTCGAGGTTGTAGAGGAAAGAAAAACCATTTTAGATAAGATTAATAAATGGAATAACTATGTTGTCTTTGGAGCAAGGGATGAGACATTATCCAATTTTGCACGAGAGATAGCAGACCTATTAGTTATATGAATATTTCTTTAAGACTTTTTTTCAAGCCCTTGCCAGCCTCTCTTGTTTCCTTTGCCCCTTTCGTAGCTACTCGATCTCCTGCTTAACTTAAAACAGAAAAGCCTTTCTTCATATATAATAATGAAAATAGAGGTTATCCGGATGAGATCAGAGAGATTTATAAAGAATGACCAACTTTTTTGATTCCTACATCGGTATGTTCATGGCGCAGGCATTCTGCCACTCAATAATAGCCTTTGTCGTGGTGGATAGAGCAATGCACATCTGGAATATTAACAACCCATTGATAAGGCAGCGATTCCATTTAATAGTAGTTTTATTGCCTGTTTTCTCTTTCCATTTCTATCAGATACTAAATCCTGATAGAAGTTCAGTCTCATTTAGACTTAGTGCCCTATTTGATATAAACAAGTGGTTAAACTTGGAATTTTTTGGTTTGATCCCAATGTGGTTTTTTTTCATAGCTATCATATCAATTACAACGGCAATCTTTCTCTTTCAAGAAATGATTCCAGTCTTAAAAAGCACTCTGGAGTCAAGAAGATCCGACTTACCCAGAAATAGACATAGACTCTTCAAAAATAGTAAAACCCCTTCTGGTTTAATGATTTGTGGTGATATAAAATATAACCACAATGGTTAAAGAAAAAACCAAGAAAGGGGTTAAAGGAATGATAA
>OGCL01003018.1_pt1 | contig 10590 bp, 11 predicted proteins | sample 1570041 | NCBI WGS metagenome assembly OGCL01 (sample SAMN06266162, study PRJEB24511) | hot springs metagenome | isolation source: Hot spring water | place: South Africa: Limpopo | collected 2015-06-22 | reverse complement strand
GAATCTCTGGACAAAGAGTTGACCGATCGGTATCTGTCCAAGCAAGGAGAATCGGTGTTCTCCATGGTGAAACCCTCCGAATCGATGCGGACCCTGGAGCGATTGGGGGCGGATCTGTTTTTGTTGATCGAGCGTTTTAAGGAGAACGAATCGATCACTGGGATGAGTAGCTATCAGCTCCTGGTCAGACTTCTCAACGAGCAGTGTTCGGTTGAGCCGAATCAAGAGACCCTGGGACAACGGGTTTCGATCAAACCCAACAAAGAAGTTCCCTCGGACTCCCTGCAAAATCCTTCCGATCCGGATGCCAGTTATGATGGCCACAAGGGGCAAGGGTTTCAGATGCAGGTCTCGGAGACCTATTCCAAGGAGGAAGAGGAAAAGGGAACGTTGTCCTTGATTACAGCGGTCATCGTCGAGCCGGCTCATAAGAGTGATACCGATGCCCTGATTCCCTTGATCGAGGCGACTCAGCGACGAGGCCTTGGGCCTGAGAAAGCGCTGGCGGACGCCGCCTATGGCAGTGATGAGAACTGCGAGAAAGCCAAAGCCTTGGGTGTGGAAGTGATTTCACCGGTTATGGGAAAACCCCAGGAAAATAGCCTTCCTTTGACCGACTTTACGTTGAGTTCCGAGGGAATCGTCAGTCGTTGTCCCCAGGGGCATACTCCCGTTAAAGTGAAACACAAGAAGAGCAAGTATGTTGTTGTCTTTGACGTAGAAACCTGCGCCACGTGTCCCCACTTAAAGGACTGTCCAGTGAAACCCGGGAAGAAGGGTTATTATCTTCGCTATGATGACAAGGCCCTTCGCCTCGCCCAAAGAAGGGCCTACGAGAAGAGCCCGGAGTTTGAGGAAGAATACGGACCTCGAGCAGGCATCGAAGGGACGATGTCGCAGTTGGACCGAAAGACCGGGCTGAAACACTTACGGGTCCGGGGACTGGCCGCGGTCAGTTTCTGCGCGACCTTAAAAGCAGTCGGGATCAACATTCTGCGAGCAGTTGCGTTCAAAAACAGCGAAAATGGAGAGAATTCCGCTCTGAAGCAAGGAAATCTTGCCCTTTTTGATCTTATTTATGTTGTCAAAGAGCGATTTTCTTACGGGATATCAACTTTTGTTGGTCAAATGAAACAATACTTTGACCTTGATAGCTTCGGCAGTCAAATTTTAACGAAACTCGCTGGATGACTTTTTACGAGACCATCAAAATTAAAAAGTCAAGTTTTTTTTTAAAAAACGTTCGATTCAGACATAAGAAGGGGAGAGGTGGGTGGGGAAGCTTGTTTCCCGACCCGAAGCTGGGTAAACAGGGCTTCACTCAGATGGAGGATGAGCAGTGGCATAAATGGGGAGGGAAAAGAAGGGGGCAAATTTGAAGAAAGGCTCAGAGAGGGAAAAACTTCTCCTGGCTATCCGATTGGACAGCATTCTAAACACTGGGGTGTGGCGGAGGGAACAGAAGGGTCTATCAAGGGGCCCTGATCTTTTGTCTTCTAAACTTCTTGATCCATCGACGCATTCTTTCTCTCGGCTTCTCTCTAAGATCCAGAATGATGTCGGTATACTCATCGAGGTCAAAAACGGCAAAGTATTTCTCGGCATAGACAATAACCGCGTCCTTCCCTAATCGTTCCTCCTGTTTTAACGTCTCGATCGTCTGGGTGGCCAACGCCTCGTGATGGGTCGCCTTCAAATAGAGTTGAATCAACGTATAGACCAGTAAAACGAAAAAGACGTGGACCACATCGGCATTGAAATTCGGAGTGGTAAAGCACCCCACCCACCAACAATTCTTGATCTGGTCAATCCTCTCCTCGATTTGCATCCGACCCTTATAGAGCTCTCGGGCTAAGCAAGGGGCTCTGAATTCCTTAGTCGAAGCCAGGGCCCAGAGCTCAATCTTGCCATCGGCCTTCCTTGTCCGTACCAGCACCACGTAGAGCGGTACCTCACAGGTGTCCCACGATTCCACTTTCCCCACCCCAGCCACTTCCTCTACCTCTATGATCCTCCCTCTCTCGTCCTTGACCTCTTCATACTTCATCCACTCCACCTTGTCCATTCTTGAAATCCCTAAGGCATCCAGCAGCGCATGCATGTTCGACTTCAAGGGAACTAAGCAGTCAATCCCATGGATCTTTTTGAAACGACTAATCATGGCTCCATCGATAAACTCCCGATCCATGATCAAAAGCTTGATCACCCCTTTGCCGATCTGAGAAACAAATCGGTCCACTCATTCCTCTCCCCGTTTTAGCCCCGATTCATCTCCCCTCCCCAAATGTCCACCGGCAAACATGAAATAATCGTCCTGCCGACTCCAATGAAGTAACATCGTCAATTTATAAGCACGCGTATATTTAAATCGCTTCCTCTCCTGGGGAGAAAGTTTCTTGACATCCACATACCTCCCTTCCTGGTCTAACGGCAAAAGCGAAGACTCCCGATAATTCGGATTATCGGGAAGGCAAATCAAAGTGGGATCGAGGATAAAGATCCCCTCCTTGTCCGAATAGCCCCGATGCCTCCTTAACCATTTCTGCACGTCCGTGTTATACCAATCCTCCACCTCAGAAGCCTCCGTATCGGTAAAAAACTTACGGGCCGTGTCCTGATCAATGGGAATCTTCCGCTCTTTTTTGTTCTTATCGTTAAATCCCCCTCCCTTTAACCCCACATTAAATCTCACCCTCGTCAGAATCAAGCCGGACCGAAGGATATAATCCAACTTCTGAAAGGCAGCACTCCGGTGGAGTTTCATCTGAACGGCACAGGCCAGAAGAAACCAAACCGGGATATTCTCCCTCTGCCGAGGCGTAGGGGAACTTGACCCACACCACTCAAAAAACCTCTCCTCGATCAAAAACCCAAAGAGCCGATCTTGAAAACTCCAAGACGTCAAATCGAGATAGTCAACCCTGCCGTCTTTGAGTCTCCTAAGAACTTCAACCTTATTCTCCTTAAAGAGGATCAGTTCTGCGTCCACCCTTACCCCCTCCAGGTAACGGCTCACAACGTAATCGCCCGATCTCTCTTAACTCCTTCTCAATCTCCCGATTCACCTTCACCCAGGAAGCCATGGCCTTCATGAACCCCCTCCATGCCAAGGCCCGCTTCCGCCAGTATGGCACTTCCCCTTTGCGAACATAGCGGTGCCGGCTCTCCCCCCCAATCGAAGCTGAAAGATAATACACGACAGGACCTCCGGCTCTTAGCCTCCGCGGCATAAAGGAAGCGGCCACCATCGGAGACCGCCCCATGGCGACCCGCTCGAACCGTGCCCGTCTTCGGATTAAAAGGTTGACCTTTTGTCGATGGAAGGAAAGTGTCTTGATGTTCATAACACCTATTATATATGTTAGGTGTTATAAGTCAAGAAAAAAATATAAGGGGTTAACATTTTACCCCTCTTTGTTGTTCACCCCCTCCCAAAACCCCCTCCCACACCGGCCTTGATAGATCCTCCTCCTTATGTCTGAATTGAAGTGGATTTTTTCATATTCTTTCAGAAACACCAGCTTCCGCAAATGTAGCCATCTCATTTAGGATCTTAATGCTTGCCTCAACCAAGAACATACCGAGAGCAGCCCCTGTCCCCTCTCCTAAACGGAGGTCGAGGTTGAGCAACGGTTTCAGGCCGAGGTATTCTAAGATTTTATTATGCCCTGGTTCAGCAGATTGATGAGAGGCGATGAGATAGGGTTTGATCTGGGGTGAAAGGGAGTAAGCTATGAGAGTGGCTGCGCCAGAAATGAAGCCATCGATCACAACAGGAATTTGATATCTCGCCCCTGCCAGGATCACTCCAGCAATTCCCCCTATTTCAAGACCTCCGACTTTGGTCAATACATCGATCCCGTCTCGAGGATCTGGCCGATTCACTTGCAGAGCTGTTTGTATCACCTCCACCTTCCGTCTCCATCCTGCCTCGTCAAGCCCTGTCCCTTTTCCGGTGACCATTGCCACATCCGTACCGGTGATGACTGCCGTGATGGCACTGGAGGGTGTGGTGTTCCCAATGCCCATATCCCCTGTCCCCAAAATATCAATTCCTTTTGATAACTCCTCCTCCACCAGCTCGATGCCAGCCTCGATTGAACGAGTGGCTTCTTCACGGTTCATGGCAGGCCCTTCGACCATATTTCGTGTCCTCATGGCGATCTTTTTATTCTTTAGGTCGGGGTGGGCTTCAAGAACAGAAGCAACCCCCAGATCTGCCACGACGACCCTTGCCCCCACATGGCGGGCAAGCACGTTGATTCCCGCCCCTCCCCGAAGGAAATTATAGACCATTTGAGGGGTAACCTCAGATGGATAGGCGCTGATCCCCTCTTTTGTGACCCCATGGTCACCGGCCAGGGTGAAGATCACTTTGTGACGAATGGTAGGGCTTGAATTTCCCTTGATCCCAGCGATCTGAATGGAAATGGCTTCCAGTTGCCCTAAGGAACCTTGGGGTTTGGTCAGGTTATCCTGCTTTTTTCTCGCCTCCTCCATGGCCAGCTGATCCAGTGGTTTGATGTTGGAGATCATCTCTTCTATCTTTTGCATCCTTCCTTTCCTCCTGTCCTCTTATTTGAAATGAACCACGACCACTCCCATTGCTGCGGCAATGAGTGAAACAACCATCATGAGACGGAGTGATTCCTTGACCGAATCTGGAGTGATCGGTCTTTCGCTGTCACCGATGAAAGCCTTTTTTACAACCTTTCCAAAGTAGAAATTCTCCCCACCCAATTGGATCTTTAGTGCCCCCGCAACTGCAGCTTCTGGATACCCACTATTAGGACTCACGTTCTTTCTGGCATCCCTTAGGATGGTCTTCCAAGAATCCCTCCAGTCCTTTTTCAATAAGAAGGCGGACAAAACGAATAAAAAGGCCGTGAGACGGGCTGGAATCAAGTTGGCTAAATCATCCATTTTAGCAGAGGCCCATCCAAAATGTTGATAGCGCTCGTTCTTATAGCCCACCATGGAATCCAATGTGTTCAGAGCCTTATAAGCCATTGACAGACAGGGACCTCCAATTGCTAAATAAAATAAGGGAGCGACGATTCCGTCAGAGGTGTTTTCGGCGGTCGTCTCAATGAGCGCTCGGCAGATCTCTTGTTCATCCAGTTGATCCGTATCCCTGCTGACTAAACATCCAACCTCTTTTCTGGCTTGTATTAAATCCCGGTTCTTGAGGGTTTCGATCACCCCTTTGACCTCATCATGGAGGCTTCTGGTAGCAAGCGTGGTGTAAGCGAAAAAAACGGTAACCCCGATGGAGAGGATTGGATGAACCCACCCAGCCATTCGAACAATAGCCCAGATTGAGAGGGCCGTCCCCCCCACGATCAGGAGCATGAGCATTCCACCCTTGAAACGCTGTTTTAAAGGTGTATCGTTCTCGCAAAGCCATCTCTGCTCTAAAAAGGAGATGGCTCTTCCTATGATTCTTACTGGATGGGGATAACCCTTCGGATCTCCAATGACCCAATCCATGGCATAGGCAATCGTCAGCTCATGGGGAGTCATTCATCCCTCCTAAATAGACCATGAGAAGGCATAAGACCTCCGCCAATTCATTGGCTCCTCCGAGGACATCTCCAGTAACCCCTCCCACCTTTTTTATGAAGAAAAGGCGATACCCCAAGCTAAAAAGGCAGATTCCCATAAACACCAGAAATCCTTTGACTCCCAGGGTCAGGACCGACATGGCAAAAGCCGAGATCAAAGCAATCGCTACCTGCTTTACTCTAAGATGCTCTGTAAAGGGTTTTCCCAACCCATCCGCTGATCGAGCATAAGGAGATCGGTAACAGACCAGGACCATGGAACTTCTTCCCAATATGGTCATCAGAATAAGGGTGTGGGAAATAGAGGGATTTGGAATTTGATCCAATGTAAGATATTTTGTTCCGAGTAGAAGAATGAGGCTGATTACTCCAAAGGCGCCGATTCGACTGTCTCTCATCACTTCGAGGATCTTTTCCTTCCCTCCCCCCGAAGCCAGGCCATCCATAGTATCTGCAAAACCATCTAAATGGAGCCCTCTGGTTAAGAGGGCGAGCAGTCCGATGACCAGCCAGAGCACAAGGGGCTTTGGAAAGAGAAGAGAGAAGAGATAATTTCCAAGGACCAGTAGGAGGCCGATCAATAGACCCACCAGAGGAAAGAAGGCCATGGTCTTCGCCAACGCCTTTCCTTCTAAAAGGGAAGGGGGGGCAACCGGAAGGATCGTAAGAAATGAGATGGCTTGAAGAAAGCTTTTCACTCTTTCCCTTTCAAAAAGATAGGAATACCTGAGACCATAAAGACGACTCTATCCGAGATTTCACCAATCCTCTGATTGGCCATACCCGAAAGATCTCTAAACCTTCGGCTCAGCGGATCAGCAGGGACAATTCCCATTCCCACTTCGTTAGAGACCATAATCAAAGAGAACTTACACTCTTTAATCACTTCAACAAGTCTCTCTACCTCACCCATCACCTTCTGATCATCATCCCATCTCAGCAGGAGATTGGAGAGCCATAATGTAATGCAGTCGAGAAGAATCACCCCATCTTCCTCTCGGTAGGATCTCATTTTATTGACGACCTCTATGGGTTCCTCGATCGTCTGCCAATCTGGCCCTCTCATCTTTTGATGCATTTCAACACGCTTGGCCATCTCCCCATCGAGAACTTCACAGGTGGCAAGATAGATTTTCTTTGAAAAATGATGGTTTGCATACTCCAGAGCAAAGCGACTCTTTCCACTACGGCAGCCTCCTGTAACCAAGATCACGTCCCTTCCCATCTTTCCTCCAGTAAGACAAGAGATTTTTGAAGGTCCTCCATCGAAAATACTTCGATCGACAAAATACCCTTAAATTCCTTTAGGTATGAACAGATGAGTCTCTGGGTGGACTCTGGCAACAGATCGAACCCAAGGTGATCCACCCCATTCTCATGCCCATGGAGATGAACAATGGAGGTATGAGGTAGATATTTTTCAAAATAATGCTTCAAATTGTATCGATTGACGAGAATATGGCCGATGTCAAGACAGATGGAGAAGCCAAATTGACGGATCACATCCTCAATCCATGCCAGAGGATAGCTGAGGTTCTCAATGGAGATCCGATGAGGTTCAACCCCTTCTTTTATAATTTCTTCTAAGCTCTGAGTGAGACGAACCTTCCATTGTTTCAGGTCAGTCTGTTCCTTCCCGGTCTCATCTCGGAGATCGAGATGAAGAGTATAGAGAGAGGGACTAAGCGGTGACGTTCTCTGGATCACCCGTTTGATCACGGAGCATGCCCGATGCCTTGTATCCGCCTTTTCATCCCCAATAAAAATATCAATGGGAAGATGGATATTGAAACCTATCTGTTGGTTCAAAGAGATCGCTTTGAGTAAGTCAATCTCCACTTCTTCTGGAAGGTTATTCTCCTCCCTGCTTTCGAAAAGAACGAGCTCAATCTCATCAAAGAAAGGGGCAAGCTTTACTACATTGGGGACAATCCGATCGGGATAGATATAAGAGGTGGTGCTTATTTTAAACGGGAATCTTCCCTTATCTTTTTTCAGAATCGGGAACGCCCTGTTATTCTCTTCGAGATTAGATCCGTTCATTAGGATTTCCCTTATTCCTCTGTTCCTCGGAAACGAGAAAAATAAAAGGTTTCAAAGAGATGGGATTTTGTTCCACAACGACAATCGTTTTGTAAACCTCTTCGATGGTCTGATAATCCAAAACCTCTGCAGGAGGCCCCATTCTATAAATATGTCCCTCATTCATTAGAATCAACCTCTCACAATATTCACTGGCTAAATTGAGATCATGTAGGACCAGTACCACGGTAAGTCGGAATTCCCTATTTAATCTCTTGATTAGATCCAGTATCCCTACTTGATGGGTGATGTCCAGATGTGCTGTCGGTTCATCTAATAGAAGAAGTTTGGGCTCTTGAGTTAATGCACGGGCGATTTGTGCTAATTGTCTCTCCCCACCACTCAGTTTATACATGGGTTTCTCTTTAAGCCGGTAGATATCCGTTAACCTCATCCACTTCGAGGCGATCTCAAAATCCTCGTCAGTCTCTAAGAATTGAAATTCTTTATAATGGGGAGTTCTTCCTAAGAGGACGTACTCCTCCACAGTCATCCATCCCACTTGGGGTGCCTGAGAGACAAGGGCAACTCTTTGAGAAAGGTCTTTATGTCGCATCTGGTTTAAATCGTTTCCCTCAAAGCAAATCCTTCCCTCCATCGGCTTAATGACCTTGGTGATTGCACGAAGGAGGGTGGTCTTCCCTGAGCCATTAGGGCCGATGATTCCTAAGATTTCTCCCTCTCCTATCTGGAAATGAATTCCACGAAGGACGATCTTTGAATTATACCCGCAGGTCAAATTGTTCACTTCAAGCATCCCTATCCTCATGAAATCATCTGCCTCTTACTCAAGGCATAAACAAAAAGACTTCCTCCCAATATGCCAGTGATGACCCCTACGGGTAATTCTGAAGGTGGAAGGATTGTTCTGGCTAAGGTATCGCAGAAGATTAAAAAGGCCGCTCCGCAAAGAAAAGAACTGATCAAGAGTATTCGATGATCTCCCCCGATGACCATGCGCACGAAATGGGGAACCACCAAACCTACAAAACCAATGATCCCTGCCACGGAAACGCTGAAGCCAGTAAGCAGGGAGGCAAGAACAAAAAGATACCGTTTGGTCGCCTCCACATTGATTCCAAGATGCAATGCCTCTTCTTCTCCCAAAGAAAGAGCATTTAAGTGAACAGAGAAACAGTAAGAAATGATCAGGCCTAAAATCGATATCAGGGAAGCCAATTCGATGAGGAACCAATTGGGTTCCTCCAAAGAACCCATGATCCAGAAGACAATTCCATGAAGATCTTCTGTTCGAGAAATAGCCATGATGAGCATAATCAGAGAAGATGAGATAAAACTGATCATCACTCCAGTAAGGAGAAGGCTTTCAATTTTTAACACCTCCTTCCTGGTGCTCAAAAAATATAGGAGTAAAATGACGAACATCGCCCCTAAAAAACCAGACAGGGGTAGGCTGAAAACCCCGACTTCCCGATGCAATTGGAGGATGATGTTTAGGGAGACTCCCAGCGCAGCGCCTCCTGAAATGCCCAGAGTGTAGGGTTCCACCAGGGGATTCCGAAACATCCCCTGTAACAGGACCCCGGCTAAGCTTAAGGCTCCACCTATTGCAAAACCTAATAGAATCCGTGGAAGGCGAATATTAAAGAGGATCGTATGATAGGTTGTGTCTTTGCCTCCGTATATTAGTGAGATCAGGGTCGTCAAAGGGATGTCGGTGGCACCTACATAAAGGGAAAAAAGACCTACACCTAAAAGGGTCACACAAAGAGCAACGATCCAGATGAACCAATAGGTGATTCTCTTTCTCATCAAATTTTCTTTTCTGGATGTAAGATGCTAACCATCTCCATCAGTGTTTCAACAAAGCTGACCGGCGTTGGGCTACAGACCTTATGAGAATCCACAATATGAATCCTATTATTTTGGGTCGCTTTCAGGGTGGTGTATCTTTGCCAAACTTCCTTCTCCTCTTCTCCTGCAATCCCCATCGTTACGATGATGATGACATCGGGATCCTGTTTGAGAACCTCTTCTCTCGAGTAAAAGCCACTGGACTGGTTTTGAGCAATATTGATCCCTCCTGCAAATCTGATAAAATCGTTCACAAAGGACTCCCCGGTTATTGTAAAGAGTGGTTTAGCTCCAACCTGAACAAACACTTTCGGCTTGGACAAACCTTCTACTCCTTTTTCCATCCGATTTATCTTTTCTTTTGCATCTCCAACAAACTTTTCCGCCACCCTTCCTCTGCCCGTCATCCTTCCCAATTCCAAGAATTGGTCACAGAGTTGACTATAAGATTTAGGCGATGGCACATTTACAACCTTTATCCCCAACCCCTTGAGTTTTTCGACAGCCTTAGGATTCGTCAGCGAGGTGGCCAGGACTAAGTCTGGTTTCAGACGAAATATCTTCTCTGTGTTGACCTCTACAACGGACCCCACTTTCTCTTTGTTTCTTATTTCAGGTGGTCTCTCACAATAAGTGGTAATGCCGATTAATCGGTTTTGTAATCCTAAAAGGCAAAGTTGTTCTGTGAGCGATGGCCCAAGGGAGATGATCCGCTGAGGAAGGCATGAGGCTTCCGAAACAAGAGAAAACAAAAGAAGGATCATGAAGCATAACGGTTGAATCATTCTTTTGATGTTGACCGCCTCCTTATCTCTCATTTCCCTCTTGCGGATGAGGAGGTTCTAATTCCAAAAACCCATGTTTTCCGTTAAAGCTCTTTTTCCCGATTAGAAACTCCACCGGCTTCTTAAAAATGGGGCCATCGTAGACAAAAGTATGGTATTCTCCATGTTCGCCACAGAGATCAATCCCCTCTACCTTTTCCAGATCGAATAAAAATTGCCTGTCTATCTTTCGACCCAACCATTCTGGATCAAAAAAATCAGAATGAATCGCCACGATGATGGCCTGAAATCCATTCTCGATAAATTCCAAAAGCAATTCTTTTCTTTTCTCCTCCCACAAGGGT
>OGCL01003017.1_pt1 | contig 10592 bp, 10 predicted proteins | sample 1570041 | NCBI WGS metagenome assembly OGCL01 (sample SAMN06266162, study PRJEB24511) | hot springs metagenome | isolation source: Hot spring water | place: South Africa: Limpopo | collected 2015-06-22 | reverse complement strand
AGGGCTGCCTGCCCGGCCATCCGCGCTTCGAGGAGCGGTACCGGCCGCTCGCACGCCGCATCAGCCGCGCCGAGTTCGAGGCCGCGCTTGCGCACGCACGCCGCCTCGGCCTGCGCCACGCGGCGCTGTCGCTCGAACGGCCGCGACGCCTTTACGCCGCCTTCTGAGGGCCGCGCCGGCGCTACGGCACAATAGGCGCGCGTGCGCGCGACGCGATCCATCCCCCGTTACGCGTGCCGGGACCGTTCCTGAGCCGCGACCTGCGGCGCGAGAGCCTGCTTGCGCTCGCGCCGAGCGGCTTTCACCGGCTCGTGTACTTCGAGCGCGGCGATCCCCAGGCGCCGCACCTCGTGCTCTGCGTGCATGGGCTTACGCGCAACGCGCGCGACTTCGACTTCCTCGCCGAGGCGCTCGCGGCGCACTGCCGCGTGGTCTGTCCCGACCTGCCCGGGCGCGGCGCAAGCGACTGGCTGCGCGACCCCTCCGATTACCGCTTTTCCACCTATCTCTACGACTGCGCCGCGCTCATCGCGCGCCTGAGCGCACCGCAAAAGAGACGCTCGCTCTTTGCCCGACGGGCGCAGGGCGAGCCGCGCATCGACTGGATCGGCACCTCGATGGGCGGTCTGATCGGCCTGCTTCTCGCCGCGCGGCCCGGCACTCCCATCCGGCGCCTCGTGCTGAACGACGTCGGCGCCTTCATCCCGTGGAGCGCCCTCTGGCGCCTGAAGGGCCACGTGGGCGCGACCCGCTACGCCAGCCGCGACGCCGCCGCGCGCGCGCTGCGCGAGGCCTGCGCCGGCTTCGGGCCGCTCGAGGAGCGGCACTGGCAGCACCTCGTCGCGCACGGGATCGAGCCGGACCCCGCAGGCGGCTGGCGCATGCGCTTCGATCCGGGAATCGGCCGGCCGCTCTACGGGCACATCGACCCCGAGTTCCCGCTCGGGCCGAACAGCCTCGCCGGCGTCGACCTGTGGGGCGCCTGGGAGGCGGTGCGCGCGCCCACCCTGGTTCTACGCGGCGAGCGCTCGGAGGTCCTGTCGCGCGAGACGCTCGCGCGCATGCGGGCGCTAAGCCCCGCGGTCGAGGCGGTCGAATTCGCCGGCGTCGGGCACGCTCCCGCGCTCATGTCCGAGGAGCAGATCGCCGCAGTGCGCGACTTCCTGCTGCGCCCTTGAGCGCGCCCTACAATGCGCGGCGATGTCCGCGCACGGCCACTCCCCCGCCACCGGCCGCCGGCCCGCGCTGCACCGCTAGGGGCGATGCTCGCCGAGCCGCTCGCCGTCGTCGACGTCGAGACCACCGGCGCGCACCCCGTGCACGACCGGTTGACCGAGGTCGCCGTGATCTCGGTCGACGGCGGCGAGGTGAGCTCCGAGTGGCACACGCTCGTCGATCCGCAGAGGCCGATCCCGCCCGCGATCCAGGCGCTCACCGGCATCACCGACCGCATGGTGGCGGGGGCGCCGCGCTTTGCAGAGATCGCTCCCGCGCTTGCCGAACGGCTCGCCGGGCGCGTGCTCGTCGCGCACAACGCGCGCTTCGACTACGCGTTCCTGCGCCGCGAGTTCGACCGCGCCGGGATCGACTACCGCGCGCGCACGCTGTGCACCGTGCGGCTCTCGCGCGCGCTCTATCCGCAGCAGCCGCAGCACAACCTCGATGCCCTGATCGCGCGCCACGACCTTCGCTGCGAGGCGCGCCACCGCGCCCTCGGCGATGCGCGCGCGGTCTGGGCGTTCCTGCGCGCGGCCCTGGCCGAGCACGGAGCGCAGGCGGTGTCGAGGCACGCGGCGCGGCTGCTTCGGCGCGCGGCGCTGCCGCCGGGGATCGACGCGGCCGAGCTCGAGGCGGTGCCACAGGCCCCCGGCGTGTACGTGCTGCGCGACGAGGCCGGGCGCGCGCTCTACGTCGGGAAAAGCATCGCCATGCGAAGCCGCGTGCTCGCGCACTTTGGCGCCGATTTGCGCTCGGTGCGCGAGGCGCGCCTTGCCCGCCAGACGCGCCGCATCGAATGGGTGCGCACCGCCGGTGAGCTCGGCGCGCTCCTCATCGAAGCCGACCTGGTCAAGCGCCTCGCCCCGGTGTACAACCGGCGCCTGCGCACCGCGCGCGAACTCTGCGGCTTTCTCTACGACGGGGTCCGGCTGCAGCTTGCCGACGCCTCGATGCTCGACGCCGCTCGCCTCGCACGGCTGCACGGCGTTTTCCGCTCGCGGCGCTCGGCGCGCGAGGCGCTCGCCGCGCTCGCCGATGCGCACGGCCTGTGCCTGCGCACGCTGGGCTTCGAAGCGCCGCTAAGGCGCGGCGCGCCGTGCTTCCGCCACCAGCTCGGCCGCTGCCGCGGCGTGTGCGCCGGGCGCGAAAGCCCCGAGCTGCACGCAGCGCGCACCGCCGCCGCCCTCGCGCGCCTGCGCACGCTCGCCTGGCCCTGGCCCGGCCCGGTCGGCGTGGTCGAGCGCGACGCGGCGCGCGAGGCGACCGAGGTGCACGTGCTGCATCACTGGTGCTGGCTGGGCACCGCGCGCAGCGAGACGGAACTCGCCGAGCTGCTCGCGCACGGCAAGCCGTCCTTCGATCTCGACCACTACCGGATCCTGGTCCGCCACCTTGCGCGCCCGCGCGTGCAGGTGGTTCCGCTCGCGTGCACTGCGAACTGATCGTCGCGGAACTGCTTCCGGTGCCGCAGGCGCTGCGCCTACCGGCACTCGAACTGTGCTTTGCACGCGGGCGGCGTGCGCGCACCGAGCCCGCCACGGTCGAGGACTGGCTCGCCCGCGCCTGCGCGCTGGAGGCCGGCTTGCCGGCCGGTGCGCTGAGCGCGCTCGCTGCCGGGCTCGCTGCCCCGGCGCAGGCGAGCTGGATACGCGCCGACCCCGTGCATCTGGAAGTGACGCACGAGGGCCTGCGGCTCGTTCCGCCGGAGGCGCTCGCGATCGACGAGGAGGAAGCGCGCTCGCTTGCCGCCGCCCTGGAAACGCCCGAGCTTGCGCCGCAGGTGGTCTCGCCAGGCGCCTGGGTGGCGGCAACGCGCGAGCCGCCAGCGGTGCACGCGCCCGCTCCGCTCGCCCTGGCCGGCCGCACGCTCACCCAGGCCTGGCCCACCGGCGCGGACGCGCCGCACTGGCACGCGCGCCTGGTCGAACTCCAGATGGCGCTTGCGCGACACCCCGTCAACCAGGCGCGCGAGGCTCGCAGCGCGCCGGCGATCAACAGCCTGTGGCTCTGGGGCGCCGGTACCAGACCGCCCGCGGTGCGCGCGCCCTGGGCGAGCCTCGGCGGTGCCGATTTGGCGCTCACGGGGCTCGCGCGCGCAGCCGACATCGGCGCGGTCGGTGCGCGCGCAGACGCCGAAGCGTGGCTCGCCGCGCTGCCTGGGCACCGCGGCCGCCACGCCTACCTTGTTGCGACCCTGCGCGGCGTGCGCGCGCTCGCGAGCGAGGCCGAGCTCGCCGCACAGCTCCTCGACATCGAATCGCGCTGGGTGGCGCCGCTGCTTGCCGCGCTTCGCGCAGGCCGCATCGGCATGCTCACGCTCCACCTGCCGGAGGCCGGACTTGCCATCGAAACGGTGCGCTCCGACTTGCGCCGCATCTGGCGCCGGCCGCAGCCGCTCGCGGCCGAAGCGTCATGAGGATCGCCGTACGCCGCTGGCGCGAGGCCGACCGCCAGGCACTCGAGCGCGCGGGCGTGCACCCGCTCCTCGCGAGGCTCTATGCCGCGCGCGCAGTGCGCTCGGCCGAGGAGCTGCACACGGGCGCCGCGCACCTCCATCCGCCCTCGGCGCTCAAAGGCTGCGCGCAGGCCGCTTCGCTTCTCGCCGACGCGATCGAGGCGGGACGGCGCATCCTGGTCGTCGCCGACTTCGACGCGGACGGAGCGACCGCGTGCGCGGTCGCGCTGCGCGCACTGCGCAGCTTGGGCGCCGAGGTGGACTGGCTCGTGCCGAACCGCTTCGAGACCGGCCACGGCCTTTCGCCCGAGGTGGTCGCGCTCGCCATGGCGCGCCGCCCCCACGTGCTCCTCACCGTCGACAACGGCATCGCGAGCGTCGAAGGCGTCGAACGCGCGCGCACGCTCGGGCTGGTCACCGTGATCACCGACCACCACCTGCCGGGCGCCGAGCTGCCCGAAGCCGATGCGATCGTCAACCCGAACCAGGCCGGTTGCCCCTTTCCGTCCAAGGCGCTCTGCGGCGCCGGCGTCGTCTTCTACGTGATGCTCGCCCTGCGAGCGGAGCTACGGCGGCGCGGCCGCTTCGCACGCCGGCCGGAGCCGAACCTTGCCGCGCTCACCGACCTCGTCGCCCTCGGCACCGTCGCCGACGTCGTGCCGCTCGATGCGAACAACCGGCGGCTCGTTGCCCTTGGCCTTGCGCGCCTTCGCCGCGGCGCGACCTGGCCGGGCCTGCGCGCGCTCTGCGCGGTGGCCGGGCGCAGCCTGGCCCAGGCGAGCTGCCGTGACCTCGGCTATGCGCTCGGGCCGCGCCTGAACGCCGCAGGGCGGCTTGCCGACATGACCCTGGGCGTCGAATGCCTCGTGACCGACGATCCCGCGCGCGCAGCCGCCTGCGCCGCCGAGCTCGATCGGCTCAACGGCGAGCGCGGCCGCATCGAACAGGACATGCTCGAGACGGTACGGGCGAAGCTTGCGCGCCTTGCCGACGACGGCGCCGTGACCGCGTGTCTCTACGAACCGTCGTGGCACCCCGGCGTGATCGGCATCGTCGCTGCGCGCGTGCGCGAGCGCCTGCACCGGCCGGCGATCTGCTTTGCGCCGGCCGGGGATGGACCCGACGGGCCGCTCCTGCGCGGCTCCGGCCGCTCGGTGCCGGCGCTCAACCTGCGCGACTGCCTGGACCTCGTCGCCAAACGCGAGCCGGGGCTCATCGAGCGCTTCGGCGGCCATGCGCAGGCCGCGGGTCTGACGCTTGCCGCTCGTGCGTTCGAGCGCTTCGCGGCCGCGTTCGAGCGCGCAGCCGCCGAAATGCTGCCCGAAGAGGCGCGGGGCCGCGTCGTCGTCACCGACGGGGAACTCGAGACGGCGTACCACTCGCTCGAGGTCGCGGCGCTGCTCGAGGCCCAGATCTGGGGGGCGGGCTTTGCGCCGCCCGTCTTCGCCGGCGAGTTCGAGGTGCGCCGCCAGCGGGCCGTCGGGGCGCGCCACCTGAAGCTCGAGCTCGTACGCGACGGCGTCCGCTACGCGGCGATGCGCTACCGCTCGCTCGAGGCGCTGCCGCCGCGCATCCGGGCAGCCTACCGGCTCGCGCTCGACGAGTACCAGGGATTGAAGTCGCTCACGCTCGCGCTCGAACACGTCGTGCCGTAGCGCTTTTCCCGGCGCGCGGCTTGCGCTAAAGTGTCACTCCCTTTTTTCGCCCCGACCCGGATGAAGACCCTTGCTGCCCTCGCCCTCAGTGCCGTCCTTGCGCCCGCCTTTGCCAGCGAGACGCACGTCGACGCGGGCCCTTACGTGCCCTCGCCCGAAAGCGTCGTCGCCGACATGCTCAAGCTCGCCGAGGTGGGACCCGGGGATTTCGTCGTTGATCTCGGCTCGGGCGACGGGCGCATTGTGCTCACCGCCGCCAAGGTTTTCGGCGCGCGCGGTTTGGGCGTCGAGATCCAGGAGCACCTGGTCAAGCGCTCGAACGAGGCGGCGCGGCTCGCCGGCGTCGCCGACCGCGTCAAGTTCCTCAACCAGGACCTGTTCAAGACCGACATCTCGCAGGCCACGGTGCTCACCATGTACCTGCTGCCGAACACGGTGAACATGCTCAAGGACAAGCTGCTGCGAGAGCTGCGCCCGGGCGCGCGCGTCGTTTCGCACGACTATCCGATCGCCGGTTGGCTGCCCGAACGCTACGTGCAGATGGACCTCGAGCAGAAGGTGCACATTTCCGGCACGACGACGACGATTCTCTACCTGTACGTGGTGCCGGCGCGCGTCGCGGGCGCCTGGGAGGCGTACCTGCCGGCGGCGTACTTCGCGGCGAAGGGTCCGGCGCGACTCGTGCTCGAGCAGCAGGTGACGCGCGTCTCGGGCAGCCTGCGCGTCGCGGGCCGCGAGTACGCGCTCGAGGAAGGCAAGCTGCGCGGCGAGCAACTGCGCTTCAAGCTCGCCGGCCGCGACGAGTGGTACACGGCCACGGTGCGCGGCGGGCGCCTCGACGGCGCCGTGAGCGGCGCCGTGGCGCTACCCTGGAACGCGGTGCGGGTGCAGGCGCGGTGAAGCGGCTGCGCATCCGCGCCGCGCGGGTCGAGGTCGAGGTCGCGCTCGAGGACACGCCGACCGCCGCGGCGCTCGTCGCGGCGGCGCCCTTTGCGTCGGTCGCGCGCACCTGGGGCGAGGAGCTCTACTTCGAAGCGCCCGTGGTCGTCGACCGCGAGCCCGAGGCGCGTCAATGCGTCGCACCGGGCACCGCGTGCTTCTGGGTCGAAGGCTCGGCGGTCGCGCTGCCGTGGGGCCGCACGCCGCTTTCCGGGCCGGACGGCCGGCCGCGCCTCGCCGCCGCGTGCAACGTCATCGGCCGTGTGCTCGGCGAGCCGCGCCGCCTGGCCGCGGTCAAAGCGGGCGAGCGCCTCGCCGTGAGCGTCGACTGAGCGCCGATGGAACGCCGCCGCCTCGCCTGCTCACGGCTGCGTTCGGCCGGTTATGACGAGCGCTCGCAGACGCTCGAAGTCGAACTCGCCAACGGCGAGCTGTGGCAGTACACGAAGGTCTCGCCCGAGGTTTGGCGGCGCTTCGTCAGCGCCCCCAATCCGGCCACCTTCTACGACGACCGCATCGCCGAGGAATACTCCGGCCGGCGCGTGCGGCGCTGAGGCCGCGATCGATAAATTGCGCCCCTTCGCGATGGACGTCGAACGCAGCAATCGCACCGCCGCGCAGCTCGCCGACCTCGCCGGTCGGCTCGCCGAACTGCGGAGGTATCTTTGACTACGACGGCAAGCGTCGCCGCCTCGACGAGCTGATCCGCGCGCTCGAGGATCCCCGGCTCTGGGACGATCCCCAGCGCGCGCAGGAGCTCGGCCGGGAGAAAAAAATGCTCGCCTCGGTGGTCGAGGCGCTCGAGGAAGTGCAAGCGCGGCTTGCGGACACGCGCGAACTTTTCGCGCTCGCGCGCGCCGAGGGCGACGAGGCGGCCCTCGAAGCACTGGCCGCCGACAGCGAAGCGATCGCGCGCGACGTCGCCGCGCTCGAGTTCCGGCGCATGTTCTCCCATCCGCTCGACGGCGCGAACTGCTACCTCGACATCCAGGCGGGCGCGGGCGGAACCGAAGCACAGGACTGGGCGGCGATGCTCGAGCGCATGTACCTGCGCTACTGCGACCGCAAGGGCTTCCGCACGCAGGTGCTCGAGCGCACCGAGGGCGAAGTCGCCGGCATCAAGAGCGCGACGATCAAGGTCGAGGGCGATCACGCCTATGGGTACTTACGCACCGAGACGGGAGTGCACCGGCTCGTGCGCAAGTCCCCCTTCGACGCGAACGCGCGCCGGCACACTTCTTTTGCGAGCGTGTTCGTCTATCCCGAAGTCGACGACGCGATCGAGATCGAGATCAACCCGGCCGAGCTGCGCGTCGACACGTATCGCGCCTCGGGCGCGGGCGGCCAGCACGTCAACCGCACCGACAGCGCGGTGCGCATCACGCACGTGCCCACCGGCATCGTCGTGCAGTGCCAGAACGACCGCTCGCAGCACCGCAACCGCGCCGAAGCGATGGCAATGCTGCGCGCGCGCCTCTACGAGCTCGAGCTGCGCCGGCGCCAGGCCGAGCGCGAGAAGCTGGAGCAGAGCAAAACCGACATCGCCTGGGGGCACCAGATCCGCTCGTACGTGCTCGACCAGTCGCGCATCAAGGACCTGCGCACGGGCGTCGAGAAGGGCTCGACGCAGGCGGTGCTCGACGGCGACCTCGACGATTTCGTCACCGCGAGCCTGAAGCAGGGCGTATGAGCACTGGCCGATGAGCCGAGACGCCACCGAAGCGGCCGCCGCGCCGCCCGCACCCGCGCCCGAAGACCGGCTGGTCGAGGAGCGTCGCGCCAAACTCGCCCGCCTGCGCGCGCGCGGTGTCGCCTTCCCCAACGATTTTCGGCGCACGCACCTGATGGCCGAGATCGCCGCGCGCCATGCCGGCGACGACGCGTCAAAGCTCGAGGCGGACGCGCCCGAGGTCGCGGTCGCCGGCCGCCTCATGCTCAAGCGCGTCATGGGGCGTGCGAGCTTTGCGACGCTGCAGGACGGAAGCGGCCGGCTGCAGCTCTACGTCGCCGACGACGCGCCGGACGCCGCCACGCACGCCGAGTTCAAGCACTGGGACCTCGGCGACATCGTCGGCGCGCGCGGTGCGCTCTTTCGCACGCGGCGGGGGGAACTGACCGTGCGCGCGCGCGAGCTGCGCCTCCTCGTGAAAGCGCTGCGGCCGCTGCCCGAGAAATTCCACGGCTTGACCGACGCCGAGCTGCAGCAGCGCCGCCGCTACGTGCACCTCATCGTCTCGCCCGAGGCACGGCGCACCTTCCTCGTGCGCGCGAAGGTGGTGCAGGCGCTGCGCGAGAAGATGGTCGCCGACGGCTACCTCGAGGTGGAAACGCCGATGATGCAGCCGATTCCAGGCGGCGCCGCCGCGCGCCCCTTCGTCACGCACCACCACGCGCTCGATCGCACGCTCTACCTGCGCATCGCTCCGGAGCTCTATCTGAAACGGCTCCTGGTCGGCGGTTTCGAGCGCGTCTTCGAACTCGGTCGCAACTTCCGCAACGAAGGGCTGTCGACGCGGCACAACCCCGAGTTCACGATGATGGAGTGGTACTGCGCCTACGAGGACTGGGAATACACGATGCGCCACACCGAAGCGCTCGTGCGCCATGCGGCGCTCGCCGCGCTCGGCGCCGCGCAGGTGCAGTATCAGGGTCGCACGCTCGACTTCGAGCGCCCCTTCGCACGCCTGGCCTTGCCCGAAGCGATCCGCCGCCACGGCGGGGCGGCGTACGCGCTCGCCGACCTGCGCGACCGGGCCTTCCTTGCGCGTGCGCTCGCGGGGCTCGGCGTCGCGACGAGCGACCGTCAAGGCTGGGGCGCGCTGCAGATGCTGCTGTTCGAGACGGTCGCCGAGCGCCATCTCGTGCAGCCCACCTTCGTCACCGAGTTCCCGGCCGAAGTCTCGCCGCTTGCCCGGCGCAACGACCGCGATCCGGAGGTTGCAGAGCGCTTCGAGCTCATCGTCGACGGTAAAGAGATCGCCAACGGTTTCTCGGAGCTGAACGACCCCGAGGACCAGGCCGAGCGCTTCCGCGAGCAGGCACGGCTCAAGGATGCGGGCGACGAGCACGCGATGTACTATGACGCGGACTACGTGCGCGCGCTCGAATACGGCCTTCCGCCCACGGCCGGCGGCGGGCTGGGGATCGACCGGCTCGTGATGCTTTTCACCGACAGCCCGTCGATCCGGGATGTTATCCTGTTTCCACACATGAGGGACGAGACATGAAGAGAACGATCGGCTGGGGGTGCGCGCTGCTCGCGCTCGCGGCCGCGCCGGCGGCGGCGCAGGCGCCTGCGCCCGTGTGCCCGGACTGCGGCGTGGTGCAGGAAGTGCGCGAGGTCGAGATCAAGGGCGAGGGCACCGGCGTGGGCGCGGTGGTGGGCGGGGTTACCGGCGCGGTGATCGGCCGCCAGTTCGGAAGCGGCAGCGGCCGGGACATCATGACGATCGCGGGCGCCGCGGGCGGCGCGGTGGCGGGCCACCAAGTCGAAAAGCACCTGCGCTCGGGCAAGCGCTGGGATGTCCACGTGCGCATGGCGGACGGAACGACACGCATCGTCGCCGAGGACAGGACCCCCTCCTGGCGCCCGGGCGACCGCGTGCGCATCGTTGACGGCAAACTGGAGCCGGACCGCTAGCCGCGAGGCACGGCGCGCGCGCACGGTGCGCGACGGGAGGCTCTGCGCGCCCCGCGGCGTCGGCCGTGCACGCGCCGCGTGCCGCGGGCGAGCGCCAAAGCGCGCGCCGGCCGCCCAAGGGGTACCGTGGACGAGCGACCGGCGCCGGTCTCCTCTGGCACCGCTTTTCTCTACTGGCTGCGCCTCGGCTTCGTGAGCTTCGGCGGGCCGGCGGGACAGATCGCGATCATGCATCACGATCTGGTCGAGCGCCGCCGCTGGATCTCGGAGAAGCGCTTCCTGCACGCGCTCAACTACTGCATGGTGCTGCCGGGACCGGAGGCGCAGCAGCTCGCGACCTACATCGGCTGGCTGATGCACCGCACCTGGGGCGGGATCGTCGCGGGGGTGCTCTTCGTGCTGCCTTCGCTCGTCGTGCTCGTGGCACTGTCGTGGATCTACCTGCGCTTCGGCGACGTGCCCGCGGTCGCCGGGGTGCTGTACGGGGTCAAGCCCGCGGTGACGGCGATCGTGCTCGCCGCCGCCTGGCGCATCGGCACGCGCGCGCTCAAGCACCCGCTGCTGTGGGCGATCGCGCTCGCCGCCTTCGTCGCCATTTTCGCCTTCGGCGTTCCGTTCCCGGCGATCGTCGCGGCAGCGGCGCTCGCCGGTGCGATCGGCGCGCGCTTTGCGCCGTCGGCCTTCG
>OGCL01003011.1_pt1 | contig 10605 bp, 8 predicted proteins | sample 1570041 | NCBI WGS metagenome assembly OGCL01 (sample SAMN06266162, study PRJEB24511) | hot springs metagenome | isolation source: Hot spring water | place: South Africa: Limpopo | collected 2015-06-22 | reverse complement strand
GAGAAGGGCTTCCTGCCCTCGACCGGCAAGCTCTGGGCGCTGCAATTCCCGGAAGGCGAGGGCATCCGCATCGACACCGGCGTCGAGGCCGGCGACACGGTGACGCCGTTCTACGATCCGATGATCGCCAAGGTGATCGCCCATGGCGCGACTCGCCATGAGGCGCTGGACCGCCTCGGGGCTGCGCTGAGCGAGACGATCGTGGCGGGGCCGCGCACCAACCTGGCCTTCCTGAAGGCGCTGACCGAGGCTCCCGGCTTTCGCGAGGGGCCCTTCGACACCGGCTTCATCGAGCGCAACATTACGGCGCTCGGAGCCGAGCCGCAGCCGCTCGACGCGGCGGCGGTCGCGGCGGCGGCGCTTCAGTTGGAGGAGGAGCGTCAGACGGAAGGTCTGCTTCGGGCGGCTGAACGGGCCGATGGCGAGGCCCGCTCGCCCTGGCTTGTGGCGGACGCGTTTTCGCTGATGCCGCGCCCCGCGCTCGGCCTGCCGCTCCTGGTCGATGGCGAGCGGGTCGAGGCGCGGATCGAGTGGCATGAGGAGGGCGCCCGCGTCAGCCTGCCCGGCCATCAGATCGGCGAGGGCGAGCACGAGATCGCGCTGGCGCAGGGCGAGCGCGGCACCTGGCTGGCGCTGCACCGCGGCCGGCAGACGGCCGTTTCGCTGTTCGACCCGTTCAGTGTCGATCTCGACGCCGCGGCCGGCTCGGGCGGCGTCGTCAAGGCGCCGATGCATGGCAAGCTGATCGCGCTGTTCGTCTCGGCCGGCGATGTCGTCAGCAAGGGCCAGCGACTCGCCATCGTCGAAGCGATGAAGATGGAGCATGTCCTGACCGCCCCGCGCGACGGGACCGTGAGTGAGGTCGCGGGAGAGCCGGGCGCGCAGGTGGCGGAAGGCGCGAAGGTGGTGGTGCTCGGCGATTGAGAACAGGCGTCATTCTCGGGCGGAGCGAAGCGCAGACCCGAGAATCTCGTCGCAGAAATGCTCGGGTCAAGCCCGAGCATGACGCTGTTCCTGCGCTATCCCATCCGCCCGATCACCGGGAACTGCTCGACCTCGTAGATCTGGCCCGAGACCGGCGCGCTCTCGTCGGAGAGCCAGAAGGCGGTATGCGCGGCGATTTCCTCGGGCTGCATGATGCGGCCGCTCGGCGCCTGCCGGACGGGCACATGCTTCTCCCAGCCGGGCTTCTGCCCCTCCTTCTGCTGGGTGGCGTCCTCATTGGCGGTGAAGGTCCAGCCGACATTGAGCTGGTTGAGGCGGATGCGCTCCGGGCCGAGCGAATCGGCGAGGTTGCGCGTCATCGTCATCAGCGCGCCCTTGGACATGGAATAGACGGTCAGGCGCGGCAGGCCGCACCAGGCGTTGATCGAGCCGACGGTGACGATCGCGCCGCCCGAGCCTTGCGCGCGAAAAGCCCGCGCCGCCGCTTCGGAGGCGAGCAGCGGGGCGCGGACATTGACGGCGAAGATCTCGTCGAAGAAGTCGACCGTCGTCCCGGTGACCTCGCCGCGGGGATAGATGCCGGCGTTGTTGACGAGGCCGTCGATCCGTCCGAAGGCCGCGACCGTGGCATCGACCAGGGCCTGCGGCGTCTCGGGATCGGCGAGGTCGCCGGTCACGGGAGCGGCCTGGCCGCCCAATTCGCGGCAGACGCCCTCGACTTCCTCGCGATCGCGGCCATGGACCACGACCTTGGCCCCCTCGGCGACCAGCCGCTCCGCCATGGCGCGGCCGATGCCGTTCGAGGAGCCTGTGACGAGAATGGCCTTGCCTGTCAGTCCGCGCATCAAAATCTCCTTGTGTATTGGGCTGCCCTGCGGCCTGCCGTCGCGCAGGCAGCTTCGCGCAGCGCGGCTGTGGAGAGCAACGCCGCTGGCGCTGGTCCGGTTGCCGCGCCCGCACTAGATTGCCGGCCATGCCGCTCCATCTCCTCAAGCTCTGCGTCGGCGCCGATTCGATCGGCGATCTGGAAGATTGGATCGAGGAGCGCCTGACACTGGAACGGCGACTGGGCCGGACGGCCGAGCAGATCCACACCACCCGCATGGTGCCCAAGCGCCTCGACGAGTTGCTCGACGGAGGCTCGCTCTATTGGGTGATCAAGGGCCAGATCAGCGCGCGGCAGAAGCTGCTGGCCGTGCGCCCTTTCACCGATGGCGATGGCATTGGCCGCTGCCATCTTGTGCTGGAGCCTGTGGTCGTGCCCGTCGAGCCGCGTCCCTGCCGGCCGTTCCAGGGCTGGCGCTACCTCACCGAGAAGGATGCGCCGCGCGATATCGACGGCCGCAGCGGCGATCTTGGCGCCATGCCGGAGGCGTTGCGGCGGGAGCTTGCGGAGCTGGGGCTGCTGTAGAGCGCCATTCCAGTCGTGCGCTGGCGTGCTCAGCGCACTTCGATGCTGCGCCTCGCCAGGACGCTAAGGCCGTCTCCCGCTTTCAGGATGTAGCGGATGTCGTAGCGCCCCGGCTTGTCGGGCGCGGCGAGCCGGCCGCGGCTTTCAGCCTCCACGGAGATATAGGTCAATTCGCCAGCGGTTTCCCTGGAGCCGGCGACAACAATGTCGACATAGTCCCCTTCGCCATTCGGCCCTTGCCATGACACCTCGAACTCGACTCCGCGCTGGACACGGGCGGGGGCCTCGAGACTGGCTGTGGCGGCACGGACGGTCAGCGGCACCTCGGCAAGGATCTTGTGCCCTCCGGCGGCTGCGAGGACATAGCGGATGCGGTAATCGCCTGGTGCTCCGGGCGCCCGCAGCGCCACGGTTTCCTGATCCTCCGACTGTTCGACATAGGCATAGGCCAATTCGCCGGAGGTGTCGCGATGGCCCTCCCTCACCAGATCGACATAGTCTCCGGCAGCGCCGGGGCCGCGCCAATGGACCGAGATTGTCGCGCCCGCGATCGCGTCGGGCGGGAAGGCGAGCGTCGCCGCGGAGGGCGTGACCTCGAGCGGGATGGCGACCAGCGCCTTGCGCCCGTCCGGGGCGGCGAGGATGTAGCGCAACTGGTAGGAACCGGCTTCGCCGGGAGCCTTCAGCCGAACCGGGTTGCCGCTGTCGAGATAGGCATAGGCGATCTCGCCATCAGGCGCCGTATGGTCGCGGCGGACGAGGTCGACATAGTCGCCCGGTTGGCCCGGCCCCTTCCAGGATACGTCGAAGGTCGTGCCAGCCGCGACGCTGGCCGGAGCCTCTAGCGCATGGGGGGCGTCGGCCACTGCGATCCGTGCCGTCGCGAGCACTTGCCGGCCCTCGGGACCAGCCCAGACATAGCGCAGATCGTAGGGACCGGGCCGGCCGGGGGCGCGTAGCGCTGCTGCTTTGCCGGCCTCGACATAGACATAGGACAGCTCGGCATCGAAGCCCTTGCTCCCGGCCGGGACGATATCGAGATAGTCGCCGGTGCCGCCAGGGCCGGTCCACTCAGCAGTGAAGCTCTGGCCGATGCTCGGCTTCGCGCCCGTCCTGACTGTCGCCGCCGGCCGCTTGACCGATTGCACCGCTGCGGGACGCAGCGTCGCGCTCACGGTGGTCATCAGCGCATCCTGGAGCTGGGCGGCGTTGCCGGCCGCGATATAGCGGCCCCCGGTCTTTTCGGCGAGGCAGGCGACCTTGCGGCCGTCCTCGCGCGACAGGTCGAAGCCGACGACATGCGCCGTGAAACCGACGCCGGCCTTGGCGAGTTCCGCTCCCAGCGCGCAGGGGTCGGCCTGACAGGTCTCGATCCCGTCGGTGATCAGGATGACGGTCGCCTTCTCCTCCGTGTAGCGCAGTGCAACGGCTGCCTGCCGGACGGCCTCTGTCAGCGGCGTCTTGCCGAGGAAGCGCAGTCTTGCGGCCGCATCAGTGATCGCAGCAGCATTGTTCCGCCCCGGCGGCACGATCAGTTCGATGTCGGAGCAATTGCCTTTCTCGCGATGGCCATAGGCAAGCAGGCCGATCTCCCTTTGCGGGGCCATGCCGCCCAGGACGGCCTTCAGCGCCTCGCGGGCGATCTCGAGCTTGGGCTTGCCGTCGATGCGGCCCCACATCGAGCCCGAGGCGTCGAGCACGATCAGCGACTGCTCGGCCCGCCCCGCAGTGCCGAGCGACAGCAGCAGGCCGAGGGCCATCATCCAGATCCGCATCACGTACTCCGTGTCGCACCCGTCGCAAGCCGAGGCGGCTGCCAGCCGCTCCATTACCGATAGCGGTCATCCTGCCGAACGGGAAGGGGAACCGAAGGCGGCCGCAGCGCCCCCTCATCCGGGTATCGTCACGCGCCCTACACTGCGATGTTGTCGATCAGCCGCGTTGCGCCGAGCCGCGCGGCCACCAGAATCCGGATCGGTCCGTCCGCGAGCGAAGTGACCGGTGCCAGGGTCTCGGCGTGGCGCGCTTCGAGATAATCGAGTTCGAAACCTGCCGAGATGATTTCGGTCTGGGCCTCGCCGACGGCCCGGAACAGGTCGTCGCGGTTGCGGATGCGGACGGCCAGCGCCTGCATCACCCGGTGCAGCAGCGGCGCCAAGGCGCGATCCTCCGGCGAGAGGTAGCGGTTGCGTGAGGACATGGCGAGGCCGTCCGCCTCGCGGAAGGTCGGCAGGGGCACGATCTCGATGCCGAGGTCGAGATCGGCCGCCATCCGGGTCACGACCTTGAGCTGCTGGTAGTCCTTCTCGCCGAAGACGGCGAGGTCGGCACGCGACTGGGTGAAGAGCTTGCAGCAGACCGTGGCGACGCCCTCGAAATGTGTCGGCCGAAAGCGGTCGTCGAGGCCGACCGCGGCCGGCCCGAGCAGCAGCACGCGCGTGGCGAAGCCGGGCGGATACATTTCCTCGACAGGCGGGAAGAAAACGGCGTCCGCGCCGGCGGCGACCAATTTGGCGCAGTCGTCGTCGAAGGTGCGCGGATACTTCTTGAAGTCCTCATGCGGCGCGAACTGCGTCGGGTTGACGAAGATCGTCACGATGACGCGCTGCGCCCGCCGCTGCGCTTCCTTCACCAGCGCGATATGGCCTTCATGCAGCGCGCCCATCGTCGGGACGAGGCCGACTTTTTCGCCCGCGGCATGCCAGCCTGCGACGGCCTGCCGCATGGCGGCGACGGTCTCGAAGATCGCGATCCCGGTCATGGCGTCTCTCTTGTCGATGGGCTGACACGTCGCGCCCCTGATGGTGGCGGACGGGTAGCAAATGTCCCGCAAACCGCCAATATCAAGGCCATGACGGAGAAGAGCGACAAGGCGCTGGAGAAGCGCGCCGGAGCGGGTGTGGCGACGGGGCGCTCCGCGCCCGGCGAGATCGACCGCTTTCTTGGTGCGGCGAAGCAACTCGCACCGCTGGCGACCGGACAGGCGGGGCGCCTCGTCTTCGCGCTCGACGCCACGATGAGCCGCCAGCCGACATGGGATCTCACCTGTTCGCTGCAGGCGAAGATGTTCGAGGTGGCGGCGACGAGCGGCGGGCTCGCCGTGCAACTGGTCTATTTCCGCGGTCTCGCCGAGTGCCGCGCCTCGGGTTGGGTCGGCGAGCCGCGCCGGCTGAACGGGCTGATGTCGGGAATCGCCTGCCAGGGCGGCCAGACGCAGATCGCGCGCGTGCTGAAGCATGTCCGCGACGAGGCGCGCAACGTTCCGGTTCGTGCCTTCGTCTTTGTCGGCGACGCGATGGAGGAGGAGGCCGATGCGCTCGCCGCCCTGGCGGGCGAACTCGGCCTGCGCGGCATCCGCGGCTTCCTGTTCCAGGAGGGGCAGGATCCGGCCGCGAGCGCGGCCTTCGCCATGATGGCGCGGCTGACGGGCGGGGCCCATGCCCGTTTCGACGCCGCCGCGCCAAATTCGCTGCTCGACCTCCTGCGCGGGGCCGCGGCCTATGCGGCGGGTGGGCGCGAGGCGATGCTGAAGCTGTCGGCGGCGAGCCCTGCGGTGCGTGGGCTGCTGGGCTCGATGGAAGGAGGCCGCCGGTGACGCTGCTTTACGGGATCGGCGCCGTGCTGCTGATCTGGTGGTTGTCGAAGCTCTTCGCGAGCACCAATCCGAAGATCCTCGCCAAGGCGGTCAAGGGCGGCGGCGGCGTGCTGTCGCTCGGCGTCGCCGCCCTCCTGATGATGCGCGGCCGGCTCGACATGGCGATCTTCGTCGGCGGCATCGGCGCCTGGCTGCTCGGCTGGAGCGCGACCGGGCCCGGCGGCATCCGCTTTCCCTGGGGGACGTCGTCCGCCGAGACACCGGGGGCGCGCTCGCATGTGTCCTCGAAGCTGCTGGCGATGGAACTCGACCATGACAGCGGCGGGATGACCGGAACGGTGAGCGGCGGGCGTTTTGCCGGCCGCGATCTCGACACGCTGACGCTGGCCGAGATCGCCGAGCTGATGCGCGAGTGCCTGGCCGACGACCCTGACGGGGCGCGGCTGCTAGAGGCTTATCTGGACCGCCGGACGCCCGGCTGGCGTGAAGACGCTGATCGTCACCGCGACGCGGGGCAGGGCCGCGCGCCGGGCACGGGCGCGATGTCGCATCAGGAGGCCTACGAGATCCTGGGGCTTCAGCCGGGGGCGGGCGAGGAGGCGATCCGCGAAGCCCATCGCGCCCTGATGAAGCGCATCCACCCGGATGCCGGGGGCACCAGCGGTCTTGCCGCTCGCGTCAACCAGGCCAAGGACGTCCTTCTGAAGTGAGGGGCCGAGGGGAAACAGGGAAGAGGTCGGGTGCGACATGGCAGCGTTCCTTGTCCTTGTCCTTCAACCGCGGGTGGCGAAGCAGGCGAAGCCGTCGCGCTTGAGCCTCGCGCAGGCGTTCTGGGCGTCCTTGGAGTCGTCGAAGCCGGCGAAGCGGGCCCTGAAGAGGGTGGAGCCGCCCTTCTCGACGCGCTCGGTCACCGCCGTGGCGTCGGCCAGCGGACCGGCGGCCTTGGCGCGGGCCCTAGCGAGGATGTCCTTGGCCTTGGCCTCGTCATCGGTCGCGCCGAGCTGGATGATCCATTTGCCGGTGGTGGCGACGGTCGCGCGGCTTTCGCTGGCGCGCGCCGGCTCGGGAGCCTTCTCCACGGCCTTTGCAAGGGTGGTCACGCCGCTCTCGTGAGCCTTCTCGGCCGGCGCCGGTGCAGCGGCGGGCTTCGGCATCGGAGCCTCGGCGGGCTCGGCGACCTTGGCGATCGAGGAGGTCACGTCGACATTCGCCGGCGGACGCAGGACCTTGCCGTCGGCGGCGGGGGCGCCGATCGACCAGCGCATGGCCGGCGGCGTCGTGGTGGCGGTCACCGGGCGCATGCCGGAGATCTGGAGCTGCTGGGCGCCGGCGGAGAGCGGGCGCGGCGGCGCGATCGGCGTCGTCGTCGAGACCGGCGCATAGGCACGGGCGGCGATTGGCAGCGGCGCTTCGGTCTCGACGCGCGGGCGGGGCACTGGCAGCGGGGCCGGCTCGGCGGCGGCGGTCACGACCGGTGCGGCCGGGCGGGCGCGTTCCGGTGCACGCTCAGGGGCGCGCTCCTGCGGCCGCTCCTGGGGTTCCGGGGCCTCCGCAATCAGCGTCGAGGCGCGGCCGCTGGTGGCGGCCTTGGGCAGGGCGGCGACAACGAGATCGGCCATGATCTTGTCGCGGGAGGCGCCTGAACGCCCGCCGAGCACGACGGAGACGACATGGCGGCCATCGGCCTTGGCCGAGGTCATCAGGTTGAAGCCGGAGAGGCGGGTGTACCCCGTCTTGATGCCGTCCACGCCCTCGATGCGGCCGAGAAGCTTGTTGTGATTGCGGTAGGCGCCGCCGGCATAGTTGAACACCCGCGTCGAGAACATCGGGTAGTAGCGCGGGAAGCGCTCCTGGATGGCGCGGGCGAGAATGGTGAGGTCGCGCGCCGTGGTGATGTTCGGCGGGCTGTGGGGCAGGCCGTGCGGGTTGTAGAAGGCCGTGCGGCTCATCCCGAGCGAACGGGCGCGGGCCGTCATCATCTTCGCGAACTCGTCCTCCGAGCCGCCGACATTCTCGGCCACGGCCATCGCGACGTCGTTGGCAGATTTGGTGATCAGCGCGAGGATCGCGTCGCGGACCGAGATGGTCTCGCCCGGCGTGAAGCCGATCTTGGAAGGCTCCTGGCGGGCGGCGTGAGCCGAGACCGTGAGCTCCGAATTCATGCTGAAACGGCCACGCTCCAACTGCTCGAACAGCACGTAGAGCGTCATGACCTTGGTGATGGAGGCGGGGATGCGGGGCGCATCCTCGTTGACCGCATGCAGCGTGCGGCCGGTCTTCGCATCGACGACCATCGCCGCATAGGGGGGCGCATAGCCACCGCCCGCGGGGCGCTTCTTCTTGCGCGCCGCCTCGGCGGGAGAGGCGACGGCGGCGACAGCCACCGCGACGATGCCGATCATTGCCACGAGCGCGCGCGAACGCACGCGCCGGGACCCAACGCAACTGAAAGCCATGCAACCCGCCTCAACCAGAACTCACGTCCCGATCCCGGAGCACGTGACGACGTGGCATCCGGGACACAGTTTTGGAGGTTAGGACGGCGCGGTTACGGAGCCGTTAAAATGCCACCGATCGCGAAGGCCGCCGGCGGCGTCAGGGCGTCGCGGCTGATGCGCTGCAGCGCGACCTTGACATTCATGTTGCGGTGCACAATATGAAGGCGGTCCCGGTGGTGAACCCTTTTTCATCTGACCCAGGGGCGACAGACCCGGGCCCAAGGGCTCGTCAGCAAGAGGCGGCATGCGTGCCGAGGGAAGAAACATGATGCAGCAGTTCGAAACGATCCAGAAGGCCTCGAAAGAGAACGTCGATGCGGCCCTGAAGGCCTTCGGCGCCACCTCCAAGGGCGTGCAGACGCTCGCCGTCGAGGCCACCGACTACGCCAAGAAGTCCTTCGAGACCGGCACCGCCACGCTCGAGAAGCTGGCTGGCGTCAAGACGCTGGACAAGGCCATCGAGATCCAGACCGACTACGTCAAGACCGCCTTCGAGGGCGCCGTTGCCCAGATGACCAAGATGGGCGAGCTCTACGCCGCGATCGCCAAGGACGCCTACAAGCCGTTCGAGGGCATCGTCGCCAAGGCCGTTCCGGCCACCAAGTGAGCTGACGCCGCGCCGCCCGCTTGCGGCGCAAGGCATCTGCACCGATCCGAAGCCCGGCCGTGAGGCCGGGCTTTTTCGTTGGGTCAGGGCCGGTTGAATGCTGCGCTGCAGCAGTCGGAAGCCAGTTTGAACCGATTGAAAACTGTCGCGATGAAGCGCATGTCTTGCCCGTCGCCGCGCGCGCCGCGGCCTGCAAGCCAGTGGTTCTTCCGATGCTCGACAAAGCGACCCCGCCCCGCACCCTCAGGCTGAACGCCAGCGACAATGTCGCGGTCGCGGTCGATCCGATCGATGTCGGCGTCACGGCAGCGGGCGTGACGGCGCTGAAGCGCATTCCGCGCGGCCACAAGCTGGCGCTGAGCCCAATCGCGATCGGCGAACCGATCCGCAAATTCGGGCAGATCATCGGCTTCGCCACCGTCGACATCCCGCCCGGCGAATGGGTCCACGAGCACAACACCGGCTTCCACGCCTTCGAGCGCGACTATGCCTTCTGCGCCGAGGCCAAGCCCGAATTCGTGCTGCCGGTCGAGCGCCAGGCGACCTTCGAGGGCTTCCGCCGCGCCAATGGCAAGGCCGGAACGCGCAACTATGTCGGCATCCTGACCTCGGTGAACTGCTCGGCCTCGGCCGCGCGCTTCATGGCCGAGGAGGTCAAGCGCTCCGGGCTGCTCGCCGATTATCCCAATGTCGACGGCGTGATCGCGCTGACCCACGGCACCGGCTGCGGCATCGACTACAACGGCGAGAGCTTCGAGGTGCTGAAGCGCACCACCTGGGGCTATGCCTGCAATCCCAACATGGCCGCTGTGCTCGTCGTCGGGCTGGGCTGCGAGGGCTTCCAGATCAAGCGGATGAAGGATGCCTATGGCGTCGAGGAGAGCGACGTCTTCCGCACGCTGACGATCCAGGAGACCGGCGGTACGCGCAAGGCGGTCGCAGCGGGGATCGAGGCGCTCAAGGTGATGCTGCCGATCGCCAACCGGGCGCGGCGCGAGACGGTGCCGGCGTCCGAGCTGATGCTCGCTCTGCAGTGCGGCGGTTCGGACGGCTATTCCGGCATCACGGCTAACCCGGCTCTGGGCAAGGCGGTCGACATCCTGGTCGAGCATGGCGGCACGGCGATCCTGTCGGAAACGCCGGAGATCTACGGCGCCGAGCATCTGCTGACACGCCGCGCTGCGACGCGAGAAGTCGGCGAGAAGCTCGTCGGCATCATCAAATGGTGGGAGGACTATACCGCCCGCGCCCGGATGGACATGAACAACAACCCGTCGCCCGGCAACAAGGCGGGCGGGCTGACGACGATCCTGGAGAAGTCGCTCGGCGCTGCCGCCAAGGGCGGCACCAAGACGCTGGCGGCCGTCTACAACTATGCCGAGCCAGTCCGCTCCAAGGGCTTCGTCTATATGGACACGCCCGGCTACGATCCCGTCTCGGCGACGGGGCAGGTGGCGGGCGGGGCGAACATCCTCGCCTTCACCACCGGGCGCGGCTCGGCCTATGGCTGCAAGCCGACGCCCTCGATCAAGCTCGCGACCAACACGCC
>OGCL01003010.1_pt1 | contig 10607 bp, 7 predicted proteins | sample 1570041 | NCBI WGS metagenome assembly OGCL01 (sample SAMN06266162, study PRJEB24511) | hot springs metagenome | isolation source: Hot spring water | place: South Africa: Limpopo | collected 2015-06-22 | reverse complement strand
GTTTTATTTTTCCCTGTTAGTTTATAATATTACATGAAAAAGAAGCCGTTAAAAGAGACCAACCCATATCTGAAAGACCCCGAACTCCGCGATGCGCTAATCAATCTTTCTGTCTCGTCCTCAACTGCAGTTGAAGGAGTCCGCATTACATATCCCAAGCTTTCAAAGCCAATTGAAAAGAAAATTAAAGGCTGTCATGTCCGCTCACGAAAGTTATTAATAGATTTATAAAATTTATTTATTTCTATTCTCTGCATTTTTCAGTCATAATTAATTTAGCTCATCTGCCATGTGTAGAAGGAGTAAAGATGCCGCCCTAAAAAGCGGCATTCGCATTTTTAAAGTCTTCATATTCCTTTAACAACTTCCTCTTTCTATGTTCCTCTGTTACAGGGTAAGCTGTCCACGGTAAAAGGTATCCATTCCTTTCAGCTAACACAACAAGATATTCTTGCTTTTCTAACCAAAGCAAAATCCTCTTTTCGCCGTTTCTTGCGTTTGCCCATACTTTCAAAACCGGTTCGTCTGAATGCTCTATTACAGGCCTCGGCCACCGTATACGTTCACATCTTCGTAAATCTGGAACCCTATCGTCTTCGTCCGGTCCTTCTTGAATAAAATGCCAAAAGGTCGCCTCTTTGCCTTGATTAAGGGGATGTTTTTTCAAGCCGAGTCTGCGTCCTCTAAACAAAGGTCTGCTGTCAATAAAGTCTTGTTTGAAGTAGCCATAGAGAGCATCAAGATACTTTTCCCAATCGCCTTCAAATAAAACAAGCGGAGGCAGCCATGCAGGAGCTTCAGACATTATTGCACCTCTGTTGCATGCCAGCGAAAAAGGTTCATCTTTTTCTCTAACAGTAAGGTGGTTTTTGTTAGCGTATAATGAGAACGTTTTCTTATTCTTTCCACTAACGACAGTTTTGCATCGCTGGTTGCCATTTCCCTATTAACATAGGCTATCGCCCCAATCATCAAATCAGCCAGTTGAAGCAATTCAATTTCCTTTGAATGAACCGTTTGAACTCTTCCAATAATCTGCCGCTGAAAATCATACATATTATTACAGAGCACTTCGTGGAGTTTTTTAATCTTTAGAGCGCTGCGAGTGTCTTTGATATCCAGATAAACATGATATCTGGCATCCGGGCTAAAAATAACTTTGAGCATATCAAAATACATTTTGTAATACCATTCATCATGAGTCTGAGAAAAGATCTCATGTTGAAGTTTTGACTTATCAGGAACAACCAGCCCCCGAAAATGAAGATCGTCATCATCAAAAAAATAATCGATGATGTCCATATAAAAGTCCTCTTTAGCTGGAGAAACTTTTGTCCATTTTATTTCAAAGTTAGCTTTCAAACCATGTTGAACCCTTTTTTCTCGAATTCTAATTGAAATTTCTCTTGCTTTCTCCGTTGCACACCATACAGCCCCAAGGGTCATTACTTTTTGGTGATCATTTTCCAGGTGGCAACTTTCGTCGCAATATATATTGAAATGTTCATATAGATCCATCTTAAACCTCTCAGAATCCGAAACCCTTCTTGCGTGCCAAGACTCCGTCAACCCAGCGTTTTTCGTCTGTGCCTGATGGATAGAGTGCTGAGAGAGCCTGTGCAAGCCGCCAGAATCTCTGGTCGCGGCCAACACCATCGTCTACCAGAAAGCGTCTGAGCGCCTCTCCTCTTCCTGCCCCAAAGAGAATCATGCTCTGATGCAAGCGATCAAGAATCGTATCGCCAATCTTTCCTGACTTGATCTCCCATTCTTTCACTTCCTCCTGCACTTCATCCATGGCTGCAAAAAGGCTGGGCTGGGATTTCTTTTTCTTGGGCCGCTCGCTCGGTCGGCTGGACTCCTTACCGAAGAGATGGGCCGCCCTTTCACCTACACTGAGCAAACGAGCAATTTCTCCTTTGATCTCAACCACGGTTGTAAGTCGTTCCAAATGAGCGCCGAGCCCTTGAGCGATTTTCCTTGCCGCGTCGTATTCCAGGATAAACCCACCTGTCTTGGTCTTCTTTTCTCCGCCTTCTTCGTCGGTTTCCTCTTCCTCTTCAGTTTCACCTACGCCATTAATTTCCCCTGTTTTTAAGGTCCACATCCACATGGCGGTAAGTCGTGCGTCCTCTTCAAATCCCGTGGCATCGGCGCCGGTGAAAATCATGGTAAGGGCTTCCTTAGCGACAGCGGCCCAGACCTGCTCCAGATATTCCTTGAGGGCAACAACCTCCCCATTGGCCTTCTCCACAAGGGAATAGCGGGAGAAGATTTCGAGGGCGGGCCCAATACAGGCGAAGATAGCATCCGCGCCCACAACCCCCTCCTCTGCCAGGCGCGGCATCCAGTCGTGGATACGTTTTGGGAGTTCTGCAAGGACATCACGCCAGTCCCCAACTTGGTCGGTACGAGGGGAGCCATCTGGATTCTCACGTGGGCGGCAGACCAAGTGAACAGAGCTTGCAAGCACAGCTGAATTTTTTGCCCGCATCCGCGAGGCCCGCTCTGTATCTATAGGCCAGGAGGCAGTGACGGTCCAACCGGCGTTCACCAGAGCATTAAGAAGGGCTTCCCAGCCAGACGTCCCTTTATGGGCGAAGATAACGGTGGCTATACCTTCAGGTTTTAACGTCCTGCGGGCATCGGCAAAAGCCGCCTGAATCGTTGACTCAAAGTAATTGCGGTCCTTATTCGGTCCATCCTCAGCAGGCAGCCCGGGATCCAATATGCACTCCTGCGCCTTGGGGGTCAATTCGGTAGCAAACAAGTCCTGGTGGAGCATTCCAACCGAACGCTTGAGCCAGACATAACAGAAGTCTGATAATGCGGCATACGGCACAGCATCGTAGTAAGGGGGATCAGTAACCACATAGTCCACCGAATCGTCTGGGAGGGGGAGCTCAGTGGCCGACCCTCGATGCACTGTGCCTGGATTCTTTGAAACCAAGCCTTCACGCTCAAGGAAAGCCTGGACCAGGCCGAAAGCGTAATCCACACCACCGACCAGTTGGGGTATGAGAGGATTAGCTTCGGCGAAGTCGGGTTTCATAGGCAATCCGCTCCCCTGAAATACGGTTCTGAAGTGATCTTGCCCGTAATAGGAACATGCGGAGAGCATGGGTGCAGTGTTTGTTACTGCGAGCGCCAAACAGGTGGCTACAGCATCAGCAAAAGCGGAATCTTCACTCTCCTTGATAGCATGCTCTCGCACCTCACCAACCAACTGACAGAATGTCCCCAGTGCCAGGGCCTGCCGCGGCAAGTAGGCATCGGACCATTTCACAATGCCGTATTTATTGATTCGATAGCCGAGAGTGCCGTCCGGCGGAGTAGGCTCCTTTGGTTCAAACGACCAAGGGCCACCGTGGTTCTTCTCGATCCGCTCCAGGTCGCGGGTGGCTCTTTGAGCAGCCTTTAAATCAGCATCGTCCGGCTGACGAAAGTGGCGCCCCCCGTACTTGTCTAGCGTGATAACGGCAATCATCTGAGCGTCCCGCGTTCCGCCACGCTTCTTTTTCAGTTGTGCGCGCACGTTCTTGTAAGGAGTGGTGAAGCCACAACAGGGACAGGTGGCAGTCATCCGTTTGACTATCGGCGAAGGAATTTCCCGTTCAGATTTTGGTTTAAGAATCTCCACATGTACTTGTTTTGTCTTCCTGTCGCCGTGATAACGGAGCGCAACGAGGTTTTTGCTTTTATGCGATAGCCAGAGCATTCCAAGGAGGGGCACTTCAGCACCACAACCCGGACCTTCACAAGTAATCGTGCGAGCCCAAATGTATGCCAGGGGAATGTTACCTTTACTATCCGACAGGTAGTATGAGGCAAGCTTCTTTCGGGCCTGCTCAAGAATCCATTTGCCCCACTTCTCGACCCCTTCGGCCAGCCGATCGCGGTACTTTGGCAGATATTCTAAAGCCACTTTGTTTAAAAGGACAGCGACTGGATTTAAATCGCCAGCGAAAGAATTCGCGCCTATGCGAAGGGCTTCGAAAGGAATGGAGCCCGCTCCGGAGAACGGATCGAGCACGAGTGGCTCACCTTGGGGATGCGCCGCTGCGACGAGTCTACGTGCGGCAGACAAATAGGTCGGGTTGACACCGGCATCCCAGGCGGCAAAGTCTGCAATGAAGTCCAACAGAGACTGTCTCAATATGGCTGGTTCCGTGAGATTACGGCCGGTAAAAAGTTTGAGTACTCGCTGGGCTTCGGCCCGGAATGCTTGTGGACAGTTCGGATCGGCTGGATCGGGAAGCATAGTTGCGAGAATCACTGCACGGCATGATGCCAGAGGTCGGGTGGCCCACCAGACGTGCATCGTGTGCAAATGTCCCTTGCGAATGTTCTGGTCTTTCCGGGCGTGCTCGGAAATGCGGCGGATGGGTAAATCAACCTCAATAAGACGCTTAGGATAATTCACTTACTGCTCCACTCTTTGAATTTACTTTGCAGGTCTTTTAGAAACTTACTAAAAGATGCATTCGCATTTTCCATGCGCTGCAAATCCATGGCATTTACAATATCTTCTGCATATTCTATCCCACCGAGAGGTGGGACAACTCCTGCGCTCTGCATCTCTTTAAGCAATCGCTGCTTATATCGGTCCCTCGAACATTTTTTGTCGGGCTTGCCGCACCCTTTTCCCAAGACTATTTTGAACGCAGCCGAATCCAGAAGCAGCCACCGTTCAATATGAGGATTGGGGATGGCATAGATCGTAAAATTCTTGAATTTGTCATTTATTTTGTCAATCTCCCGCCTCCGTTTTGCATATCTGTTACAATTTGCATCTGTTGCTACAATAAGGAGGTCTGGTAACTCCTCCCTTGCATGTTCCAGATCGCGCAAGAAAACCTGGAATTCAGTGACCACTTTCCCATGACCACCACGTACATTCCGAAGCGTGATTTTAACTGGAACATTATTTTCCCGAGAGAGTCTTTCAACCAATGCCTTAACAAATTCTTCATGCCCATAATCTTCAGCAAAGAGGACAATGTTAACCATCAAAATCTCCCCGTAATATTCGTCCGGAAACAGATAGTTCTTCATCCAGGGCTTTATCAATATCATCCCGTCGCTTCAAAGCCCCCCATGTGGTAAAAGGCTTTATTGCGGTATGCTTATTCTCTTTTCGGCAAACAAAAAGATTCTCGTCAGCAAAAAGATCAGGTAAGATTGGTGAATGAGTTGTCACGATTAGTTGTGTCTCCCCTGTGAGCGCCCGATTTCTCAGCAGATCAGCAACCATCCGAATCCGACGTGGATGAATGCCATTTTCGGGTTCCTCAAATCCTATCAAGGAGGGCGGAGCCTTCGCCCCTCCAAGAGCTAAAAGTCCTAATACCCGTAATGTGCCTTCAGAGAGGATGCGGGCAGGGATTGGAGTTTTTCCCTCAAGAAGCTTAAGCTCCACTTCGCCGAGGTCATTCACTCCCACATCGATATGGGTCACAGACGGGATAATCATTCGAAGAGCCTTCTCTACCGCCTTAAACTGAGGTTCATCAAGGGCGCGAAGCGTATTCAAAAAAGAGGCAAGTTCCTCGCCCATCAATCCGATATGGTGTACTTCTTTAACTGAATTAGGGGCTCTCATTCGCTCTCGCGGCTCAAAATAGAAGAAAAACCAACTGGACAACTCCTGCCGCATGGCAACAAGATGTGGGTAATGAGGAGGATAAAGAGGCAAAGAAAGGATGCTATGGTCCAAGTATCGTTCATAATATATTGGGTGAGCTTGCCTTTCCATCCGCAAATGAAGTCTATTTTGAATTTTTTCAAGGAAAGGGCTCCTTTTTTTGTTAATCTCTCCCTGAGTATTGAGAGCTGCCAAATATTCGTCAGCCACCCTTAAAATACCTGACTTGGGAAGAATCTCAATCTCAATTCGGTATCGCAGGTTTTTTTCAAGGACAAAAGATTGAGATTTTGTCTCCGATTCTCCAGTTCCGTTGGATGGTTTTGATTTCTTCATTTCCCTAATCTGGCGGTTTACTGCCTCTGCAACTGAGCTGGAAAGCTCAATATCTGCTTCGATAGAGAATGAAGCGATTTCTTGATCCAATAATCCTTTTATGCCATTATCTCCGAAGGCAAAAGATTCTAGAGGTTTGCCACGATAGGGAGGTTCAAAAGCATCTTTTAACGTTCGACTGGTTGAAATCCTCGATAAAAGTTGGAGCGCATCGAGAAAATTGCTTTTCCCCGCTGCGTTAGGCCCAAACAATAAGGAAAGTGGATTGAGATGAACCTCTACGTTAACCAGAGACTTGTATCCTTGAATCTTAATCCTCTTGAGCATTCTGTTTCTCCTGCCCTCCCTCTCCCGCCAGGAGAGAGGAGAGAGTTTAGCGGAATTTGTGGATTCGACCTTCTTGTTTTAATCTACCCTATGTGTATAAAATATGATCTATTTATAAAGGGTCCCAAAATTGAATTGATATAGACAACAGAAAATCTCCCCTCGCCCCTCTTGCCTAACTAAATGACAGGAAAAAGATAGCCAAAGAGGGGCAATTCTTCCCTTTTCAAAAGGGAAGGGAAGTGCTTATCGCCCAACATAACCTATTTATCCCCAAGAATTTTTTCCACTCCAATATGATAATGCTCGATCCTTACCAACGGTTTCCAGTCCAGCCGGGCCGGATCCTGAATCAAATAGATTTCTGGTTTTGAATCACAGTTAAATACTACATAAAGCCAGTAATCCTTCTTTAGACGCTCTGCAGTCTTATATTCGTTGGTGCTCAAAGCAACCTCAGCAACCCGGGCTCGGCCTTTGACTTCAATAAATCGAACTTCTATAGCTGTCTGGGGATCTTCTGGATGCGGCTTCCTGGAAATTAAATCAAAACCCCGGTTCTCGTCCTCAACGCTCTGTACCTTCCAGCCTCGGGCCTCTTCATACTCTATGACTGATCGAACAGCAATCTTTTCGATTTCAGGATCAATGACTATCTTAGACAGATCCGGTTTCTTACGATCTGGGTGAGGTAGAACCCAGGCGGTTCCTAAGTGCTGAATGTTCCCAATCGAACACTGCCGTTCCATCTCTAATTCAGAGCGACGGCGTTCCAACCGGTTGTTGAGTTCATCTATTCGGTCCTCCATAATCTTTAGACGGCCATCAAGGCCACTGTCGGTTGATCCTGCTTCCTTCAGAGCAAAAAGTTCGGCATACTGGCACTGCACTTTGTCAATGAGAGTGTGTAGGCTGATTTCCATGTGGCTCGAAATCGTTTTGATCTCGCGCTCTCGGTCGTGACGGACCTCCTCCAGCATCGGGGTTAGCGAATCTCTGATGAGTACAGCCTCGATCTGAGTGCGATCTGGTAGCCCTGTTTTATCCGGGACAGCAGTCCCTGTAGGCGCAGCGGTGAGGTCGAGAAAGATAGTCGGTTGGCGGATGGAAATGGCGCCATCCATTGTTATTTGAGCAACGAACAACTTCTTGTGGAGGACATTACCACGGCCATCGCGGACCTCCGCTGAAAAAACATCAAGCAATACCGGTTCCTGGCGGTGAAGGTCAAAGAAGACCGCCCCTCTCTGTAAATCAGTTTGCGTTTTATCCCGAACCATGGCCCGAACACTCTCGAAAAGGGGATGCCCGGGAGTGACCCATTCAAGAGTTGGGTCTGCCTGGAGATAGTCCTTGCTGAAAACGATCTCTTTATATTCCTTGCCGAGCTTCCCGAAGCGAGGTTCAAGTTGCTCACCATAAGGGAGGAGCGTACGGGGAAGGCGGCCTATTCGATAGATATGGGGGTGGTTCTTATCTGCCTTGGGAACTATACCCGAGATGGGTGCAGCCTGGGTGAAGAAATCCTCGACCACTTCCGGGACAAGACGGCGTTCCTTTGCTTCTTCTGACTTTCCGACAATGGCTGAAAGATTGAGTTCACGTTTGGCAAGACCTTCGAGCGTGGATTCGGTAATGCGGCGTAGACGTTCCGTATCCACCTGTTTAACAATGCGGTCTTTGACAACGTCTTCCGTGAGATTGCGGCTATACATCTCTCGAATCATTCTTTCGAGTTGGTTGGCAGGAAACACGTCTCCAAGGACATTGAACACCTTTCCAGTCCGCTTTGGGTCGAGATCCTCTTCAATCTGCTCTATGCGGTCGAAGAGTTTCTCAAGAACACGGCCTTCGCGGGTATTTGTTGAAACGAAGTTTAGAATAAGGCAATCCTTTTCTTGAAGGTAACGATGGATTCGGCCCATGCGTTGCTCAAGGCGAACCGGGTTCCAGGGGATGTCATAATTGATCATAAACCAGCAAAACTGGAGGTTGATTCCTTCACCGGCGGCTTCAGTGGCCGCCATGACCTGACAGCTCTCCTTAAATTCTCGCTCTGCATAGATTCGAGTCCCAGGGGTGTCACGATCACCAACCTTCATGGAGCCATGAATCTGGGTGATACAGAGTCCCCACTCATGAAGTTTACCGAGTAGACGTCCTTCACGACCATCGCCGGCGAGAAAATCCAGTGTGTCTTTGTGCTCCGTGAAGATAAGGAGCTTCATCTTCTCGTCCTTAAAGATTCCATGCTCAGTCAACACTTCTTTAAGTTTCAGGAGCTTCGATTCGACCTCACGGGATTCAAGAGATTTGGCTTTATCAATCAGTTTAGTCAGTTCTATGATTTCCTCCCGTAAGGCTTGGGGATCAACCGAAGCAACCACATCTTCGAGTTCTGCCAGGATTTCTTCCTGCATTTCTTCAGGGAGATCATCAAAGTCTTCCGGGAGTCGCTTGTTCATCTGCTCCTGTCGGTAAGCTTCGGGGTTTTCGAGGATCTTCTCCCGTTTTGCCTTCATGCGTTCAAGCGACCGCCGAACAGCATAAATGCTTGAGGCAAAACGTCTCTGGAGCAAGGCCATTGTGAAGCCAAGGGCCCGGCCACGGGCCGAATCATCGGAAGCGGCTTTGATGGATTGATCCTCGACGTAACGCGTGAGTGCGTCGTAAAAATCAAGCTCCTCATCATCTATCTGGAACGGTACGGTCTTAACGATGCGACGAGTAAACAGGCTTTTTGCTTCGCCGGTCTCTGGATTTGGAAATGTGACCAGTGCCTCTTTGACCCGGCGAAGGTAGAAAGGCGCCTGACGCTCTTGCATGGCCTTTTCAAGGCTGGTGATGTCGCCATAGACATCTTTATCGAGAAGCCTGAGGAAGAGACAGAAGTTATCGGGATCTCCTTTGTGGGGAGTTGCCGTGGTAAGGAGGAAATGGTCAGTAAGCTTGGAAAGCTCTTCCCCAAGCTGATATGCGAGGGTCTTCTTCTCCTCGCTGTAAGCGCTCATCTTGTGGGCTTCGTCTACGACGATGAGGTCCCAATGGCTACGCATAAGACTTTCAAAGGCATCTTCAATGCGGGAAACCCAGGAGATGGATGTTACAACCTGATTGATTTCCTGCCACGGGTTTGAACCATACTTGCCGCGGAGGATGTAGCGATCAATTGGAGTGAAATCCTCCCGAAACTTATCCTTGAGTTCGCGTTGCCACTGAAAGCAGAGGTTAGCAGGGGTAACAATCAGCGTTCGCCTGATAAGTCCACGGATCTTGAGTTCCTTAATGAGGAGCCCGGCCATGATGGTCTTGCCCGCGCCAGGGTCATCCGCAAGAAGGAAACGTATACGAGGAAGCTTTAGGAAATAGTCGTAAACCGCCTCAAGTTGATGGGGAAGAGGGTCAACACGGGCAATAGACAACGAAAAATAAGGATCATACTCATAAGCCAGCTCAAGCCTGAGTGCCTCAATGCCCAATCGGAACTTGGCTGCATCCCCATCGAATGGCCTTTCTTCTGATGGGAGTATCTCAAGGAGTTTAATTTGCTCAGGAGTCAGGATGGGTTGATGGACCTTGCCGGTCGTTAGACCTTCGCAGATTAGCTTCAACGAATCACCCATGGGAATAACTGCGATCACCTTAACCGTCTCAGGGAAGAGAGATCCCTTCAGCAACGTATTTGGTTTAATGGTTTTTTCATTCATCTTTCCTTGGCCTCGAATCATCGACCCTTTGTTTAGAATTCACAATCAAGTTACCTTCTTTGCCGATTTCTCGATTTTTTTGAGTAGCGCCTCCAAGTCTTCTTTCTTGTAAAGGCGGTAACGGCTGATTGGGTGTCGATAGGTCGTGATCTTCCCACTGCGTTCCCAATTGCGAAGAGTGGATTCTGAGACTCCAATGAATTGGGCTGCTTGCTTTATCCGTAAATAGTTTTGTAGGTTGGTCATGCATTAGACCTCCATTCCTTGTTGATCATACCAAACATTACCAAACTTTATAAGACTTTGTCAAGATAAATTCAGAGATTACCGGTCTGGATTTAGATTAAGGGAAGAGGAAAGGGCAGGGGGGAAGATAAAGAGGGGGATTTTACGGGGCACGCTTTCTCTGTTTTGTCCCTTTCTTAGCACATTTTCCCAGTATGTGCTTCATCATTTTTCCAGAATATTTTGGGTCTTTATTCGGATATTGGAGCCTTCATCTCCGGTCAACCCTCGCAAGTATATTATTCCTTAAATACTTATTGACATAACTCACCAAATAAACTACCCTGTAAAAAACTCAGTCGCCAGGG
>OGCL01003009.1_pt1 | contig 10607 bp, 10 predicted proteins | sample 1570041 | NCBI WGS metagenome assembly OGCL01 (sample SAMN06266162, study PRJEB24511) | hot springs metagenome | isolation source: Hot spring water | place: South Africa: Limpopo | collected 2015-06-22 | reverse complement strand
GACCTCGACGCCAAGACCTCGGGCCTGCAACCGGGCGACCTGATCATCGTCGCCGGCCGGCCGAGCATGGGCAAGACCGCCTTCAGTCTGAACATCGCCGAGAACGTGGCGCTCGACGCACGGCTTCCGGTGGCGGTGTTCAGCATGGAGATGGCGGCCAGCCAGCTGGTCATGCGCATGCTCGGCTCCATCGGCCGCCTCGACCAGCACAAGCTGCGCACCGGCCGCATCGGCGACGACGAGTGGCCCAAGCTCACCCACGCCATCGGCGCGCTGGACGAGGCCCCGATCTACATCGACGAATCGCCCGCCCTCACCGCCATGGAGGTGCGCGCCCGCGCCCGGCGGCTGGCGCGTCAGTGCAAGGACGGGCAACTGGGGCTCATCGTGCTGGACTATCTGCAGCTCATGTCCGGCACCGGCAGCGGCGAGAACCGCGCCACCGAGATCTCGGAGATCTCGCGCTCGCTCAAGGGCCTGGCCAAGGAACTGCACGTGCCGGTCATCGCGCTCTCCCAGCTCAACCGCTCGCTGGAACAGCGCCCCAACAAGCGGCCGGTGATGTCCGACCTGCGCGAATCCGGCGCCATCGAGCAGGATGCCGACGTCATCGTCTTCATCTACCGCGACGAGGTCTACAACCCGGACAGCCCCGACAAGGGCACGGCCGAGATCATCATCGGCAAGCAGCGCAACGGCCCCACCGGCACCGTGCGCATGACCTTCCTGGGCGAATACACCCGGTTCGAGAACTACGCGCCGGGCATGTCCGCGCCCTAGACGCGACGCCGGATGCACAGCCTGCGCCCCCTCGTCGCCCGCATCGACACCGCGGCCCTGGCGCACAATCTGGGCGTGGCGCGGCGTCACGCCGGCGGCGCCCGCATCCTGGCGGTGATCAAGGCCAACGCCTACGGCCACGGCCTCGCGCGCGTGGCGCATGCCCTGCGGGCGGCCGACGGCTTCGCCGTGCTCACCCTGGACGAGGCGGCGGCGCTGCGGGCCCAGGGTTACACCCACCCCATCGTCCTGCTCGAAGGCTGGTTCCACATCGACGAACTGCCGGAGATCGCCCGCCTGCGCCTGCGGCCCGTCATCCACCGCGAGGATCAGGTCGATGCGCTGCTCAGGGCGCGTCTGGACAACCGCATCGACCTGCTGCTCAAGCTGGACACCGGCATGCACCGCCTGGGCCTGCCGCCGCAGCGCCTGGCCGCCGTGCTGGAGCGGCTGCGCGGCGCGCCCCAGGTCGGCGGCATCACGCTCATGACCCACTTCGCCTGCGCCGACGAGCCGCAGGTCGGCGTCGCGGACCAGCTCGCCCGTTTCCGCGACGCCACCCGGGGGCTGGACCTGCCCGTCACCCTGGCCAACTCGGCGGCCCTCCTGCGCTACCCCGAGACCGTGGGCGACTGGGTGCGCCCCGGCATCCTGCTCTACGGCGCCTCGCCCTTCGCCGACCAGACCGGCGAAGCGCTCGGCCTGCTGCCGGTCATGACGCTCCAATCCGCCCTCATCGCCGTGCAGACCGTGCGCAAGGGCGAAGGCGTCGGCTACGGCGCCGCCTTCGTCGCCCCGCGCGACATGCGCATCGGCGTGGCGGCCTGCGGCTATGCCGACGGCTATCCGCGCCACGCCGGCACCGGCACCCCCATCCTGGTCGCCGGGCGGCTCACCCGCACCCTGGGGCGCGTGTCCATGGACATGCTGGCCGTGGACTTGAGCGAGGCGCCCGGCGCCCATGTCGGCAGTCCGGTCACCCTCTGGGGCCAGGGCCTCCCGGTCGAGCGGGTCGCCGCCGCCGCCGGCACCATCGCCTACGAGCTGCTCACCGGCGTGGCGGCGCGCGTGCGCTTCGAGGCGGTTTGATCGCCGCGTCCACGCTCCCCTATACTCGACCCATGGCCAGCCTCACATTCGACACGCATCAGTTCGTGCGCAAGCTGCGTGAACGCGGTTTCACCGAGCAGCAGGCCGAGGCCTTGGCCGAAGCCCTTGCCGATGCGCAACGCGAAGCCGAACTGGTGACCAAGAAAGACCTGCAGATCGAGCTCGCCCCCATCCGGGCCGACATCAATCTGATGAAGTGGATGATGGGCCTGCTCTTGGCCGGCGTGCTGGCCCTGGTGCTCAAGACCTTCTTCCCCTGACCGGCACCCACGCTCACGAACTGCCCACGGCCGTTACGACGCGTGTCCTTCGAGCCGGTTTGATCGCCCCGCCCCCGCTCCCCTATACTCGGGGCATGGCCAGTACCACCTTTGACACCCACAAATTCGTCCGCAGGCTGCGTGATGCCGGCATGCCCGAAGGACAGGCCGAGGCCCTGGCCGAGGCGCAGCGGGAGGCCTTGGCCCAGACCCTGGATAGCCAGATGGCGACCAAAGCAGATATCTCGCGCATCGAACTCAAGCTCGTCGAGCACGATGGAGAGCTCAAGCTGATCAAGTGGATGCTCGGTCTGCTCCTGGCCGGCGTGCTGGCCCTGGTGCTCAAGACCTTCTTCCCCTGACCGGCCGGCCCCGGCAGAGTTGACCCGCGCCGCATGTCCGACATCCTGAACGAGATCCTCGCCGTCAAGCAGGAGGAAATCGCCGCCGCCCGGCGCGTCGAGCCGCTGGAGGTCCTGCGCGAGGCCGCGCAGTGGGCGCCGCCGCCGCGCGACTTCATCGGCGCCATCCGCGAGCGCATCGCCGCCGGCCGCCCGGCGGTCATCGCCGAGATCAAGAAGGCCAGCCCCAGCAAGGGCGTGCTGCGCGCGGACTTCCGCCCCGCCGAGATCGCCCTGAGCTACGCGCGTGCCGGCGCCGCCTGCCTGTCCGTGCTCACCGACCGGCAGTTCTTCCAGGGCGCACCCGAATACCTGCAGGAGGCGCGCGACGCCTGCACCCTGCCGGTGCTGCGCAAGGACTTCATCGTCGACCCCTACCAGGTCTACGAGGCGCGCGCCATGGGTGCGGACTGCATCCTGCTCATCGTCGCGGCCTTCGCCCAGCGCGACAGAAAGTCGGCTACAACACACCCCTCTCCCCCGGGGAGAGGGGCAGGGGGAGAGGGCCCTACCCCCGCCGGCCGCCATCTCTACAACGCCGCCAACCTGGCCCATGCCAAGGAACTGCGCAAAGACATGACCGATGCCGAGCGTCGTCTCTGGCAGACCTTGCGCGCCCAGCGCCTCGCCGCCTGGAAATTCCGCCGCCAGGAGCCGCTCGGTCCCTACATTGCCGATTTCGTCTGTCACGAAGCAAGGCTCGTCATCGAGATCGACGGCGGCCAGCATGCGCGATCCGCACGCGATGCGGCGCGTGACCGCTGGTTTGCCGAACAGGGCTATCGCGTGCTGCGCTATTGGAACGACGAAGTGCTCACGCAAACGGACGCGGTGCTGGAACACGTTCTCGCCGCCCTCTCCCCAACCCCTCTCCCCGAGGGAGAGGGGCTGCCAGGGACCGTGCACCCCCACGGAGAGGGGCTTGCAGAGGCTGCGTCCCAAGTCGGGGAGCGCTCATCACCCCCCTCTCCCCGGGGGAGAGGGGCCGGGGGAGAGGGTTACAATCTCCCCGCGCTCATCGAGCTCGAAGCCATCGCCCACAGCCTGGGCATGGCCGTGCTGGTCGAAGTGCACGACGCCGCCGAACTGGCCGTCGCGCTGCAGATGACCACGCCCCTCATCGGCATCAACAACCGCAACCTGCGCACCTTCGAAACGCGGCTGGAAACCACCCTCGACCTGCTACCCGGCGTCCCCACCCCTCCCCCCCGGGGGGAGGGGCCGGGGGAGAGGGCGCCCGGCCGCATCGTCGTCACCGAGTCGGGCATCCTGGCGCCCGAGCACGTCGCCCTGATGCGCAGCCACGGCGTGCACGCCTTCCTGGTCGGCGAGGCCTTCATGCGGGCGGCCGATCCGGGGGTGGCATTGGCCGACTTGTTCGCTTCTAGGGCTTGATGATATTCAGTTGAAGCCGCTTGGCGTTTGCCTGAATCTGTTCGTCTGCGGTAAGCACAGAGGCGCCAAGCTTTAGGGCGGTAGCGACAATCATGCGGTCGGCAGGGTCGCCTTGCGGCAGCTCGATTGCGCAACTATTGGCGGCGATGGCGGCATCGAGCGCGATAACAGTGACCCTGGTGCGTAGGCTGGCTTCCAGCAACCAGTTCTCGGTTTGGGTTCCCAATTCAATTCGGCCCTTGGCGGCGAGCATGGCCACCTCCCAGAGCGAGATGGCCGCCAGGTAGAGTTTTCCTTGCCTGCCGGCGGCCTGAACGGCTTCAACGGTTTTTGGCTTCAGCCGCACCTCGCCGCTTGCGAACCATACCCAGGCATGGGTGTCCAGCAACAGGGCTTCAGTTGTCGGCATTCCAATGCTCGCCAATGGGGCTGATGATGTCCCCGACGATCCGTGTTTTGGCCTTCATGCAGCCGAACTCCGGCTCTCCTGATTCGATCGGTACCAGTTTCGCGATCGGCCTGCCGCGCTTCGTGATGACCAGGGCCTGCCCTGTAGCGGCAACCTCATTCATCAATTGGAGGCAATGCGCCTTGAATTCGCCTGCCGGAACCTGGGTTTGCATGATGAGAATCCTTCGTGACCATGTATATGACCATAATCCTAGCACAGGGCATGCTGCCTGGGCTTGGTCGGCGAGGCCTTCATGCGCGCCGCCGACCCCGGCGCCGAACTCGCGCGGCTGTTCGGCCTATGAGGGGCGCTCCCGCGAGCTACACGTCGACGCCGCTGTCGGCGTAGAGCTCGGACATCGGCAACGCCAGGCCGACCGAGGCCAGCTCCACCACCTCCGCGTCCGTGTAGATGTCCTGTGCCCAGCCGGACGCCGTGCGCCGATAGACCTCCACCCAGCGTCGCGCCGGGTCGATGAGCACATACTCCTTCAAGCTCTCGAGCCGACGGTAGGCGAGCCACTTCTCGCGACGATCGATCACCTCGGTCGACGGCGACAGCACCTCGATGACGAGCTGCGGCGCCTCCAGGTAATCCTGCGGCGCGTCCGCCGCCAGGTCGCGCGCATCACAGCTCACCACCACGTCCGGATAGTAATAGGCCGAAGCCGCCGCCACCCGCACCTTCATGTCGGCCACCCAGGTGCGGCACGGCCCCCCGCGCAGGTGGGCACGCAGGGCGAAGGCCGCATTCAAGGCCAGGGTGCCATGTGTCTTGCTCGCCCCTGCCATGGCGAACACCTCGCCGGCCACGTACTCGTGCTTGATGCCGGCGGCGCGCTCCGCCTCCAGGTAGGCCGCTTCATCCAGGGGTTCAACGAGGGCATGCAGCATGTCAGGTCTCCGGGCACATTACCGCAAAAGTCGCGCAAGCGACTCACCAAACTCCCTTCCCCATCGGGGGGAGGGGCGGGGGGAGAGGGCCCACCACTCCCCTCCCCCTCGGGGGGAGGGGCCGGGGGAGAGGGAACGGACACGGCGACATTCATGCTCTGGGGTGGCCGTCGCCATGTCCGTTAGCCATGAACGGTCGGCTGGGGCAGATTATCCCATGCGCACCACAGGCGCTGGCAGCGCCGGCGCCCGCTCGGCACGGCCTTCTGCCGGGTCGGATACGCCTGTCTCCGGCGCCGTAGCGGCAATTCATGACGCCGTGACCCATGCCCGCGTGTTGCGGTTGCGCCACATTCCTGTCACAGCCGACGCCTGCCGGGGCGCAAACGATTGCTTGCCGGCGCCCCGGCCGTGGACAATGGCCCCGACTTCTCGCGCGAGAGGTTTGCAATGCCCCCTCCGAATGGTTTGGAGGGCGGCAGGTGAGGGCGACCGAGCCTGCCGCGCCGGGCGTGCTTTTTTCAACCTGTTTAGGAGTGAAGCAATGAAGAAATCCCTGATCGCTCTGGCCGTGGCCGGCACCTTCGCCGCCCCCGCCGCCTTCGCCGCCACTGCCAACGTCGATGTCTACGGCGTGATCAACGTGTCCTATGACTATGTCATGACCGACCAGCCTGGCAATGTAGACAAAAACCTGGGCCGCATCTCCTCCAACTCCAGCCGCATCGGCTTCAAGGGCACGGAAGACCTGGGCGGCGGCATGTCCGCGCTCTGGCAGATCGAAATGACCATCCAGATGGACGGCAACGGCAACACCAACACTGCTGGAGCCGCGGTCAACGCTGGCTCGGGCACCCACAGCCTGCGCAACAGCTTCGTGGGCCTCTCCAGCAAGGGCATGGGCACGGTGCTGTTGGGCATCCACGACACCCCCTACAAGCTCGCCACCGCCCGCCTCGACCCCTTCGCAGACACGACCGGCGACTACAACATCGCCATCGGCAGCGTCAATGGTGCCAACGCATTCGAGGTGCGCGCCAACAACGTGCTGGCCTATATCTCCCCCAAACTGGGCGACCTCACCTTCTCGGCGGGGTATGTGTTCGGCGCTGAGCTGAGCAATCAAAATACGGCACTAAACAACCCCTGCACAGGCCCGAATGGCGCGAACTGCGCCAATTTTAACGCCTACTCCCTCTCCGGCACCTATGACGCCGGCCCGCTGTTTGCCTCCCTGGCCTATGAAGCGCATAACAATATCGGCGCCGGCCCCCTTGGTGGCGATGACCGCTCGTCCTGGAAGCTAGGCGCTGGCTACAAGTTCGGCAGCACCCGTCTGGGTCTGGTCTATGAAAAATCCAGCCGGACCGGCGACACCGCCACTGACCGCAGCGCCTGGGCAGCGAACCTCGCCCACGAGATGGGCCCCATCACCCTGATGGCGGCTTACTACTCCATGGGTGACGGCAAGACCACGGCCGACACCTCCGCGAACGCCTGGGCCCTCGGCGCGAACTATGCGCTTTCCAAGCGCAGCAGCGTCTACGCCCGCTATCTGGCCATCAACAATGACACTGGCGCTCAGTACGGGTATGTCGGCGGCCAGGGTCCAAACAGATTCGACTTTATTCCTGCAGTTGGCACGGATCCGTCGCTGCTGTCCGTGGGCATCCGCCACAGCTTCTGATCAGCATCTGACCGTCTGATCTGAGCCCTTAACGGGCGCGGGCAACCGCGCCCGTTTTGCTTTGCGTGCCGGCATCGCGCCAGCCGCCAGCGCCTTCCCCGCGGGGGGAGGGTGTGGGCAGAAGGTGCGCGCAAGGCATGGCGCGCGGCCCGCCCCCTGCGGGGCCGCGCCTGTGCTAGACTGTCAACGTGAGGTGGAGGCGGTCTTCATGGAACTGCTGCAACAGATCAAGGACTTTCTCATCCCGGAGCTCGAGGCCATCCGGCGGGAGCAGTCGGCCGTGCGCGAGCGGCTCAACGCCATCGACCTGCACCTGGTGGACCAGAGTCGGCGCATCGACGCGACCAACCAGCGCATTGACGAGACCAATCAGCGCATCGACAAGATCCATGCCGATCTGCTCGCGCGCATCGACAGAGTGCATGGGGACTTGATATTGCGTTTCGATGAAAATCACCGTCGCATGGACCGGCTCTATGAGGTCAGCGTCCGGCGGGAGGAGCATGCCAGCATGGAGAGGCGGGTGGCGAACCTGGAACAGGCGGTCGAGGCGCTGCGGCGTCGCCTGGCGTCTTATTGATCCGAAACGATCCAACCAGCCCCCTCCCTCGGGGAGAGGTTGGCGAAGCGGGAGAGGGCGATGCGGCTTCCCGTTACGACGGGACTTCCCTCTCCTTAAGCCCCTCCCCCCGAGGGGGAGGGGAGCGTCGTGAGTCGGCTACGCGACTTTCACGATAACGCGGCGTTTTTTTCAGGTTCATTCGTTTCGGATCAATAGGTTCATGGCCGTCAACGACGTCTTTTCATAGTCAGGGGTGGCCATTGGGCCATGAACGGTTAAACCGGCCTGGGTTTTCGGTGACATTGAGCCACATGCCAGCAGGGTGCGTTCCGCACACGGTTCCCCGGCCTGTGTGCGACTTGCTCGCTCCTGACGGCGCGCCTTGCGGGCGACTTCCCGACGCTGAGGCCGGTCCGCACCGCCGAAAAAGGCGATGGGCCCCGCACGGTGGGCTGGGGGGCGCCGCACGCCGCGCGTAAGCTCGGTCAGTCCTGCATCAGGATCACGCCGGCGAGCGGGGGCAGGGTGATCACCAGCGAGTACGGATAGCCCATCCAGGGCTGCTCCTCCGTCACCAGGCCGGCCCCGTTGCCCAGGTTGCCGCCGCCGTAGAACTCGGAGTCGCTGTTGAAGATCTCGCGCCAGAAACCGGGGGCGGGGCAGCCGATGCGATAGCCCACACGCGGCACGGGGGTGAAGTTCAGGGCCACCACCACGCTGCGGCCGATGCGGTCCTTGCGCACGTAGGACAGGACCGATTGGTCCGCATCGTGACAGTCGATCCAGGTAAAGCCCTCGTGCGTGAAGTCCAGCTCGTGCAGGCAGGGCAGGGTGCGGTAAAGATGGTTCAAGTCGCGCAGCAGGGTCTTGATCTGGGCGTGCCAGCCGATCCCGAGCAGGTCCCAGTCCAGCTCCCAGCCCGAGTTCCATTCCCGGCCCTGGCCGAACTCGTTGCCCATGAAGTTGAGCTTCTTGCCCGGGTTGGTCATCTGGTAGGTGAACAGCAGCCTGAGGTTGGCAAACTGCTGCCAGGCGTCACCCGGCATGCGGCCCAGCAGGGAGCGCTTGCCGTGCACCACCTCGTCGTGCGAGAGGGGCAGGACGAAGTTCTCCGTGTAGGCGTAGAGCTGGCCGAAGGTGAGGTTGCTGTGATGGAAGCGGCGATAGACCGGGTCGAGCTGGAAGTAGGCCAGGGTGTCGTTCATCCAGCCCATGTTCCACTTCATGGAGAAGCCCAGGCCCCCCACATAGGTCGGGCGGGAGACCATGGGCCAGGCGGTGGATTCCTCGGCCAGGGTGAGCGCGCCGGGAAAATGCTCGTGCACCATGGCGTTCATCTCGCGCAGGAAGTCGATCGCCTCCAGGTTCTCGCGCCCGCCGTAACGGTTGGGCAGCCACTCCCCCTCCTGGCGCGAATAGTCCAGGTAGAGCATGGAGGCGACCGCGTCCACCCGCAGGCCGTCGAAGTGGAATTCCGACAGCCAGTAGTGGGCGCTGGCGAGCAGGAAGCCCTTCACCTCGTTGCGGCCGTAATTGAAGATGTGGGTGCCCCAGTCCTTGTGCATCCCCAGGCGCGGGTCCTCGTGCTCGTAGAGCGCGGTGCCGTCGAAACGGGCCAGGGCCCAGGCATCCATGGGGAAGTGCGCCGGCACCCAGTCCAGCAGCACGCCGATGCCGGCGCGGTGGCAGGCATCGATCAGGTATCTCAGGTCGTCCGGCGTGCCGAAGCGGGAGGTGGGCGCGAAATACCCCGTGGTCTGGTAACCCCAGGACTCGTCCAGGGGGTGCTCCGTCAGGGGCAGGAACTCGATGTGGGTGTAACCCATGTCGAGCACGTAGGGGATGAGGGCATCGGCCAGCTCGCGGTAGTTGTAGAAGCGGCCGTCGGGATGCCGGCGCCAAGAGCCGGCATGGACCTCGTAGATGTTCATCGGTGCGTGCAGCCAGTCCAGCCGCGCGCGGGCCGCCATCCAGTCGGCATCCTGCCATGTGTAGGCGGTGTCGGCCTGCACCGTGGCGGCGGTTCCGGGTCGCAGTTCGTAGCTGCGGCCATAGGGGTCGGTCTTGACCAGGACCTCACCCGTGTTCCGGTTGCGGATCTCGAACTTGTAGAGGTCGCCCGGTTTCAGGCCCGGTATGAACAGCTCCCACACGCCGCTGCCGCCCCGAACCCGCATCGGGTGGACGCGGCCGTCCCAGCGGTTGAAGTCGCCCACCACGCTGACCCGTTCCGCGTTGGGGGCCCAGACCGCGAAGCGCACCCCTTCCACGCCCTCCAGGGTGGCCGGGCGGGCGCCCAGGGTGTGGTAGGCCTCAAGCAATCTGCCCTCGTTGAAGAGGTAGAGTTCCTGATCGCTCAGGAAGGGCAGGAAGGCATAGGGATCGACGATCTCGAAGCTCGCTTCGTCCTCCTCGTGGATGCGCAGACGCCAGGGGCGCGTGGGGGCCTGCGGACCGAGCCATTCGTACAGGCCGTCTTCGTTGACCCGGTTCATGTCCGCTTCGCCCGTGTCGAGCAGCAGGGTCACCTTGCGGGCATGGGGCCGGAAGACGCGAATGACCTGGCCGCCTTCGACGGGGTGCAGGCCGAGGACGGAAAAGGGGTCATGCATGCGGGCCTGGGTGATGCGTTCGATGGCGTTTTCAGTCATGGCGCTCGTTCTGGTTCATCAGAGGTGGCTTATGATGGCGGCCGGACCGCCGACTGTCCAATCGGCTGTTGGCCCTGGAAGTCACGCGCTCATCACATACTTGGTGGGATAATCAGAGGGCGGGTGAGCGTGCGGGGGTTGCGATGGTACATGTGTTCTAATCGGACCCGACACTCTGATATTATCGCACGCTTTGTACACATCCATCAGCCTGGAAGCGATCGACAGGAGGGGACCTTTGGTCAAGGAATTTCCGCGTTTCGTCAGCCTGCTTACCAAAAACACCGTCGCGCTGATCCTGGCCGGTGGGCGCGGTAGCCGACTGAAGTCTCTCACCGATTGGCGCGCCAAGCCGGCGGTGCCGTTCGGTGGCAAGTTCCGCATCATCGACTTTCCCCTGTCCAACTGCATCAACTC
>OGCL01003005.1_pt1 | contig 10626 bp, 9 predicted proteins | sample 1570041 | NCBI WGS metagenome assembly OGCL01 (sample SAMN06266162, study PRJEB24511) | hot springs metagenome | isolation source: Hot spring water | place: South Africa: Limpopo | collected 2015-06-22 | reverse complement strand
CGGCCGTCGATGCCCTTCTGGCGCAGGGCCAGGCGCTGCTGCACGCCGAAGCGGTGCTGCTCGTCGATGATCACCAGGGCCAGGCGCTTGAAGACCACCTCGTCCTGGAACAGCGCATGGGTGCCTACCACCATCGGGCAGCCGCCGGCGATCTGCTCCAGCGCCGCGGCGCGGGCCTTGCCCTTGAGCTTGCCGGCCAGCCAGGCGACCTCGATGCCAAGCGGTTCCAGCCACTTGCTGAAGTTGAGAAAGTGCTGCTCGGCGAGGATTTCCGTGGGCGCCATCAGCGCCACCTGATAGCCGGCTTCCAGTGCCTGCAGCGCAGCAAGGGCGGCGACCACGGTCTTGCCGGCACCGACGTCGCCCTGCACCAGGCGCAGCATGGGTTCGTCCTGGGCCAGGTCATAGGCGATCTCGGCGCCGACGCGCTGCTGCGCGCCAGTGGGGCTGAAGCCGAGGTTGGCGAGAAAGCGCTGCGGCAGCCTTTTCGCCGGCGGCAGTTGTGGTGCCTGCTGGGCGCGTACCCGCTCGCGCAGGCGCTGCAGCGACAGCTGATGGGTCAGCAGCTCTTCGAAGGCCAGGCGATGCTGGGCCCAGTGGCGGCCCTCGGCGAGCTCCTCCAGATCGGCGTCCGGTGGCGGCCGGTGCAGGTAGCGCAGGGCCTGATCCAGCGGGCCGAGCCGGTACTCGCGGGCCAGCTCCGCCGGCAGCCAGTCCGGCAGACTGTGCGGGCCGAGTCGGCTCAGCGCCTGCTCGCTGAGGTTACGCAGGCGCTGTTGGGTCAGGCCCTCGGTGGTCGGGTAGATCGGCGTCAGGGTCTGTTCCACCGGCGCCGGCTCGCCGGTCAGCGCGCGGTATTCGGGATGGTAGATCTCCAGTCCCGAAGCCCCGGGACGGGCTTCGCCGTAGCAGCGCAGCTGGGTGCCGCGCTTCATCGCTTCTTTTTGCGCCTGGCTGAAGTGATAGAAGCGCAGGCTCAGCGTGCCGCTGCCGTCCTGCAGGCGCACCAGCAGGCTGCGCCGACGGCCCATGACGATATCCGCGCCGGCGACGATGCCTTCGATCACCGCGTCCTGCCCCGGTCTCAGCGAGCCGATGGGCACCACGCGGGTGCGGTCCTGGTAGCGCAGCGGCAGGTGGAAAAGCACGTCCTGCAGGGTTTCCAGGCCGACCCTGGCCAGCTTTTCTGCCAGCGCGGCGCCGACGCCCTTGAGTGCGGTGACCGGAATGGTCGCCAGTTCGCTCATGGCCTCAGGCTTTCGCCGACGGCGGCTTGCCTACCGAACACAGGCGGATCGAGTCGGCGAGGATCTCGATGGCCTTGGGCCGCGGGAAGCTGGCACGCCAGGCGATCGCCACGGTGCGGAACGGCACCGGCGGCGTCAGCGGGCGGATCTCCAGCACGCCGGGGGAGTAGTGATGGCTCTCTACCGCCGACAGCGGCAGGATCGACACACCCAGGCCCGAGGCGACCATGTGGCGGATGGTTTCCAGCGAGCTGGATTCCACCGTGGTATGGCTGGCCGCTTCGCCCTTGCGCACGGTCGGGCAGGCCTCGAGCACCTGGTCGCGGAAGCAGTGCCCCTCGCCGAGCAGCAGCAGGCTCTTGTCGTTGAGCATCTCCGCGTCGATGGTTTCCTTGGCGGTCCAGGGATGGTCGGCGGGCATCAGCACGTAGAACGGCTCGTCATACAGCGGCTTGGTCAGCACATCGGCTTCCTGGAACGGCAGCGCGATGATGATCGCGTCCAGCTCGCCGGTGCGCAGCTTGTCGCGCAGGACGTGGGTGAAGTTCTCTTCGATGTACAGCGGCATGTCCGGCGCCACCCGATGCAGCTGCGGGATCAGGTGCGGGAACATGTAGGGGCCGACGGTATAGATGGCACCGACCTTGAGCGGTGCGGCCAGCTGGTTCTTGCCGACCTGGGCCAGCTCGCGAATGCTCTGCGCCTGCTCCAGCACCTTCTGCGCCTGGGTGACGATGCCTTCGCCCACGGGGGTCAGGCGCACGGCGCTCTTGGTGCGTTCGAAGATCAGTACCCCCAGCTCGTCCTCGAGCTTCTTCACGCCAACCGAAAGGGTCGGCTGACTGACGTGGCAGCGCTCGGCGGCACGGCCGAAGTGCTGTTCCTGGGCGAGGGTGACGATGTAGCGCAGTTCGGTCAGAGTCATAGTCAGCATCCATCAGATTGCCGGCAAGCATAGCCTTTTGCGTAGCCCTTAACCAACCAGTGGCATGCGTGGAAAGCCGGTACACTCCAATGCATACGGCCCGCGTTCGGGTACCACTGAGGGAGCAGAAGATGGGCAAGCGCCTTAGCGTATTGATCGCCGGTTGCGGCGACGTGGGCAGTCGTCTGGGCCTGCAGCTCGGCCGTGACGGCTGGCGGGTGTACGGTCTGCGGCGCAACGCCGCCGAGCTGCCGGTGCCGATCCTGCCGGTCAAGGGCGACCTGACCGATCCCACCTGTCCGCGCTGCTGGCCCAACGGCGGGCTGGATTATCTGGTCTATGCCGCGTCCGCCACCGAGCATGATGAGGCCGGCTATCGCCAGGCCTATGTCGAGGGGCTGCGCAACGTGCTTCGCTGGCTGCGACAGCATGAACAGCAGCCGCGCCGTCTGCTGTTCGTTTCCAGCACCGGCGTCTATGCCCAGCGCGACGGCGAATGGATCGACGAGGATTCGCCCACCGAGCCGACCGGCTTCACCGGGCAGGTAATGCTCGAGGCCGAGCAACTGGCCCTCGGCTGCGGCCTGCCGGTCACCTGCGTGCGCATGGGCGGGCTGTACGACCCGAGTCGCCCCTGGCTGCAGAACCAGGTGCGTGCCGGCCTGCGGGTCGAGCGCGATCCGCCGCAGTACAGCAACCGCATTCACCGCGACGATGCCGCCGCGCTTCTTTCCTTCCTGCTGCAGGCGGACGCCAGCGGCACCGCGTTGCAGTCCTGCTACCTGGGGGTCGACGACGAGCCGGCGCCGCTGCACGAGGTGGTCGACTGGCTGCGCGAGCGGCTGGGTGTCACCCACTGGGCCGAGCAGAGCATGACCCGACGCGCCGGCAGCAAGCGCTGCAGCAATGCCCGCGCCCGCGCGCTGGGCTGGAAGCCGAGGTTCGCCAGTTACCGCGACGGCTATGCCTCGCTCGGGCGCAATCGGCACTAGTCAGCCGCCGTTGCGCTCGTGTTCTGGCGGTGCGGCGGGCATGCATCCCGTCGGTAACCGGGCACTCTCGTGCGGCGCTGCTTACTAAAACCTTGACAGCACGCCGCACCGACAGAGGAGCAACAGCGAGGCAGAAGGAGAATCACCGAGACGGCGTTTCCGAAACCCGACAGGAGATTGTCCATGAGAGCCCTTCGCTGGCACGGCAAGCACGACATCCGCTGCGACAACCACGTCCCCGATCCCTCCATCGAGGACCCGCGCGACGCCATCATCAAGGTCAGTTCCTGCGCCATCTGCGGCTCCGACCTGCACCTGTACGACGGCTTCATGCCCGGCATGCAGCACGGCGACATCATGGGCCACGAGTTCATGGGCGAAGTGATGGAGGTCGGCTCGGCGAACAAGAAGCTCAAGGTCGGCGACCGCGTGGTGGTGCCCTTCACCATCGTCTGCGGCGAATGCGACCAGTGCCGGCGCGGCAACTTCTCGGTCTGCGAGCGTACCAACCGCAACAAGGACATCGCCGACAAGGTGTTCGGCCATACCACCGCCGGGCTTTATGGCTATACCCATCTCACCGGCGGCTATGCCGGCGGCCAGGCCGAGTATGTGCGCGTGCCCTACGCCGATGTCGGCCCGGTGGTGATCCCCAACGGCCTGACCGACGAGCAGGTGCTGTTTCTCGGCGATATCCTGCCCACCGGCTGGCAGGCCGCGGCGCAGTGCGATATCCAGCCCACCGACACGGTGGCGATATGGGGCGCCGGCCCGGTCGGCCAGTTCGCCATCCGCAGCGCGATCATGATGGGCGCCGAGCAGGTCATCTGCATCGACAACGTGCCCGAGCGGCTGTCCATGGCCCGCGCCGGCGGCGCCATCACCATCAACTTCGACGAGGAAAGCGTGCTCGAACGGCTCAAGGAGCTGACCCGCGGCAAGGGTCCGGAGAAGTGCATCGACTCGGTGGGCATGGAGGCGCACGCGGCGCGTTCGATCGATTCGATGTACGACCGCGCCAAGCAGGCGCTGATGCTCGAGAGCGACCGGCCGCACGTGCTGCGCGAAATGATCTACGTCTGCCGCCCGGCCGGGATCATCTCGATTCCCGGCGTCTATGGCGGGCTGATCGACAAGATTCCGTTCGGTGCCGCGATGAACAAGGGCCTGACCTTCCGCATGGGCCAGACCCATGTCAACCGCTGGACCGACGACCTGCTCAACCGCATCCAGGAGGGGCAGATCGATCCGAGCTTCGTCATCACCCACAGCGTCAGCCTCGAGCAGGGCCCGGAGATGTACAAGACCTTCCGCGACAAGCATGACGGCTGCATCAAGGTGGTCCTGAAGCCATGAACCGGTCGCCGATCCCTGCAGTAGGGATCGGCCGAGCCACGATATCGAGCGAGGAGTCTTATGAGCATTCCACGTCAAGTCACCCGGCCCAACCATTCGGCGCGCTCGCTGGCGCGGGGACTGGGCTGGTTCAGCATCGGCCTGGGCGTCGTCCAGCTGGTGGCGCCGCGTCAGGTCGCGCGTTTCATCGGCATGCCCGGCAGCGATGGAGTGATCCGTGCCTGCGGGCTGCGCGAAATCGCCACCGGCGTCGGCATCCTGCTGGCGGATGATCCCAAGCCCTGGATCTACGGCCGTATCGGCGGTGACGCGCTGGACCTGGCCGGCCTCGGCTGGAGCATCGAACACGGCAACGAGCCGGCCAATGCGGCCATTGCCGCCGGGGCGGTGGCCGGCATCACCGCACTGGACCTGAGCTGCGCCAAGGGTCTGGATGCCGAACGGGTGCCAGCGGCCGAGTGGGACTACAGCGATCGCAGCGGTTTTCCCGCAGGCACGCAGCAGGCTCGCGGCTGCGTCGAGGCGGAATTCGCTGCGGCCCGCGCCGAACCCAACGGCTACTCGCCCTCGCTGCACTGACGTACTGCGCCGAGCCGGGGCGCCTGCGCTCTCGGTTCGGCGAAGTTTTTGTTAAGGTGGCCGGCCGTTCCGGTCGTCCGCCCGCTGGGCTCAGCGACGACGCTTCAGATGAGAGCCCATGTCTTCGGTCATCAACGTTGTCCTGCCCGTCTTCGCCCTGATCCTGCTCGGCTACCTGTGCCGCCGCAGTGGGCGCATGGGGCCGACCGGCGCTTCGGAACTCAACCGTTTCGTGGTCTGGCTGGGCCTGCCGGCGCTGCTGTTCAGCGTCGTCGCCACCTCCACCTGGGAGCAGCTCTGGCAACCGGGGTTCATCGCCGCCTTCGCCATCGGCTGCCTCGGCGTGTTCGCCTTCACTCTTGCGTATCGCCTGCTGCAGAAGCAGCCGCTGGTCGATGCCAGCCTGGATGCGCTGGGCGCGTCCTATGCCAATACCGGCTATGTCGGGATTCCGCTATGCATGCTGGTGCTCGGCGACGAGGCACTGCAGCCGGCGATGGTCGCTTCGATCATTGTCGTCTGCGTGCTGTTCGCCATCGCCCTGGCCTGCGTGGAGACCGGGCTGCACGCCGGCCAGGGGCTGCTGCGCACGCTGGGCAAGGTGAGCGGGGCGCTGGTGCGCAATCCCCTGGTGATCGCGCCCATGCTCGGCGCGCTATGGGCTGCCGGCGGTGTACAGCTGCCGGTGCCGCTGGCCACCCTGCTCAAGTTGTTGGGCGCAGCGGCGGCGCCCTGCGCGCTGGTCTCGCTGGGCCTGTTCCTCGCCCAGCCGCAGCCGGCCGGTCGGGTGCAGGGCGTCTGGCCGCTGGTGGGGTTGAAGCTGGTGGTACAGCCGCTGATCACCTGGTACCTGGCGTTTCAGGTGTTCGAACTACCGACCCTGTGGGCCTATTCGGCGCTGCTGCTGAGTGCGCTGCCGACCGGCACCGGGCCGTACATGCTTGCCGAGTTCTATGGCCGCGAGGGCTCGCGGGTATCGCGGGTGGTGCTGTACTCGACGCTCGGCTCGCTGCTGACCCTGTCGCTGATCCTGTTGCTGTTGCCGGTCTGAACTGCGTGCGCTTGCTTGTTGCGTGGATAAGCCTGGCGGGGTTATCCACGGGCCACCCTTCGCCCTGCTGTCAGCTCGCTGGTCGCGTCACTTCCAGCACCACGGCGGCGATGCGGTCGCATTTGACGTAGGCGCCGCCGAGTAGCTCCTCGCCGAACACGTCCGGGTCCAGCTCGCGATAGGTCCAGCTGAAGGCGCCGCCCTGCAGGCGTCGGCGCACCTCCGCGAGGAACGGGTCCTGGTTGTCCAGCATCGCCACGCCGGTATACAGCAGCAGCGTTCCACCCGGCGCCAGGCGCTGCAGCGCCGCATCGAGGATCGCCAGCGACAGCCCGGCGCCCAGCGGTCCACCGCCGTGGCGATAGGCGCGCTGGTCGGCGTCGACCAGATAGGGCGGGTTGGCCAGGATCAGATCGAATTCGCCGTCCACCGCGCTCAGCAGGTCGCTGTGCAGGGCGCGCAGGTTGTCGGCACCCGCCAGCGCCGCGTTGATGTGCGTCAGGCGCAGCGCCTCTGGATTGATGTCCACCGCCAGCACCTCGGCCTGCGGCCGCGCCAGCGCGGTGAGAATCGCCCCGGCGCCGGAGCCGCAGCCGATGTCCACGGCGCGGCGGATCATCCCGGTGTGCTGGTTCAGATGGCAGCGGATGGCGTTGGCGAAACGGTAGGTGTCCGGGCCGAAGAACACCGCGTCGCTGGCGGTGGTGGGAAATGCCGAGTGCAGGAACAGCTGGCCGTCGAGGCTCGACAGCCGCACCTTCGAACGCCAGCGCGAGCCGCAGGCTTCCAGGACCTGCGCCTGATCCATCAGGCTGAACAGCGGGCCCGGCAGCAGCTCGTGCTGGAAGGGCCGGCTCCAGCCGAACACCCCGTGCAGGTCGTCGGCCAGCGCATTCTCCGGCCGCTGGTTGACCCGTTCGTGGGTCAGCGGGGTGGGCGTGATGAAGTGATAGCCGCGATCGCGCAGGGCCTGGCCCAGATGCAGCAATGCGCGGTCCTGCGCAGTGTCCATGGTCATGGTGCTTTCCTTGATCGATCCTTTCAGTTGAACAGGCCGTTGAACAGCCGCGTGGCCAGCAGACCGGCGGCGCTGTGATGACGTTGCGGCGCCAGCAGCGGCAGCAGCAGGCGCATGCGGGCAGCGCGGTCGGGCAGGCGGGCGACCTGCTGTTCGAGCAGCTGCAGCTCCTCATCGAAATCGTTGCCACTGACGTGTTCGGCGGGTTGCGGCATGGCCGGCGCCGAGGCGGTGCGGCGCCCGTTGAATAGCGCCTGGCGCTGCAGCAACGCACCGCGCGGGCTGCGCTTGCCATCGGCCTGCCAGTCGTCGGCGATCCAGTCATGGATCATCTGCTGCTCGTAGGCGCTGAATACTCCGAACATGGGCGCCTGTTCGCCGACGATGAGTTGCCAGAAACGACTTTCCTGCGGGTCGTGGCCGCGCTTGATCCAGCCGCGCTTGTCCAGCACCGCGAGGAACTGCTCGACGTCTTCACCGAGCCACTGGTTGACCGTGCGGCCTTCGAAGCGGCAGTAGTCGGAATGAACGAACTGGCCGACCGCGGCCTTCTTCTCGAAGATGCGCTGCACCTCGCGGCCGAGGTCGAAGTTGCCGATCACCGAGACGGTGCTGGCGCCCAGGTCGTTGAGGCGATAGCCATCGCGCACGCGGCGATAGAACTCGGCGCTGTCGCCCACCTGCGGCCAGGCATCCAGCAAACCTTGCACGGCTTTCTTCGCGTGGCCGTTGTCGGCGTTGTCGACAGTGACGTGCAGGGTGAAGTAGTAGGGGTCGACGCCCAGTTCGGTCAGCTCATAGGAGGTGATCAGCAGGTGCAGTGGCAGCTGCTCGTAACCGAGGTTGAAGCCGATGATTTCCGGCAGGAACTGCTCGGCGTGCTCGGCCAGCGCCAGCTGGATGGCACCCTGGACGAAGTGTTCGTCGTCCAGCTCCTGCCAGTCGTCGCAACCCTGACTCGCCAGCAGCTTGCGGTAGAGCACCACGTGATTCTTCTCCGGCAGCCCGTCGCCGAGCTCCTCCAGGTAGGTCTGGATCAGCGCGGTGAAACGCGCATCGTCCCACCGCTGCAACAGGCCGTAGAGCCAGGCACCGTCCACCAGCTTGGTCGGCGCCACGCCACGCAGAAAGTGCAGCGCATGGGCCTTGCTCGGGAAATAGCGGCGCGGCCCGCCGGCCCGGCGCTGTTCCAGGTAGGCCTGGTACTGATGGCCGACTGCCTCGGTCCGCTGCAGCACCCAGGCGTCCAGATCGGCGGGGTCCGCCGGCAGGTCGCAGGGCAGGGCAGCGGCCGCTTCGAGCTGCGTGCGCAGGTAATCGGCGGCGTTCTCCCGCGCGTGCTCGTCGACCTCGCGGACGAGGGCGAAATACAGCGCCCGTGACGGCTGATCCGGCTCCGGGGTGATGGCAGGGGTGATCGGCAGGCTGCGGGAAGTCAGTTGCATGATTCTGTTCTATGGCAGTTCCAGTTGAGTTTTGGCTGCCCCGCCACTGGATTAGTTCAGCTGCGCCGCCGAGCGGCCATTGGTCCAGAAATGGCCTCACGGCCCTGCACCTTCTGCCGGCCCCGCCATCCTAAAAACCATGGCGCTCCGGATCGGCCGGGGTGCGGCGACGAACGAGGAACTGCTGATGAGCCAGAGCGAACCGGGCCGCGAGAGCATCGAGTCCATCGATCAGAGCGGCGATGCCCACGAACAGAATCCCGAAACCACCACCACTCATGGGGATGTCGCCGGCGGCAGCGAAAGCGACGTGCCGGGCGGCGCCTACAACGTGCCGCCGGGTATGGCCGAGGAGGTGAGCGACGAAGAGGCACTGCCCGATGGCGAGCAGCCGGAGCGCTGAACGCGCGCGGGGTGATCGACGTCACGCTCGACGCATTTGCCGGGCGTTGATGCCGCCATCGGCTTAATTCAGGGCGCGATCGGGTCGCCTGCTGGCTCTACACCCTGCCAGCGGGACGCGATGCGCCGCATCCGTGTCGTGGCGGACGAACCCTCTGCCCGGGCAACGGACATGCGCCAACACAGCCGTTTCAGCTTTCGCCATATCAGCAGCATCCAGGTCAGCAATCGCCTGAGCGGCGAACCCATGGGCTATGTCGCCGATCTCTCGCTAGGGGGCCTGCGCCTGGTCGCCAGCCAGCCGCTGGCCGTTGGCGGCTGCTACGAGATGGTGCTGCACGTGCCGGAGCACGGCGAGCGCGTGCGGCAGATCGAGGTGGTGGTGATCTGCCAGTGGTCGCGCAAGGACTCGCGGCGCGACAGCTTCGAGATGGGCTTCGCCCTCGACCGGCCGTCGGCCGAGTTCACCGCCATGGTGGCGCAGCAGGCACCGCGGCGGCGCAAGCTCTACTGAGGCACGCGGAAGGTATCAGCCCAGCGTGCCGAGAATGTTCACCCCGACCCGGTCGGGAATCTCGTTCTGCGACAGCACGTGGAGTCCCGGGCTGAACACCCGTGCATAGCGCGCCAAAAGCGGGCGCAGCTGCGGCATTACGGTCAGGATCGGCGGGTGGCCATCCTTGCGCAGCTTTTCCTTCACCACCGGCATGCTGTTCTGCAGTTGATTGAGCAGGCTGGGCTCCACCGGGATGTTGTCCAGGCTCACCGGCCCGGCCTGCTGGGCGATGGCCAGGGCATTGAGCAGGGTGTTCTCCAAAGCGTTCTCCAGCACGAACACGCCCAGCTCGCGGCGGTCGCCAGCGACCATCGAAACGATGCTGCGGCGCAATGCGAAGCGCACGTCGGCGGCCAGCAGCACCGGGTCCTTGGTGGTCTCGCTGCATTCGAGCAGGGTGCTGGCGATGGTCTCGATGTCGCGCAGCGGCACCTCTTCCTGCAGCAGCTGGCGGTATACGCGCATCTGCTGGGTGTAGCTCAAGGCACTCTTCAGGCTCTCGGCGAGTTTCGGCGCCTGCACGGTCAGGCGCTGCATCAGGTGTTCGACGTCGTCGTGCTTGAACAGGTCCGGCAGGTGCTCGCGGATCACCTTGTTCAGGTGGGTGGCGATGACGCTGGCGCAATCGATCACCTGATAGCCGAGGTTCAGCGCGCGGGACTTGTCGCCCGGCTGAATCCACACCACCTGCATGCGATAGGCCGGGTCGGTGCCGAGGATGCCGTCGATTTCGCCGTACAGCTCCGGCGACGGGATCGCCATCAGGCGGTCGGCGTGCAGCTCGGCGCCGTCGATCTTTTCGCCGTTGATGTAGATGTCGTACTGCGAGGCCTTGAGCCGAAGGCTGTCGCGGATCTGCACTTCCGGCAGCAGAAAGCCGAGGTGCTCGGACAGCGTCTGGCGCACGCCGCGCACCCGCGCCGGCAGCGGCGCACCGGACGCCTCGTTGACCAGCCCGACCAGCTTGTAGCCGAGCGACACCGACAGCCGCTCGACCAGCGGAATGTCTTCCCAGGCCAGCGACTGGGCCTTTTCCTTGTCCATCGCCTGGCCGA
>OGCL01003004.1_pt1 | contig 10632 bp, 16 predicted proteins | sample 1570041 | NCBI WGS metagenome assembly OGCL01 (sample SAMN06266162, study PRJEB24511) | hot springs metagenome | isolation source: Hot spring water | place: South Africa: Limpopo | collected 2015-06-22 | reverse complement strand
CGCACGCGCACTGCGGTCGGTCATTACTCCCTTGGGGGTCGATATGATTGCGACACCCAGACCATTAAGAACCTTTGGCAAATCATCTTTTCTGCGATATACGCGCAACCCCGGCGTCGAAACGCGCTCAATACGTTCAATCACCGGTGAACCCGCGTAGTACTTCAACTCAAGATCAAGTTCGGAATGAGGACCGTTCGCCCGAACCTCATAGGACTCAATGTAACCTTCGTCACATAGCACTCGCGCGATCGAGACCTTTAGCTTCGATGACGGCATTGAAACAGACATCCTCGAAGCCATCTGCGCATTGCGAATGCGGGTTAGCATATCCGCAATCGGATCAGTCATGCTCATTTGCTAGCCCCTTTTACCAACTTGCCTTGATCATGCCTGGCACTTCACCACGCATAGCCACCTCGCGCAACTTATTACGTGCCAATCCAAACTTTCGGAACACACCTCTGGGACGACCAGTAAGCGCGCAACGATTACGCTGACGTGTTGGACTCGAGTTTCGCGGCAGAGCCTGAAGAGCAAGCCTAGCCTCCATTCGATCTTCATCACCGCGTGACTCATCATTGATGATAGCGACCAGTGCTGCGCGCTTGTTGGCGTATTTAGCCACGAGGAGCGCCCTCTTTTTCTCACGATTAATCAGCGATAGCTTTGCCATGAGCCTTACCCCTTGAACGGAAACTTGAATGCCGCGAGAAGGGCTTTAGCCTCAACATCATTCTTTGCAGTTGTCGTAATGCTTATATTCATCCCACGCAATGCATCGACCTTATCGTATTCGATCTCGGGAAAAATAATCTGCTCTTTTATTCCGACGTTATAGTTTCCACGACCGTCGAAACCTTTACCACCAATGCCTCGAAAATCGCGAATGCGTGGAATTGCCACACTTATAAGGCGATCAAGGAATTCATACATTCGCCGCCCGCGAAGAGTCACCATACATCCAATTGGGTACCCCTCTCGAATTTTAAATCCCGCTATAGCCTTCCTGGCCTTCGTGACAACCGGCTTCTGACCACCAATCTTTATCATGTCGCTTACTGCGTACTCAAGTACCTTTTTGTCGCTAACAGCCTCACCCACGCCCATATTCAATGTAATTTTGGTAATTCGCGGAACTTCCATTACGGATTTGTAGCCAAACTGTTCGCGCAGTGCCGGCACAACTGACTCTCTATAAAATGACTGCAGGCGCGCCATAATTATATCCGTCCATCAACAAGCTCACCGCTGGATTTGTAATAGCGCACTTTAGTGCCGTCCTCAAGATAACGAAATCCAACCCGGTCAGCCTTTCCGGTAGCTGGATTCAGCAAAGCAACGTTTGAAGCGTGAACTGACAACTCGATCTCGACGATTCCACCTGCCTCATTACGCATCGGATTTGGACGAACGTGCTTTTTAACACGATTTACGCCATCGACAATCAAACGATTTTGTGATAGACAGACACGCACCGTTCCACGTTTACCCTTATCTTTTCCGGCGATTACAACAACACTATCGCCTGATCGTATTTTATTCATTTCAGACACCCCTGACTTATAGCACTTCAGGCGCCAACGAGACAATTTTCATAAAACGCTCAGATCGCAATTCACGGGTCACGGGCCCGAAAATACGCGTTCCAATCGGCTCCAGTTTGTTGTTTAGCAGCACAGCGGAGTTATTATCGAAGCGAATCAAAGAACCATCCGGCCTGCGCACACCTTTCGCGGTGCGAACCACGACAGCGTTGTAGATTTCACCTTTTTTAACTCGCCCACGTGGCGCTGCATCCTTAACACTAACTTTGATAACATCGCCGATTCCAGCGTAGCGTCGCTTTGATCCGCCAAGAACCTTTATGCACATTACTGATCGCGCCCCAGTGTTATCGGCGACATCGAGCACTGACTGCATTTGTATCATTGTGATTTCTCCAACTTAATCCGCAAACACTATTCAGCACCGATTAACCAGGCACCAGTTTGCGGTCAGTTTTGGCCCCGTACGGGTTCGATATGAGGCCAGAAGGGGAAAACCCGCCGGCACCATCGAGTGCAGCCCCTCATTTTAACCCACGAGCTCGATCAAGGTCAACTAAATTCATACATCAATCGGAAACGCACCCAGCACGTTGGTCTGACGGTTGCATTAGTCACCAAAATCGTTAAATCACGTGTAATCAATGACTTAGTAAATCGCTCTAAACGAGAGACCTATAGGACATCACACACTACCGGCCTTTTCTATAACTCGAACGACACGCCAAGCCTTAGTTCTCGAGATAGGTGCGCATTCCTCGATCTGCACCAAATCCCCCATCGTTGCAGACACTTCATCGACGTGGGCGTGATACTTCTTGGAACGGATCATGACCTTCCCAATAACGGAATGCTTCACACGACGTTCAACCAGTACCGTCACCGTCTTGGCCATTTTGTCGCTAACAACCCGACCATGATGAGTGCGGCGGATAGTTTCAGATGTCGTTTGCTCAGTTGCGTTCATTTCACCAAAGCCCTCTCACGCTGAACCGTCTTGATGCGTGCAACGTCTTTACGCAGCCTAGCGATTTGACTGGTATTAGTTAACTGCTGAGTTGCCAATTGCATTCGCAACGATAACTGCGCTTTACGCACATCTAAAAGCTCCTTAAGAAGCTCTGAATCGTTTTTGGACCGGATATCCTTTGCTTTCATATCGTTACCCAACGTGGCGGCAGACAAAGGTTGTTTCAAAAGGAATTTTAGCCGATGCCAGACGGAAGGCTTCGCGGGCGAGTGTCTCGTCTACGCCATCCATTTCGTAAAGAACCTTTCCCGGCTGAATCTCAGCCACCCAGTACTCCGGATTACCTTTGCCATTACCCATACGGACTTCGGCCGGTTTCTTCGAGATCGGCTTATCGGGAAAAACCCGTATCCAAATACGCCCGCCGCGTTTGATATGGCGTGTCATCGCTCTTCTGGCCGCCTCGATCTGTCGGGCCGTCAGCCGACCACGCCCGACAGCCTTCAGTCCATATTCACCAAAACTGACCTTTGCACCGCGTGTAGCAAGTCCGGTGTTTCGTCCCTTGTGCTCTTTGCGATATTTTCTGCGCGCAGGTTGAAGCATGTTTAGCCCTCCTTGGTTCCAGCGACTTCAGAATCGGTCGCCCCGGCCTTACGCACCCGTTTGATTTGGCCTCTGTTAGCACCGTCGCCAGCAGTACCGCTCGGGCTTGCATCGCGACGACCGCGACCCTCACCATCCGGTCTTCCCTCTCCAACACCACGCGATGGGCGACGGGTTCGACGTGGCTCGTCAGCTGACGGCGCTTCCAAAGTCAACGCTGCGTCCTGATGACTGACCATTTCGCCCTTAAACACCCAAACCTTGATCCCGATGATTCCGTACGTCGTACTAGCTTCTGAGACGCCATAATCAATGTCCGCTCGAAGCGTATGCAGAGGTACCCGTCCTTCACGGTACCATTCCGTCCTGGCAATTTCGGCACCATTCAAGCGTCCAGAGCTCATGATCTTAATTCCCTGAGCGCCAAGCCTCATCGCGTTTTGCATTGCGCGTTTCATGGCTCGCCTGAACATGATGCGCTTTTCAAGTTGCTGGGCAATCGAGTCAGCGATCAATTGAGCATCGATCTCTGGCTTACGTACCTCCTCGATATTCACGTGCACGGGAACTCCCATGCGCCGTTGCAACTCGACCTTCAGCGCTTCTATTTCCTCGCCCTTCTTGCCAATTACGATACCAGGGCGCGCCGAAAATACCGTAACGCGTGCGTTCTTCGCCGGACGCTCGATAACTACCCGGCTTACGGAGGCATGGGAGAGCTTTTTCAACAAAAATTCGCGAACGCGAAGATCAGCGAGCAGCATCTCCGAATAACTGGCACTCGATGCAAACCAACGCGACGACCAGTCACGCGTTACGGAAAGCCTGAATCCAGTAGGATGAATCTTCTGACCCATGACGGTTCCTCAATCTCCGACGGTGACGTAAATGTGGCAAGTCGGCTTGCTAATCCGGTTTCCACGCCCCTTGGCTCGAGCAGTAAATCGTTTCAGAACCTGCCCCTTTTCAACATGAATGCGCGTCACGCGCAGATCATCGATATCCGCCGCATCGTTGTGCTCCGCATTGGCAATGGCGGACTCAATGACTTTCTTTACGATTTTGGCACCCTTCTTTGGACTGAACGCCAGAATATTCAGTGCGTGATAGACTGGCTTGCCGCGGACCAGATCGGCGACGAGTCGCCCTTTCTGCGGCGAAAGGCGAACTCCGTGCAATATGGCTTTTGTCTCCATGTTATGCCTTACCTCTTCTGGGCCTTCTTACCGGCCGTGTGTCCCTTGAAGGTCCGCGTCAATGCAAATTCGCCAAGCTTGTGACCGACCATGTTCTCCGTCACATAGACGGGAATGTGCTGCTTTCCATTATGTACCGCGATAGTAAGCCCGATGAAGTCTGGTAAAATAGTTGAGCGACGTGACCAGGTCTTGATCGGGCGCTTGTCATTCGATGTACGCGCGGCGTCGACTTTTCTAACCAGATGACTATCGACGAACGGACCCTTCTTAATTGAACGTGCCATAACTCAGCTCCTATCCGTCATCAACGCTTGTAGCGGCGCTGGACAATCATCTTGTCGGTACGCTTGTTCGAACGCGTCCGATAGCCTTTGGCCGGGGTGCCCCACGGACTCACTGGGGTGCGTGCTTCGCCCGTCCGCCCCTCGCCACCGCCATGCGGGTGGTCAATCGGGTTCATCGCCACACCACGGACTGTCGGCCGGATACCACGCCAGCGGTTAGCACCCGCCTTGCCGATCTTGCGCAGGTTATGCTCTTCATTGCCGACTTCGCCAATCGTCGCTCTGCACTCAACGTGAATACGACGAATTTCCCCGGAACGGAGGCGCAGCTGAGCGTAGCTACCCTCACGAGCAAGAAGCTGAACCGACGTCCCTGCCGAACGTGCCAGTTGCGCCCCTTTCCCTGGCGTCAATTCAATGCAATGAATCGTCGTACCGACCGGAATGTTGCGAAGCTCCTTCGCATTCCCTGGTTTGATGGGCGCGTCCGCACCGCTAATTATTTCTGCACCCACTCCAATACCCTTTGGCGCCAGAATATAACGTCTCTCACCATCTGCATACAGTAGCAGAGCAAGGTTGGCCGAACGATTTGGGTCGTATTCCAGACGCTCAACACGCGCGGGAATACCGTCCTTGTTGCGACGGAAATCGACGACACGGTAATGCTGCTTGTGCCCGCCGCCCTTGTGGCGCATCGTAATGCGTCCATGAGTATTTCGGCCCGCAGTTTTGCTTTGCTTTTCTAGCAACGCCGCATGCGGTGCCCCCTTGTGCAGCTTATCGTTAACGACCTTGACTACGGCACGACGACCGGCCGATGTCGGCTTCACTTTGACCAGTGCCATAATTTAGACCCCCCCATCGGCGAAATTGATCTCTTGCCCCGCCTGCAGGCTGACGAAAGCTTTTCGCACATCGGAGCGACGTCCAAATGAACGACCAAACCGCTTGCTTTTGCCCTTAATATTGACAATCTGCACCGACTTGACCTGGACTTTGAACAGTTCCTCGACAGCAGCCCTAACTTCCGGCTTTGTAGCATCTGGTGTGACGACAAACACCACTTGACCACGTCGCTCGCCGATAAAAGTGGCTTTTTCTGAGATCACCGGAGCGAGAAGAATCTGCATCAGGCGTTCTGGATTATGAACGGTTGCACTCATGCGTACATCTCCTCGATTTTCGCCAGTGCGCCCCGTGTGAGGAGCACCCGATCATAGCGAATCAACGAAACCGGATCGGCATGACGCGGCTCGACGACAAGCACGTTCGCTAGGTTGCGGGAAGCAAGATAGAGGTTGTCGTTGTATTCGTGTGTCACCAGCAGCATCGAAGCACAACCAATGCCTCGCACCCTTTCGGCCATTAGCTTGGTCTTTGGCGCATCGAGTATGAAGTCCTCAATCACCGAAAGGCGTTCTTCGCGCGCCAACTGGGAGAGTATGGCCGAGATTCCGGCGCGATACATCTTACGATTGACCTTCTGACTAAAATTCTCATCTGGCGAATTTGGAAAAATACGACCACCACCCCGCCACAACGGAGATGAGCTCATGCCAGCGCGCGCTCTGCCAGTACCCTTTTGACGGAACGGCTTCGCAGTCGAATGGTGCACTTCCCGGCGCGTTTTCTGTTTGCGCGTACCTATACGCGAATTTGCCTGATATGCAACGACGATCTGGTGCACCAGATCTCCGTTATAGTCGCGCCCGAACACCTTGTCAGAAACATTTACGGCGCCACTAGGCTGGCCGTCGCTACCAATCACCTTAAGTTCCATGTCACTTTTACCCCGCTGCCTTGACGGCTGGACGTATGATGACTTCGCATCCGCGCGAGCCGGGGACTGCACCCCTGATCAGCAGCAGCTGACGCTCCTGATCAACGCGCACAACCTCTAGATTCTGTTGGGTACGCGTCACCGCACCATCGTGCCCAGCCATTCGCTTTCCCGGAAACACACGCCCGGGATCCTGAGCCATCGAAATCGAGCCCGGTGAATTATGCGATATCGAATTTCCATGCGAGGCACGGTTCGATGAAAAGTTGTGACGCTTGATCGAACCGGAAAAACCCTTGCCCTGAGTCGTACCGGTAATATCTACCTTCTGGCCAACCTGGAAGATTGTCGCCCCAACCACATCACCGGACTTCAGAGACGCCAACTGATCCTCCGATACACGGAATTCGCGCAGCGTACATGCTGCCTCAATGCCAGCAACCGCAAAATGCCCTGCTTCGGCCTGAGTGACGCGATTCGGTCGCCGCTTGCCAAACGCGAGCTGAACAGCGCTGTAACCGTCAGACCCCGATGTCTTGACTTGCGCCACACGGTTATCGGCCACATCAAGCACTGTGACCGGAACGGTAGAACCATCCTCGGCAAAGATGCGCGTCATGCCGACCTTGCGTGCTACAAGGCCCATACTCATTATTATCTCCTTCATCTCGGCTACGATTGGCCGATCATTTCAATATTCTCGTCATGACTTGGCAGTACACTTAGACTACCCCGACGACGCTGACTATTACTACTGCAATTTTATTTCGACATCTACCCCCGCCGGAAGATCTAGCTTCATCAGCGCATCAACCGTCTTCTCGGTCGGATCGATGATATCCATCAAGCGCAAGTGAGTACGAATCTCAAACTGATCGCGCGAAGTCTTATTTACGTGCGGCGAGCGCAGCAAGTTGAAGCGCTCGATACGAGTCGGCAGAGGCACTGGCCCCCGTACCACGGCACCGGTTCGCTTGGCCGTATCGACGATTTCCAGCGCCGACTGGTCGATTAGCTTATAGTCGAACGCCTTGAGGCGGATGCGGATCTTTTGACTTTGCATTATGGTTATCCCAAAGAGCAACGATGCCCGCCTTCGAGGCGGGCTCGTAAAAAGGGCGGGATTATCCCACCCCGACAACAAAAACGCAATACTTACTCGATGATCTTCGCCACGACACCGGCACCAACGGTACGGCCGCCTTCACGGATCGCGAAGCGCAGGCCATCTTCCATCGCGATCGGCGCAATCAGCTTCACCGTCATCTGCACATTGTCGCCCGGCATCACCATCTCGGTGCCCGCCGGCAGATCGATCGCCCCGGTCACATCCGTCGTTCGGAAGTAGAACTGCGGACGATAACCATTGAAGAACGGCGTATGCCGCCCCCCTTCGTCCTTCGACAGCACATACACCTCGGCCAAAAAGTGCGTGTGCGGCGTGATCGAGCCCGGCTTCGCCAGCACCTGGCCACGCTCGACTTCCTCACGCTTCGTGCCACGCAGCAGTACGCCAACGTTGTCGCCCGCCTGCCCCTGATCCAGCAGCTTGCGGAACATCTCGACTCCGGTACAGGTCGTCTTCACCGTCGGACGAATGCCGACAATCTCGACTTCATCTCCAACCTTGACCACGCCACGCTCGACGCGACCGGTCACCACCGTGCCACGACCCGAGATCGAGAACACGTCTTCGATCGGCATCAGGAACGGCCGGTCGATCGCCCGCTCCGGCGTCGGAATGTAGCTGTCCAGCGCCTCGGCCAGCTTCAGGATCGCCCCCTCGCCCAGCTCACCCTTGTCACCTTCCATCGCCTTCAGCGCCGAACCCTTCACGATCGGAATGTCGTCGCCCGGAAAATCGTACTTCGACAGCAGCTCGCGCACTTCCATCTCGACCAGCTCGAGCAGTTCGGCGTCGTCAACCATGTCGCACTTGTTCATGAACACGATGATGTACGGCACACCCACCTGACGCGCCAGCAGAATGTGTTCGCGCGTCTGCGGCATCGGGCCGTCGGCCGCCGACACCACCAGAATCGCTCCGTCCATCTGCGCCGCCCCGGTAATCATGTTCTTGACGTAGTCGGCGTGCCCCGGACAATCAACGTGCGCGTAGTGGCGCGCCGCGGTCTCATACTCGACGTGCGCGGTATTGATCGTGATGCCTCGCGCCTTCTCTTCCGGCGCCGCATCGATCTCGTCGTACTTCTTCGCTTCCCCGCCAAACTTCGCCGACAGAACCGTCGTGATCGCCGCCGTCAAGGTCGTCTTGCCATGATCCACGTGTCCAATCGTCCCCACATTGACGTGCGGCTTGGTACGCTCAAACTTGCCTTTTGCCATGTTGCATTCCCTCGCAAGAAGTGGATTATTTTTTGTTGATCACTGCTTCGGCGACATTCTTTGGTGCCTCGCAGTAGTGCTTGAATTCCATCGAATAGGTCGCCCGCCCCTGTGTCAGCGAACGAAGCTGTGTCGCATAACCGAACATCTCGGCCAAGGGAACCTCGGCTTTGATCACCTTGATGCCACCCGGCAGATCTTCCATACCCTGGACCACGCCGCGCCGCCCGGACAAGTCACCCATGACGTTGCCCATATAATCCTCAGGCGTCTCTACCTCGACAGCCATCATCGGCTCGAGCAAAACGGGATTCGCCTTGCGCATCGCATCCTTGAAGGCCATCGAGGCAGCCATCTTGAAGGCATTTTCGTTCGAGTCAACATCATGGTAGGAACCGTCGAAAAGCGTGACCTTGACGTCCACAACTGGGAATCCGGCAAGAACACCATTCGGAAGCGTATCCTGAATCCCTTTATCAACTGCAGGAATGTATTCGCGCGGCACGACGCCCCCCTTGATTGCATCGACGAACTCATATCCCTTGCCCTGCTCATTCGGTTCCAGCTTGATCCAAACATGACCATACTGGCCACGACCGCCGGATTGCTTTACGAATTTACCTTCCTGCTCGACAGCCTTGCGTACCGCCTCGCGATATGCAACCTGCGGCGCCCCAACGTTGGCCTCAACGTTGAATTCGCGCTTCATGCGGTCGACGATAATTTCGAGGTGCAGCTCGCCCATGCCTGAGATGATTGTCTGACCCGACTCCTCATCCGTGCGCACACGGAACGAAGGATCCTCCTGAGCGAGACGACCGAGTGCAATACCCATCTTCTCTTGATCGGCCTTCGTCTTGGGTTCGACAGCCACGTGAATGACCGGGTCGGGGAATACCATGCGCTCAAGAATGATTGGAGCGTCGGGGTCGCACAGAGTCTCGCCGGTCGTGACCTCCTTCAAACCAACACAGGCAGCGATGTCGCCGGCCAGAACTTCCTTGATCTCCTCGCGGTTGTTTGCGTGCATCTGAAGAATGCGGCCGATGCGTTCCTTCTTGCCCTTCACCGGGTTATAGACCGTAGCGCCTGCGGTCAAGACGCCAGAGTAGACGCGAATGAACGTCAGCTGACCAACGTAAGGATCAGTCATCAACTTGAAAGCCAGCGCGGAAAATTTCTCACCATCATCAGCGCGACGCGATGCTTCCATTTCGCTCTCATCTACACCCTGAACCGGCGGAATATCTACTGGGGACGGCAAAAATTCGACCACCGCATCAAGCATGCGCTGAACACCTTTGTTCTTGAAGGCCGTGCCGCAAAGCATCGGCTGTATTTCGCAGGCAATCGTGCGCAAACGCAGACCGAGGCGAATTTTTTCTTCCGATAGCCCGCCCGATTCGAGGTAATCATTCATCAACTCTTCGGACGCCTCAGCGGCGGCCTCGATCATCTGCTCGCGCCACGTACTAGCCACCTCCTGAAGATCGGCCGGAATATCACGATATTCGAACTTCATTCCCTGGGTAGCATCATCCCAGATGATCGCCTTCATCTTGATAAGATCAACGACGCCTGCAAAGGTATCCTCAACACCGATCGGAATGACGATGGGCACGGGATTAGCACTCAACCGCGTCTTCATCTGATCGACGACACGGAAAAAGTTTGCTCCGGTTCGGTCCATCTTGTTTACGAAGGCCAAGCGCGGCACCTTGTACTTGTTGGCCTGACGCCAAACCGTTTCCGACTGTGGCTGTACGCCACCGACGGCGCAATAAACCATGCACGCACCATCCAGAACTCGCATCGAACGTTCGACCTCGATCGTGAAATCGACGTGACCCGGAGTGTCGATGATGTTGATGCGATGCTCGGGGAAGGACATATCCAT
>OGCL01003003.1_pt1 | contig 10635 bp, 8 predicted proteins | sample 1570041 | NCBI WGS metagenome assembly OGCL01 (sample SAMN06266162, study PRJEB24511) | hot springs metagenome | isolation source: Hot spring water | place: South Africa: Limpopo | collected 2015-06-22 | reverse complement strand
GGCAATTTCAATACCTTTTTATTACTGCTGCAGGGTAGCCTGTTTTTCACCCGTTATCATAACGACAAATACTGGAAAGTATTGCTGGAAACCTTTGTGCTGGTGCACGGTGCAGTAGTGGCCTGGCTGTCGGTCAGCGGCGGCAAACCGGAAATGTTTGCCTTTGGTTTTATGCTGGTGTTTATGGTGACGCAAATTTACGGCCTTGGCTGGCGCAAAACCACTATTCTGGCCTGGCAACTGCTGTTTGTACTGGCAATGCTCGGTTATTACTGGCAGCAATGGCCCAGACTCAGTGAAATTTTCCGCGTGCCGGCAGCACTCTATGCCAGTGTCATTGTTGTCACCCTGTTAGGCCTGGCGCTAATGCTGCTTTACCGCCTGCTAGTCTTGCTGCCAGGTCGCAGTAATAAATCCTAAGCATTTGACGATTGGCAGCATTAGCCAGTGGCAAGTATTTACACTCCAGCCTTTTTGATATAAAGTTATATCATTAACTCATGCTAATTGATGGTGATACTATGAGCAAACCACTGGCCGGGATAAAAATCCTCGATCTAACCCATATGCTATCAGGTCCTTATGGCACTATGTTGCTGGCTGATATGGGCGCCGATGTGATTAAAGTTGAGCCACTGCAAGGTGAAGGCACCCGCAAATTGCTGGCAACCGACACTAAAAACTCACTGCATGGCTTTGGTGCTTATTTTATTACCCTGAACCGCAATAAGCGCTCGGTGGCGATAGATTTAAAAACCGAGCAGGGCAAGCAGCTATTCTATCAATTGGTAAAAAAGGTCGATGTGGTGGTTAGCAATTTTGGCCCGGGCGTACCGGAACGGTTGGGTATCGATTACAACACGCTGCGCCAGCATAACGCCGCCATTATTACCTGTACTGTGACCGGCTTTGGCTCTGAGGGTCCCGGTGCCAACCGGCCAGCCTTTGATCAGGTAGCGCAGGCCTTTGGTGGCGGCATGTCGATTACCGGTACCGATCCCAATACGCCAATTCGCGCCGGCATTCCGATTGGCGATCTGGGCGGTGGTATGTTTGCGGTAATGGGCATCCAGGCCGCATTGCTCGAGCGCTTTAGCAGTGGCAAAGGCCAGCATGTCGATATCTCGATGCTGGATTGTCAGATTTCAATGCTGAACTATATGGCCACCATGCACTTTTTATCCGGTGAAGACCCTTTCCCTATTGGTAACAGCCATTTTGTGCATGTGCCCTATAACAGTTACAAAACCCAGGATGGCCATATTATTCTGGCGGTGATCACCGACAACTTCTGGCATAACCTGAAAACCGTGGTCAATGTTGAGGCCTTTGCCGATAGTAAATACGATACTCAACCCGGACGCTATGCCGATAAAGATTTTATTGACGGCACCCTAAATGCGATCTTCGCCACTAACACTAATCAGCACTGGATTAGTTTGCTGGAAAAAGCCCGCATTCCCTGTGCACCGGTGAATAAATTCAGTGATGCGCTAAACGATAGCCAGGTGCGTTATCGGAATATGGTGGTAGATGTCTGTCATCCGGACGGTGGCAAAACTCAGGCACCGGGTAACCCGATCAAACTGTCGCGTACCCACGAAGACAGCTTTAGCCCGCCTCCTCATATTGGCCAGAATACCGAAGAAATACTCCGCAATTTGCTTGGCTTCCCGCAGGATTGTATCGACAGCCTGCGTCAGCAAAAGATTATTAACTAAACAACAGGTACGGCTATGACAAAAGAGCGGGTAGTGCTTACCGATGTCGGGCCGCGGGATGGCCTGCAAAACCAGGCTAAAATATTGAGCGTTGCTGAGCGTGTCGCGCTGATCAATGCCCTGCTCGACGCCGGAGTGAATCAGGTTGAAGCAGGTGCCTTTGTCTCCCCCAAGGCCGTGCCTGCGATGGCCGATAGCGATCAGGTGCTGAGTACCGTGCAGCGCAGGCCAGATACCGCTTTGCAGGTGCTGATCCCCAATCTGAAAGGGTATCAGCTGGCACAGCAGGCTGGCGCCGACAAGGTGCTGTTTGTCATTTGCGCCAGTGAAACCATGAACCAGAAAAATGTGCGTCAGAGTATCGCCGACAGCGCACGGCAATTGGCGGATATTCTGACTGCGGCCAAAGGCGATAACATCGACGTCTTAACCTGTATCGCCGTGGCCTGGCATTGCCCCTTTGAAGGACGCACCCCGCTTAGCGCGGTGCAGCGCCTTAGCGAGAGCTTACTTGAGCTGGGTGCCGGCCAGTTGGTGCTCGCCGACACCATAGGTGCCGCTAACCCAGCCAGTGTAAAACAATTACTTAACGGCCTGAGCACCCAGCTTCAGCCGGCGCAGCTCGCCTGTCATTTTCATGATACCCGTGCCATGGGCATGGCCAATGTAGTGGCCGCACTGGATGCCGGTATCCGGCAGTTTGATGCCAGTATTGGCGGCTTGGGCGGCTGTCCCTTTGCACCGGGTGCCACCGGCAATGTGGCGACCGAAGATCTGGTGATGATGCTGGAGCAAATGGGGCTGGATACCGGCATAGATGCCGACCGGCTGTATCATGCCGGCCAGCTGGCAGGTAAATACACGGCACAGGCTAGTGGTGGTCGGGCACATCGCTGGCGGCAGTTGCAATTAGCGGCCGGCAACCCCCTAAGCTAAGGAGAACACCATGCTGCGATGGGTGCTAAGATTGTTTGCTGCCTTAGTTTTATTGTTAGGCGCCTATGTTGGCTATGTGCTGCTGCGTTATGCCGACATCAGTGTCGACACCTTGTTGGCCCAGTACCCGCAGGGGCAAATATTACAGCTCACTGTCGACGGTCAACCACTTTACTATCAAGACCACGGTCCGGTGCAGCACCACGCTCCGGGGCAAGATCGGCGACAAGGCGAGACCATAGTATTAATCCACTCGCATTTTTTCAGTCAGCAAATGTGGGATGCCTGGGCAGGCCCCCTCAGTCAGCAGCATAGGGTTATCCGCTACGATCTGACCTCGCATGGCCTGACCGGCCCGGCACTGGATAATGATTACAGTACCGAGCGTGATGTGGCATTGCTCAACGGCCTGCTACAACAACTGGGTATCAGCGAGGCAGTGCTGGTGGGTAGCTCGCTGGGTGGCAATATTGCAATTGCTTACAGTGCTCGTTACCCGGAAAAAGTCTCTGCCCTGGTGCTGCAAAACTCTGGTGGTTTTCGTAAAGCCGACAGTCGGGGTGGCCGCGGCCAGGATCTGCCGTTCTGGGCCGATTATCTGCTGTACCTGCTGCCAAAAGCGGCTTTTGACGCTTTTTTAGGCTGGATGGTGTACGACGATAGTCAGTTAACCGACCAGGTCAAGCTGCAGTTTCATCAGGCATTTCGCCGCGCCGGTAACCGTAAAGCCGAAATGCAACGCATCCGTCAGTTTCAGGAAGGCGGCGCGGCACCCGATCTGCAGCAAATCAGCGCCCCGGTATTAATTCAATGGGGTGAGCTGAATCCGCAACTTCCTGTTGCTATGACAGCGCTGTTTGAGCAACATTTGACCCAAGCATCCCGGGTTGAAACCCTGATTTATCCGGCAGCCGGCCATGTGCTAGCGCTGGAGCGACCCGCCGAAAGTCTGGCTGATATGCTGCGCTTTCTGCAAACCATGCCTGCAGAAACGCACCCTACAACGGAGCCTTAACATGGTCACAATGCCCAGCCTGCGAACACTGCTATTAAGCGGTGTTTTTTTGCTAATAAGCGCCTGTAGTAAGGCGCCACTAATACTACCGGATCCCGGCGCTATAGCACTTACACCTAACGAAATCAGCACGCTGTATGGCGTTAGTGCGCCGGATATTGCGCTTTTTGATTCACAAAAGCAGCGCATCACTCTTGATGGGCGGCGCCTTAACGTCCGGCTGTTAACTCCCGCTGCCCAGGGCCAGTATCCGCTTGTACTGTTCTCGCACGGCAACTGGTCGCATCAACTGGAATACGACGTCATCCTTACCCACCTTGCCCGCCAGGGTTATGCGGTACTGACGCTGGATCATGACGATTGCTGTGGCATGGCCCGTGGCATTATGGCGGCGTTATGGTATGGCAATCTGCGGCTGATTGAGCAGCGGGTATGGGATATGGCACTGTTGCTAAATCACCCAGCCCGCCTTGATGCTCTGGCGCCAGCGGGAGTGCAGCTGGATCATGACAGGGTGGCCATTGCCGGCCACTCTTTTGGTGCTTACAGCGCCCAGCTGTTTGCCGGTGCCACAGTATTCGATAAGAAACAACAGCAACAGCGGGCCGTGGCTTACAGCCTGCAGCGGCCAGACGCCATTAAAGCCATTTTGGCTATCTCGCCGCCCGGCCCGATGTTTAAAGAAATTACCGCACAAAGCTGGCAGGCAATCAATAAACCTATGCTGGCCACCACCGGCACCTGGGATGTCGAGCCACGGTTTTTTCCGGATTATCAGTTACATCTGATGTCACACTACACTGCCTCCCCCGGCAGCCAGTATGGGCTGATTATTGCCGGTGCCGATCACTACTTTGGTAACCTGATTTGCCGCACTCATCGCGAGCAAGCGCCGCAGCATCTGCAAATGCAGTTGCTTAAATCGGCCACGATGGCGTTTTTAGACCACTATGTAAAACAGCAGGCCGATGCCGGCGAGTTTTTACTTAGCAACCAACTGACTGTCACCACCCAGGGTTTTGCTAACCTGATGATAAAATAACCTAAAGCAGGAGAACCACTATGCCACTTACCGCCATCTATGCTGGCTACTTATTGGCTCAGGGCGCATTAATGCGCTTTTCTTTTACCTTTGCCAGTGCGCCTTTACGGATCTGGATCTTACGCGCCATTTTATTTGGCGTGCTGTACGATAATAGTGCCCTGCTTCTCAGCACACTATATGGCGCGGCCGACTGGTTAAAGCCGTTCAATTATCCGCGCTGGTGGATCCATGGCACTGTGCTGCCACTGCTAAGCCTTTATATGTTTAGTTTGCTGCGCCATTTAGACCTGCCAGCAGCCAGCCGGCTCTGGGTTAAGGCGCTGTTCTTGGTGGTCACCAGCCTGTGCCTGGCCTATGGCGTCTGGTATGAAATGCTCACACTGGAGCTAACCAGTCGCAGCGCTGGCATCGCCGACAGCCTGCTGGGCACGATGGAGCGTTTTGGCTCAGTCAGTAAAACCCCGCCTTTGGGCACCATTTTTACTAACCTGTTTCTGATTATCTGGGCGGTATATTTATGGCGTAAAACTGGCTGGTACTGGTTATTTGCCGGCGCACTGTTTATTTTTATCATTAACGCCGCCAGCGTAGCCTTTAGCTACGGATTTATCCTGGGTAACTTTGCCGAAGTGGTATTTCTGGCGGCCCTACTGTATACCGAACGCCATTTTTACCGCCGCTAAGCGCGTTACAACAGGCATAAAAAAGCCCCGGCCAGGTCCGGGGCAAACACAGCAGTACCTAACTATCAGAACTTATAAGCGAAGTTCGCGCCAACCATCCGTCCCATCCGTGGCTCGACCACAAACTGCGGCTTACCATTCCAGAGGTATTTACGATAGCCACCGGAAGGCGTGCTATTGTTGGTCAGGTTATCGACAAAGATACTGAAGCGCAGTGATTCGGTTTCAAAGCCAATGGTACCCTTGACGGTATAGGAGGAAGGCAGTTCAGTCAGGTTCAGCGCATCCAGATACTGGCTGGAACGATAGCTGACTGACAGCTCTGAGAAACTGTTCAGGCTACCCCAGTCGCGGACATAATCGATGGCTGCATTGGCGGTGATTCTGGAGGTCCGCGGCATTTTACGACCAGATACATCACCATCCGATACCATAGTGCCGGCAGGCGGGACCTGAATTTGCCCTACTACACCAAATACCGGCGGCCGGGTACTGACCATAGTCACAAACTGCGTTACCGGCCAAGGCGTACCATTCATACCCTGCGCTTCATAGTCGAGGAAACCGAATTCCGGGCCCAGCCCCCCCTTTTTCACACGCGCATCGTTATAGGCAGTGGAAAAATTGAAGCCAAAATTATTGGTGATCTGCCAGCGGCCATCAAGCTCAATACCTTTTACTTCTGTTTTACCCAGGTTGGTCACAATAACAGCAGGTACAGCGTTGGTGGCATTGCCTAACGTCGAGAAGTCCCGCACCTGCTGCTTATCCCAATCGATATAGTATGCCGCCACGTTAAAACGCAACTTTCTGTCGAACAGGAAAGATTTCATCCCTGCCTCATAAGTCCAGTTTTGCTCAGGATCAAAGGTCATTTCATCGCCAGTGGCTGAGCCATTCAAACCGCCGGATTTAGCGCCCTTACCCACGTTAACATAGTACAGCGTCGTTTCGTTGGCATCGTAATCCAGCGTCACCCGTGGCGTAAAATAGCTCCAGGAGCCATCCATCTCACCGGTCGGGAATAGAATCCCAGGTGCGCGGGTATCAGTATGGTTATTGGCGTACTTGTCTTCACTGGTCCAGCGGCCTTCCAGAGACATGGTCAGCTGTTCAGTTAAACTGAATTCGGCCGAAGCAAACACTGACTTGGTGGTGGTTTCATAGTAGGTGCCCTGCAAGGTCGACAGGCCATTAGTTTCATAGCCATTACCAAAAGCATTCAGAATAATGCTGGAATAAGCATCATCACCAACGACACCAATTTTAGTATCCTGATCCAGCTTTAACTTACTGTAGAAAGCGCCTGTGGCCCAACCTATACCATTATGACTGCCGACAAAACGCAGCTCATGGCTGAACTCCTCGCGATCATCATTAGGTTGACCACCTAAGTCGTAGCCCCGCAAGCCGAGGAAGAAGGTTAACGGGCCCTGAGTAGACGTTTGAATATAGGATGGTCTGGGTGGCAGAGGCAGCGCCTGAAACACCGCCGTTGGTAGCACTGCCATCCCTGAGTAACTGTTTAACTGTCCCAGATTAATATTATATTCCGAGCTGTTATAACCACCGAGGTAGGTCACCGAGAAGTTATCCAGGTTATGTTCTACCACTAAACTGGTACGATCGGTTTTCCGTTTAGTACCGGTTGCTTCCGGTGCTACACCAGCAAAGCTGTTACGCCATAATTCATTATTGACTACACCGAGGTATTTTTGCGGATCGCCGGTATAGACCCAGGGGCCGATAAACTCCCACTGCCCGGTTTGTTGGTTTAGCTGCACATGAACGCCATTTTGCAGTACCCCAAACTCCTGTGCCACGTTGCGCACGCCGAAACCGCCATTATGCTGCACATGCGCTGTCGCACGCGGTGATTCTTCTGTTTCAATCCGGGTATGCGACACGCTGACTTTGGTACTTTCACCGTCGTACACCAACTTTAAACGGGCCAACTGATTGTCCGCTTCACCAAGCCGGCGATTATCAATCTTTTCCCCGGTGATGGTGTTGGTATTACGAATGGTGGAGCCGGTGCTGCTGTCGCTCAGATCCAGCCTCGCTTTCAGATTACCCACCAAAGCACCGCTCAGATAAAAATGCGCGTTGTGCATGCTATCAGTGCCAATTGACGTGTCGATACCAGCTTCAAATTTGTCACTAGGGTCTTTGGTAATATAATTAATCGCACCGGCAAAGGCGTTACGGCCATAAATCGCCGACTGCGGACCGCGCACTACCTCGACCCGTTGCAAACCACCAAATGGCAGGAAGGTAGCATCACGGCCTGAGGCATAGACACCATCAATAAATACCGCCACGTTAGTTTCATCACCTACCAGACCTGGCTGCGCCAGACCGCGGATTACCGGCGAGCCTGATGCCATGCCGCCAATCGAGTCATAGGTTACACCCGGTGTAGCATCGATAATGTCATTGACGTTACGAATACCGGTACGCTCCATCTGTTCACCACTGTAGGCACTGACAGAGACCGGAATTTTGTTTAACAACTCTTGCCGGAAACGCGCTGTAACAATAATGCGCTCAATCGGCTCCAGAGATTCGTCTTGCTTAGCTTCGTTTTCATCAGCAATAGCTTGTGAGGTGATTAATACACTGCCCAGTGCTGTTAACAGTATCGGATACCGTAACTTGAATGGTATCTTTCTCATCGGAACACCCTCCTGACTTCATTTCTTATAATGTTTTAGTGTTTCGTCTCGTGGCAGCCGACACTGCACTGGCATGCCTCATTGTTATAATGATATCATTATATATCATTTGTCAATGAGCAAAATTTGAACGGCGCACTTTTTTTAAAACAACTTCTAAATCAATTAGATAAAATTAATCTTTTTAGCAGTGATCCAAAAAAACCGTATCGTTTTGCCAAAAAGCATGCTAAAAACTGAGCCAAAGGCTCTGACAGCATACGCAAAAACTGTCACAAAATGGCCTTTTTTGTTTCGCCTGGCCGCAAACCGCTGACCACAGGATCTGACTATGACGGCACTTGATACCTCGAAAGTTTCGATAAAAACCTCGCTGGCTGCCTGCTTTGGACGCAACCTTTATGAGCAACCGGGAGCTCACGATTTTTTGCAGGAATTGTCGCAATCCGCGCAGGAAGTTAATGTTCAACAGGGCTGCTATATCTTTAAGGAAGGTGATCCGAGCGACTATGTGTTTATCGCTATTTCCGGCGCCATTATGCTGGAGCGCAGTTCCCGCAAAGGCGCCCGTCATGTCTTTGCTTTTTTGTTTACCGGCAACCTATTGGGCTTATCTGAATTTACCGTGTATTCGTTCAGTGCCGTTGCCCTGACCAGCACTACAGTAGTGAAAATTAATAAGCGGCTTATTCAGAACATTTTCGAACGCCACCCAAAAATAGCTAAGAGTTTTCATGACTTTACCACTCATGTGCTGCTTTATGTGCTGGATCAGATGTACATTTTGGGGCAGAAAACCGCCCCGCAGCGCTTGGCGCATTTTTTACTGGATATGAATAACCGGCTTGGCCGTAGCTCCGGACAGTTTTATTTGCCAATGAACCGCATCGATATTGCTGATTACCTTGGCATGTCACTGGAAACCACCAGCCGCAGTTTCAGCAATCTAAAACGCCGCAAGATGATTGAGATTGAAAGCAGCCACAAGATTATCATTAGCAACCAGCAAGCCATGCTGGCCTTTGTCGATGAATAATGCCGCCAAAGCGGGACTCTGTCCCGCTTTGGATGACTGCAACAGCACCACCGTCTAGTCTAAAACAAAGACGCCATCAGCCTGCATAAAATCAATATATTCAGCCGTATAGCCTAATGTCTGCAGCACCTCTGCGGTATGTTCACTAAAGGCCGGTAGCCTAAAATCAGGTTCAGCCGGTTCCTGCTGAAACTTAATCGGCACCCCCAGATGCTGATTACCCTGTTCATCCGTCAGCACCATCTGCCGCTGCCGTAAATGCGGCTGCTGCAACGCCTGATGCAGACTGCGTACCGGCGACCAGCAAATATCCAGCGGGGTTAAAAATTGCTGCCAATAGCCAAGCGGCTGACTGGCGAAGGTGCTGCGAAGAAAATCTGCGACCGGTTGCTGCGCCGGACCCGGCGGCAGCTTACACAGCGCGATTAAGTCTGGCCGCTGCAGCGCGTTCAGCAAATTAGCGACAAACTTCAGCTCACTGCCGCCCAGTGTCAAAAACTGGCCATCGCTGGTTTGATAAATCTGATAAAAGGCCGCGCCGCCCCAGCTGCGTTCCTGTTTAACCTCCGGCGAGCGCTGCTCAGCAAAGGGCGGGCCCATTACGTTCGGGTACCAGGCGATCAACGAATCCTGCATCGAGATATCCAGATAATCGCCCTGCCCGGTTTGCTGTTTCTTCAGCAAGGCCATAAGAATGCCCGTTAGCGCCATCAGGCTACCGGCCATATCGGCTACCGGCATCCCCGGCATCGCCGGTTTTCCATCCTGGCCCTGATTAATAAACACCGCGCCGCTATCAGCCTGAATGCTGAGATCATGTGCCGGTTGTTGGGCTTTATCACCCTGCTGGCCGTAGGCCGAAATAGAACAATAAACAATCCCCGGATTCACCGCCTGCACCGCCTGATAATCCAGGCCAAGCCGCGCCATTACGCCGGGGCGAAATGCCTCCACCAGCACATCAACCTGGGCACACAGCTTAAGAAAGGCTTCTTTCCCGGCCGCCGACTTTAAATTCAGATTAATACTCTTTTTGCCGCGATAGACATTGCGAAACCACACCGATTGACCATTTTGACGCAAACCAATCTGCCGCACCGGTTCGCCGCCCGGCGGCTCAAGCGCAATCACCTCAGCGCCATGATCGGCCATCATCATGCTTAGGTGTGGGCCTGGTAAAAACAACGATAAATCTAATACTCTGATACCCTGAAGTTTCATCTTTATCCCCTTAGATCACGCCAGCCGACTTCATCGCGCTAATCTCGTGCGCTTGATAACCCAGCTCAGTCAACAGGGTTGCAGTGTCAGCTCCCATAGCGACGGCAGCCTTACCTGGCATGCGCTGGCCATCGATTTTGATCGGGCAGCCCAGAATTTGCATATCGGCGTGTGCCGGGTGCGGCACAGTGCGAACCATACCAATATCGCGGATATAAGGGTTTTGCAGCGCCTGTGGTAAATCCAGCACCGGCGCACAAGGGATCTGGCCTTTTAGCTGCTGCAGCCAGTACGACGTGGGGT
>OGCL01003001.1_pt1 | contig 10637 bp, 8 predicted proteins | sample 1570041 | NCBI WGS metagenome assembly OGCL01 (sample SAMN06266162, study PRJEB24511) | hot springs metagenome | isolation source: Hot spring water | place: South Africa: Limpopo | collected 2015-06-22 | reverse complement strand
AACTCGTGGAAATCTCTTATTGTCTGCCCTCGTCTTGGTATTTGTACTGTCCTATATCGGAGCAGTGATTCAGTTAGAGGCAATTTTGGGAGCCTTTGCCGCTGGGTTAATCCTGGCGGAGACCGAGAAGCGCGAGGAGTTGGCAGAGCAGGTTGTGCCCATTGCCGATATGCTGGTGCCGATTTTCTCTGTGGTGGTGGGCGCTCGTACCGATATCGGAGTCCTCAATCCGTTTGTCCCCGAAAATCGTGAAGGATTGATTTTGGCAACTTTCCTGATCGTCGTCGCTATTCTTGGGAAAGCTGTGACAGGTCTGGCTGTGTTTGGTCAACCAGGGATTAATCGACTGGCGATTGGGGTTGGCATGATTCCCCGGGGTGAGGTGGGGCTTGTGTTTGTGGCGGTTGGTTCTGCGACAGGCGTGCTCTCCAAACCTCTGGAGGCTGCCATTATTGTGATGGTGATTCTGACAACGTTTCTGGCTCCTGCACTGCTCAGGCTTGTTTTTCGAGATCAGGCTGAGGTTGCAGAAGAGATGTTGGAGGCGATCGCCACGACAAAACCAGAAGAAATTGAATCCGTGAAGGAGTAGGCACACCTGTAATCTCAACACCAGAGCGGCAGTATGTCCCTACGCCGCTCCATGACTGCTGCAGCTACAACGTTCCGCCAGTAGGCGATGGCCTAAGTTTGTCGTGTATTTTTTGTGTGGAGTGCTTCGCACCCCACACAAACACACAAAAAATACACGATAGATTGATGCCTCAACGTACTAGCTCCTTGGGATGATTCTTTTTGAAAAAGAAATACTTTAACCAAAGTGCAGGTTGCTATAGCAATCGCGATGCGCGACTTATAGCGCTGCTGAGAGCTGTTTAGCATTGATGTTTCACAAATCGCATGCCCAGGCTTGAAACTTTTGTTTTTCTGGTGCGTCCAAATTAGCTATCATGCAAGCTTTATTTGCCCATCCCCAACAACCAGTAGACCTCCTGCATGCATGTCTTTTTGGGGGCGTGAATCATTTCCTCTCGGTTTTTTGTGCTGATTTTCTGTGCTGAAAGTTGGGTGCATTCCACTTTTGCAGCCCTCACCCTAAATCCCTCTCCCAGAGCGGGAGAGGGACTTTGAATCCGGCCCCCCTTCTCCCTTTTTGGGAGAAGGGGCTGGGGGATGAGGGCCAACTTGCAAAACTGGGATGCACTCAAATCTATCTACCCAGATCTCTAGACTTTATTGGAAAACAAATTTTGAAAGTGGAAAGTTGGTTCTTTGATGCGGCGAAGCCATATCAAAAACATTTCCGATAAAGCCTGATGTCTATCTGATGCCTATCAAATGCTGATGCCTATCAAATGAACCTACGGCTTAAACGCAGATCAGGTGCCAGGCTTGCGTACTTTCAGAATAAAAAATTCCGTTTGATCTTCAATCTGCTCAATGCTAAACCCCTCCATGCGAAGGCTGTCAGGCACCTGTTCGATCGGCTCTCCCGGGTCGAGCCACACCTCCAAAAGCGCACCCGCTGACATCCGGTCTAACTTCAACTTCGTCCGCACGAAGTTGATGGGACAGGGAGTTCCACGCAAATCGAGGACTTCTGCAGCAGCAGATCGCAAGGAGTCATTCATGACTGAAATAGCCCCCCAAGAAAGCCCATCCCACTGCCTTTACCGACGCGATCGCCACGAATCTTGGCGAGCTTCTCCAGCAACTCTCGCTCTTCTGCTGAGATGCGAGTCGGAATTTCAACGATGATCGTGATCAGCTGATCGCCTCGACTGGTGGGGTTCCCTAGACGCGGAACGCCCCGGTTCTCCAGCGTAATCACAGTACCAGGCTGGGTCCCTGGGGGAATTGTGGCCTCAACCGGCCCATCCACTGTATTGACTTCCAGACGGCACCCCAGGATGGCTTGTAAGTAGCTGATTTTCAACTGAGACAGAATGTTAATACCATCCCGCTGAAATTCTGGGTCTTCGTTGACAAATAGATAGACGTACAGGTCTCCCGGAGGGCCATTCCGTTGGCCGGCATCCCCTTCACCCACGAGCCGGCAAACCCATGACGTGCATGCGCAAGGTGACGGCCTCGTAGGGTGGATGTCGCTTTTTACATCCACCATCGCGGACGGACGATGCAACCAGACGAACCTGTCACGGTTTTGGCAGTCAGTCGATAAGCCACACACCGGCAGGAGGCCCTGGCCATGATCGATTCCCTGATGTTGAGCGCTGCACGCATCACCACGCTGGCGACTGGGCAGGTACTGACCAACGCCAGCGGTTTCTTCTTCCGCCGGGATCAACGGCTGTTCCTCGTCACCAGCCGTCACGTGATGCTCGACGAGCCGAGCGGCCATCAGCCGGACAGCCTGCAGATCGAGCTGCATACCGACGCAGACAACCTGGCCAGCACCGTCAGCTTCGCCATTCCGCTGTATGACGGCGACCAGCACCTGTGGCGGCAAGGCATGGATGGCGCGGGCGAGATCGACGTGGCGGTGATCGAGCTGGATCAGACCGCCCTGCCCGACAACGGCGCTTACCAGGCCTTCACCCCGCAGCACCTGCTGCAAGCCGACGAGCATGTGGAAATCGGCTCGACGCTGCTAGTGGTGGGTTTCCCGCTGGGCTTTCAGGACACCCTGCACCGCATGCCGGTGGCGCGCCATGCCGGGCTGGCGTCGTCCTTCGGTCTGCGCTTCCACGGGCTGGGCTACTTTCTCACCGACGGGCGCACCCATCGCGGCCTGAGTGGCGCGCCAGTGGTCAAACGCGCCAGCGTCGAGGGTGAACTGCCCTGGCATCTGCTCGGCATCCATTCCACGCGCCTGTTGGGCAATCGCGACGAGGATCAGGACGAAGCCCTGGGTCTGAACTGCACCTGGTATGCCGATATTCTGATGACGCTGACCGAATAATCGCCCGGCGTCATCGCCTGGGATGATTGCCAGGCTCGCCGACAAGCCGGCTCCTACGGAACAAACCACGCCCCCCAGGAGCCCGCTTGCTGGCGATAATCAATGAGTAGCCCGGATGAAGTCCGGGGAACCACTCAATGTCTAGTCGCGGCTAAAGCCCCTCCCACAGAACCCTTCGTGTCGGTGGGAGGGGCTTTAGCCGCGACAGCTTTTTCTGGCGCTCGAACGTCCCCGGATTTCATCCGGGCTACGAAACTGATGACGCTGACGGAGTGAACGTAACCGGATGCAACCCGGGAAAGCCGGCGTAGGGCGGACTCAGGAGCGAAGCGAACAGTTCGCCGAGCCATGCCCTCGTTCGACACCACGGCCCATCATCGGAACGCCAACGGCGTACTGCTTCCGAGCGGCCGGCGTCCCGGTACGCCCTACTCGCTACGAAACGTGGATGCAGGGGGCGGACCAGAACATCGCGGCTGAAGCCGCTCCTACAGGTGTTTATCCGTCGAGTAGGAGCGGCTTCAGCCGCGAAAGATCCAGCTCACACTTTTCAGTAGTCCAATAAAAACCCGCCCTGCGCAAAGCGCAGGGCGGGTTCCTTTAAAGCGTGAAACGTCTTACAGAGTCACAGCAGCCGGCTCGGGCTCGGCGGCCATTTCCACGTCCGGCGCCACTTCGATGTGCTGCAGCTCGAGACGCTCGCTGCTCCACTGGCGGATGCGGTTGGTCAGTGCCAGGTCGTCGTTCAGCTTCTGCCCGTAGGACGGGATGATCTCCTTCAGGCGCTCCTGCCACTCAGGGGTGGCGACCTTGTCGGCGAAGGCCTTCTCGATCAGGTGCAGCATGATCGGTGCAGCGGTGGAAGCACCCGGCGAGGCGCCCAGCAGTGCGCTGATGCTGCCGTCGGCCGAGGTCACCACTTCGGTGCCGAACTGCAGCACGCCGCCCTTCTCGGCATCCTTCTTGATGATCTGCACGCGCTGGCCAGCATTGATCAGCTCCCAATCGGCATCCTGCGCCTCCGGGAAGTACTCGCGCAGCGAGGCCATGCGGTCTTCCTGGCTGAGCATCAGCTGACCCATCAGGTAGGTGCTCAGCGACCAGTTGTCCATGCCGGCGTTGACCATCGGCATGAAGTTGTCAGTGGTCATGCTGCTGAACATGTCGAGCAGCGAGCCGTTCTTCAGGTACTTGGTGGAGAAGGTGGCGAACGGGCCGAACAGCAGCACGTTCTCGCCGTCGATCACGCGAGTGTCCAGGTGCGGCACGGACATGGGCGGCGAGCCGACCGACGCCTTGCCGTAGACCTTGGCCAGGTGCTGGGCAACCACGTCCTGATTACGCGTCATCAGGAACTGGCCGCCGACCGGGAAACCGGCGTAGCCCTTGGCTTCTTCGATACCGGATTTCTGCAGCAGCTTGAGCGCGCCACCACCAGCGCCGATGAAGACGAAGCGCGCGTTGATGCTCTGCTCGGCGCCGTCCTTGGCCAGGTCGGCGACGATCACGCGCCAGGTGCCGTCATCGTTGCGCTTGAGGTCACGAACTTCGTGCTCCAGGTGCAGGCTGGCCTGCTCCTTGCCGATCAGCGAGTCGATCAGCTGACGGGTGATCTCGCCGAAGTTGACGTCGGTGCCGATGGCCATACGGGTGGCGGCGACCTTCTGCTGCGGATCGCGCCCTTGCATGACCAGCGGTACCCACTGGGCGATCTGCGCGTGGTCCTCGGTGAACTCCATGCCACGGAACAGGTTGCTGTGCTGCAGCGCAGCATGGCGCTTGCGCAGGTATTCGACGTTGTCGTCACCCCAGACGAAGCTCATGTGCGGGGTGATGTTGATGAAGCTCTTGGGCTTGCTCAGCACCTCGCGCTCGACCTGGGTGGCCCAGAACTGCTTGGAGATCTCGAACGACTCGTTGATCGCGATGGCCTTGCTGATGTCGATGCCACCGTCGGCGGTTTCCGGGGTGTAGTTCAGCTCGCAGAACGCCGAGTGGCCGGTGCCGGCATTGTTCCAGCCGTTGGAGCTTTCGGCGGCTACCTGGTCGAGGCGCTCGTAGATTTCGATGCTCCAGTCCGGCTGCAGCTCGTGGAGGTAGGTGCCGAGGGTGGCGCTCATCACGCCAGCGCCGATCAGCAGCACGTCGACGGTTTTCTCGGGCTCGCGGGGCTTGGAGCAACCGATCACGCTGAGACAAAGCAGCGTCAGCAGGATTTTCTTCATGGGACAGTCCAGTTCATCGCACGACGACAACAGCCGTGCAGGCAAGGTTTCGGGCAGCGGCCGTTTGGGCCGCACATGGGCGATAGCCGCAGATCTGCGGCGCGGCGGGAGGAAGGGTGTTTCCAGGCCTCTTGGCGGGCGTATTCCGATCGCGCCGCGTGCTGGAGCAATATGCGTGCCGCTGAAAGGATTCAGCAGTCCCTGTGCGGCTTTCTGCCACACAGCCGGCACGGGGCTGGCGGGAACTCGCCAGATCCACCGGAGGAGCCCCTTGGAAATGGCGGAATCCCGCCCGAATCAAGCCAGCAGCAGCGGTAACAGCAAGGCAGTGCCGATGCCCAGCAGGCTCATCGCCAGGGCGGCGAAGGCGCCGCACTCCTCACCTTCCTGCAAGGCGTGCGCGGTGCCGATGGCATGGGCATTGATGCCGTAGCTCAGGCCACGGGCAGCCGGGTGATCCACACCCGCCCAACGCAGCAGCAGCGGCCCCATGGCCGTGCCAATCACCCCGGTGAGCATGACCATCACCGCAGCCAGGGAAGCGACGCCGCCGATCTGCTCGGCCACCGGCATGGCAATCGGCATGGTCACGAATTTCGGCGCCAGGCTCATCACCACGCTCCAGTCGGCGCCCAGCGCCCAGCCGATGGCCAGGGTCAGCGCCACCGACAGGACGCCGCCGGCCGTCAGGGTGATCAGCACCGGCCAGAACAACTGGCGGATGCGCTTGATGTTGTGCTGCAGCGGCACCGCCAGGGCTACGGTGGCCGGCCCCAGCAGCCAGGCAACGGGCTCGGCGCCAGCGCGGTAGGTGGCGTAATCCACGCCGCACAGCAGCAAGGTGGCGACGATCAGCGTCACCGATACCAGCACCGGCTGCAGCAGCAGCCAGCCGCTGCGGCGATAGAGCCAGGCGGCGATCAGAAAAGCGGCCAGGGTCAGGGCGATGGCGAACAGCGGATGATGAGTCAGCAGCGTCATCCCTTGCGCTCCTGACGGCGGATCAGTGTCTGCAACAGCCAGCCGCAGAACGGTACGGTGACCAGCAGCGACAGCACCAGCGCCGTGGCGATCACTGGCAGTTCACCAAGCAGCAAATCGCTGCTGGTCATGATCCCCGAGGCCGGCACGGCCAGTAGCAGCGGCAGATACGGCAGCAAACCACCGGCGGCCTGCTGCAGCGGCTCGGGCACGGCGCCGCGCCACATCAGCCAGACCGAGAGCAGCAGCAGGCCAATGATCGAGGCCGGCAGCATCGGCAACAGCCAGTGATTGAGCGCCACGCCGAACAACTGCAGCAATACCAGCCAGAACAGGCCACGCACCATCATGATCTCGACTCCTCCTTATGGCGCCCCCGACGAAACAGCGGACGCGGCTCGATAACCGAGCGACCATACAACACACTGAGCCCTTGCAGGCCCTTGAGTGCATCCTCCAGCGATTTGTCGGCGCGTACCGCGAAGGCATCGAAGCCGCACTGGCGCATGTGCGCCAACTGGTCGCGCAGCACATCGCCAACCGCACGCAACTCACCGCGCCAGCCCAGTCGAGTACGCAGCAGGTAGGCCTGGCTGTAGCCACGGCCATCGCGAAAGCTGGGGAAGTCGATGGCGATCAGCGGCAGGCTGGCGAGAAACGGCTGCAGCGCCTCCGGCTCGTCATCCACCTGCAACAGCAGGCCGTCGGCGCTAACCGCCCTCCCCTCCAGCACCGCAGCAGGCTGCCGCTCGCGCCAGACCGTCAGCGGCAGGATCAGCGGCGCGTCCCCTTCAGCGTCGAGTTGCCAGGGATCATCACTGACGATGCAGGCCTGGCCCTCGACCAGGCGAATCAGGTTGTTCATGCCACCTCCTCGCGGCTGTACACGCTCGCCTTGAATGGCTCCAGGCCGATGCGCTGGAAGGTGTCGAGAAAGCCTTCGTTGACCTCCCGCTGATCGACATAGGTGCGCACGATGCGCTCGATCACCTCGGGCACCTGCTCGGCAGCGAACGACGGGCCGATCACCTTGCCCAGCGCCGCCTGCTGGCCCTGGCTGCCGCCGAGGGTCAGCTGGTACCACTCGCTGCCGTTCTTGTCGACGCCGAGGATGCCGATGTTGCCGATATGGTGATGGCCGCAGGCGTTCATGCAGCCGGAGATGTTCAGGCTCAGCTCGCCCAGATCATGCAGATAGTCGAGGTCGTCGAAACGCTGCTGGATGGCTTGCGCAATGGGGATCGACTTGGCGTTGGCCAACGAGCAGAAATCACCACCGGGGCAGGCGATGATGTCGGTGAGCAGGCCGGCGTTGGCCGTGCCCAGCCCCGCCGCCTGGGCCTCCCGCCATAGCGCGTACAGGTCGGCCTTGCGTACATCGGGCAGCACCAGGTTCTGTTCGTGGGCGACACGAATCTCACCGAAGCCGTAGCGCTCGCTCCAGTCCGCCAGCGCCTCCATCTGCTCGGCGGTGACGTCGCCGGGCGGTGCACTGATGCCCGGCTTGGTCGACAGCACCACGCTCAGGTAGCCAGGCACCTGATGCGCCATGACGTTGCGCGAGACCCAGCGGGCGAAGGCCTCGTCGCGCGCCAGGTGGGTGCCGAAGTCGAGGTCGAGGGCGTCCTGCGGCACGTAGGCCGGTTTGTGGAAGGAGGCGGCGACGCGCTGGTACTCATCCTCGGTCAGTTGCGCCGGGCCGTCCTTGATCGGCTGCCACTCGCGCTCTACCTCGGCAGCGAAGGCTTCGATGCCGAGGGCCTTGACCAGTATCTTGATGCGCGCCTTGTACTTGTTGTCGCGCCGACCATGGCGGTTGTACACACGCAGGATGGCCTCGACATAGGACAGGCAGTCCTGCCAGTGCAGGCCCTCGCGCAGGGTCTGGGCGATGATCGGCGTGCGCCCCAGGCCGCCTCCGACCAACACGCGCAGGCGCAGTTCGTCAGCGGCGTCACGGTACAGCTGCAGGCCGATGTCATGCACCTGCACCGCAGCGCGATCCTGCTCGGCAGCGCACAGGGCGATCTTGAACTTGCGCGGCAGGAAGAGGAATTCCGGGTTGACCGTCGACCACTGACGCAGGATCTCGGCCAGCGGGCGTGGGTCGAGGTACTCATCGGCAGCGACCCCGGCGAAAGCCTCGGTGGTGATGTTGCGCACGCAGTTGCCGGAGGTCTGGATGGCATGCATGTCGTGCTCGGCCAGCCAGTCGAGAATGTCCGGCACGCGTTCGAGCTCGACCCAGTTGAACTGGATGTTCTGCCGCGTGGTGAAGTGGCCGTAACCGCGGTCGTACTCGCGGGCGATATGCGCCAGTGCGCGCATCTGCTTGGCCGAGAGGGTGCCGTAGGGGATCGCCACGCGCAGCATGTAGGCATGTTTCTGCAGGTACAGGCCGTTCTGCAGGCGCAGCGGCAGGAACTCCTCTTCGCTCAGTTCATCGGCCAGGCGCCGTTGTACCTGGTCGCGGAACTGGGCGACGCGCTCGCGCACCAGCGCGCGGTCATAATCGTCGTATTGGTACATGCCGGCAGGCCTCCTGATCACGGGGCGTCGACTATGCCTGCCGGGCGTGCACTGAAAACAGCGCCAGAAAAGCCTTAAAAAACCGGATCAGATGGGTACGACAGTGACCTGCACAGGGCACTGATTGGCGTGGCGCGATGTCGCAGGGCGGTATCTGCATCGCTCGACATGAAGGCTCCTGGTGTCAGAAATGGCGCGGCCTGGCGACCCGCGTGGCACTTTTCCCTGCGTTCGACGCAATCATCTGATCCGCTTTTTTATCGAAAACCTGAGTCTGTTTTGTAAACAGCCCCACTCGGATCATGGCGCCAGCCTGAATAAACGCCTGATGAGGGCAACGACATGACCGAGCTGATCCCCGTGCGCGCCGTCGAGACCATCGACCCTGCCAAACCCATTCGCCTGACGCCGGCCCAGGCTGGCGGCCCGATCCACACGCGCAGCTTCACCGGGCGCTTTCGCAACCTGCGTCTGCTCGGCGCCGGCCTGCTGTTTCTGCTGTTCTTCGGCACCGCCTGGATCGACTGGAACGGCCGCCAGGCGGTGCTCTGGGACTTGGATAACCGCCAGTTCCATATCTTCGGCGCGACCTTCTGGCCACAGGATTTCATTCTGCTCTCGGCCATCCTGATCATCGCCGCCTTCGGCCTGTTCTTCATCACCGTGCTGGCCGGCCGTGTCTGGTGCGGCTACGCCTGCCCACAGAGCGTGTGGACCTGGGTGTTCATGCGTGTCGAGCAGATCACCGAGGGCGACCGCGGCCAGCGCATCAAACTCGACGCCGCGCCCTGGTCGCTGCAGAAGCTGGCCCGGCGCAGCGCCAAGCACAGCCTGTGGCTGGCAGTGAGCCTGGTTACCGCCCTGGCCTTCGTCGGCTACTTCACCCCGGTGCGCCAGTTGACGGTGGACCTGGCCACCTTCGAAGTCGGCGCCACCACGGCGTTCTGGGTGCTGTTCTTCACCGCCGCCACCTACATCAACGCCGGCTGGCTGCGCGAGAAGGTGTGCCGCGACATGTGCCCCTACTCGCGCTTTCAGAGCGTGATGTTCGACAGCGATACGCTGGTCATCTCCTACGACGCCGCCCGTGGCGAAAACCGTGGCCCGCGCCGCAAGGACGCCGACTACAAGGCCGAAGGCCTGGGCGACTGCATCGACTGCACCATGTGCGTACAGGTCTGCCCCACCGGCATCGACATTCGCGATGGCCTGCAACTGGAATGCATCGGCTGCGGCGCCTGCATCGACGCCTGCGACAGCGTGATGGACAAGCTCGGCTATGACCGTGGCCTGGTGCGCTACAGCTCCGAGAACGAGCTGGCCGGCGGCAAGACCCACTGGCTGCGCCCGCGCCTGATCGGCTACGCGGCGATGCTGGCGCTGATGATCGGCGCCTTCGTCTGGGCGCTGGCCGAACGCCCGCTGATCTCCCTGGACGTAACCCGCGACCGTGGCCTGTTCCGTGAGAACTCGCGGGGCCAGATCGAGAACATCTACAGCCTGAAGATCATCAACAAGACCCAACAAGCGCGCAGCTACGCCATCGCGCTGGTCGAGCCCGGTGACTTCGAGCTGCACGGCCCTAGCACGCTAAACCTGGCGCCGGGCGAGATTCGCGATCTGCCGGTAAGCGTTGCGCTGACGGCCACGAGCAACGGCGCTGGACCGCAAACCGTCCGCTTCGAGGTGCGTGACCAGGCCGACTCGCAGAGCCATGTGAGCACCCAGAGCACCTTCCTCGCGCCGCTGCGTTGAGGCGCGGTAAACCGTGCTGTTCACTTAACGAAAGGTGGACGCGATCAATCCCCTCTCCCCTCCGGGGAGAGGGCTAGGGAGAGGGGGTAACGGTTACACGGAGGTGTATCTAACCCTCTCCCCCGGCCCCTCTCCATAAATGGGAGAGGGGAGCAAGCGTCGCAGTCCGGATGCAATCCGGGGCGATTCGAGATCCGTCCCCCTTCACGAGGCACTGCCATGTC
>OGCL01003000.1_pt1 | contig 10638 bp, 9 predicted proteins | sample 1570041 | NCBI WGS metagenome assembly OGCL01 (sample SAMN06266162, study PRJEB24511) | hot springs metagenome | isolation source: Hot spring water | place: South Africa: Limpopo | collected 2015-06-22 | reverse complement strand
AAGTCGAACCTCCGGCCGCCATGCGGCGCCCCCCTGCTATCCGACAGCAATCAACAGATTTCCAAGTGCGTCCTGCGTGACCCGATCGCCGGGTTCCACGACCGTTGTGCAATCGAGCTGCTCGAGGATCGCGGGGCCCTCGAACACGCCGTCCCTCGGCAGTTTCTCCCGCGCATAGATCGGCGTCTGGTGCCAGCCGTCGGCGAACCACACGCGGCGTTCGCCGACCTGCCGGCCGCGCTGGTCGAGGAGGTCCTCGGTCAGACCGCGGCCGTTGCCGAGAAACTGCTGGCCTCGTTCCAGCAAGTGCGCGCCGACCGTTCGGCGCTGCGCGAGCAGCTCGCCAAATCCGGGCTGGTGATCTCCGAGTCAAAGCTCGGCTATCCGCCGCTGCCTACGACCTGTGCCACCGACGGCTCGTATGCGATCGAGCGCCTGTTGACGACCGATCTGGCTGCCGCCGCGGCGGTCGCGGTCGAAGGGCTCACACCGCCGTCCGAGCAACGCCACTGGGACCTTCCGCGCCACAAGACCTTCGTGGCCGCCGAGCCGCATCTGGAGGACACCGCCACGATCCTGCGGGCTGTCATGCTCGGCGAAGAGCTTCAGCTCGCCACGGCCGCGCCGCATGACCTCGTGATGATCGATGGCACGCTGACGCTTCCGATCATCTATTTCAACCAGGCGCTGAACAAGGCGCCGGAGGCGAACGGATTGCGCAGCTCGGCGGAGTTTCTGGACCACTGTCGCGCTTACCTGGCCGCCTACCTGTCGCTCCTCCGGGCCGAACGGTCCGACAAGCACTACGTGGCGCTGCCGAAGTACTCCACCCGCCGCGAGATCGGCACGGCCTTGAGTTGGCCGGCCAGCTACGACGACCGGGGCATGCTCACGTTGCTCCTCAACGCGGGCGAGCTGACCAGACCCCTACCGCTCGAGCATCCGCGTGACCAGGACGGCAACCTCACGTGGCACCTCAACACCGGCCGCCTGCCTGCGCAGACGCGCGCCGAGGCGAGCGCCCTGGCCGACGAGATCGTCTCGGCACTCGGAGCGGTTCACGTCTTCTATTACAAGCCCCACGAATGGCTGCCGGCCTTGCGCGTCGAGGTCGCGGCAGACATCGCGAAGAACACGCACCGTCTCGCCACGGTGGTGCAGGGACTCAAGCACCAGAGCGCGACGCCCTCGATGCTGGAGCCCTACCCGATCTACCTGGCCGATCGGACGGTGAAAGCGCTAGCACGCGCGATTCCCGCCTTCCGGCAGGTCACCACGCAGCACGTCTCGGAGCGCTACCAGGGGGACATCGGCGAAGTGATCTTCGCGCTCCACGGCTACCGGAGCGAAACGGGGAGGTAACGCATGTCGTCGAAAAAGGACCTCGACCAGATCGTTGACGAGACGGAGCGGCTCGGCGTGGTGGGATCGCCGTCCTCCACCGCTCAACTCGCGCTCGATGTGCTCGGATCGGCCGTCACGCGCAAGCTCGTCGGCGAGCTCGCCCTGTTCCGATTTTCGCAAGACACCAGCATGCACTACGCGCTCGGGCAGATCACCGAGGTGCAGTTGCGCAACATCTGGCACGAGGATCCGACCATGCGCAGCCTGATCCGCCAGCGCGGGCGCGTCGATGCGGTCAGCGAGCGGCAGGACACGCACCTTGGGCAGATGGTCATCAGCGCGGTGTTCCGCAAGGGCGGGCCGGCGGGCTACGAGCCGAGCATCCTGGGCACTGTCCCGGCGACCGGCACGCCGATCCATCTGGTCAGCGACCCGGTCCTCGACGAGCTGCTGCGCCCCTACCGCGACCAGATCTTCTATCTCGGTCACGTGTACGGGTCGAAGCCGAAGCTGCCGCTCTGGTTCAAGCACTTCGACCGCGGCCCGGACGGCGCCGGCGAGGCCTACCACGTCGGCATTTTCGGCAAGACCGGCTCGGGCAAGTCCGTCCTTGCCAAGATGATCCTGCTCGCCTACGCGCGCTACCCGAAGATGGCGCTGCTCGTCATCGATCCGCAAGGCGAGTTTGCGCGGGATATGAAGAAAGGCGGTACGAGCGGCGAATTTGCGCTACCGGTCGGCGACGTCGCTCGAGCGCTCGGCAAGCAGCCGGTGGTGCTGACCGTGCGCAATCTCGTACTCGACCGCTGGGAGCTGTTCCAGCAAATCCTGTTCGAATCGCCCTTCTTCGAGCGTCTGACCGTCCCGAAAGGCGAGAACCGCGAGCTTGCGTGCGGGGTGCTCGCCGACAAGCTGCAGAAGGCCAAGGTCAAGCTCGCGGACTTGCACTTGCGCAAGTCGTTCGACACCGCCTGGCGGTTGCTGCAGGACGACAAGGTGCAGAAGGTCTTCTATCGCACCGACGCGTCGCGCGCGCGCTTCGACACCGCGCTGCACGAAGCCGACCCAGATGACTTCTTCAATAACTACTGGAGCCCAGTCGCGGAGCTTTTCCGCGAAGATCGACCTGGCGCCAAGAGCATCAACAAGGCGCTCGCCTGGCTGCTCTCTCTCACCGACGACGACGGTTCGCCACGCCAGGATCGGCCGATTCTCGTCATTGACCTTTCCAAGGAGCGGGCGGAAGGACTTTTCTGGAACGACAAGATCCAGTCGCTCGTCATCAAGCGCTTGCTCGACGGTTTGCAGCAGACCGCGGAGCACTTCTACCGCGAGAATCAGAGCCTCAACGCCCTGGTCGTCATCGACGAGGCGCACCGCCTGGCGCCGCGTGAGCTGCCCAGCGAGGACGACGGGGCGCGCGGCGTGCGCGGCGTGCTGATCGATGCCGCCCGCACCACCCGCAAGTACGGCCTGGGCTGGCTCTTCATCAGTCAGACGCTCTCGAGCCTGCACCCCGAGATCCTGCAGCAGTTGCGGATCTTCTTCTTCGGCTTCGGGCTGGCGCTCGGGCAGGAGTTCCAGTCCCTGCGGCAATTGGTGGGCTCGTCGGGCACCGCGCTCGACTTGTACCAGCTCTTCCGCGACCCGCACTCCGCGTTCGACACCAAGAACCGGCAGTACTCGTTCATGACCATCGGCCCGGTGAGCCCCCTGTCGTTCGCTGGCAGCCCGCTGTTCCTGAACGTCTTCAACACCGTGGATGCGTTTCTCGCGGTGAACGGCCTGAAAAAGTAGACGACCGCCCATGCGATTCGCCGCCATCGACTTCGAAACCGCCAACCACGACCGCGCGAGCGCCTGCGCGGTCGGGCTGGTCGAGGTCGAAGGCTCGCGGATCGTGGACCGTGTGTACGAGCTGATCCGGCCGCCGACGCGCGAGTTCGTGTTCACGCATATCCACGGGTTGACCTGGAACGACGTGCGCTCGGCGCCGACATTCGCCGACCTCTGGCCCGCACTCGAGCGGCGCCTCCGGTCGGTGGACTTCCTGGCCGCCCACAACGCGCCGTTCGACCGCGGTGTGCTCTCGGGTTGCTGTGCGAGCTATGGGTTCGTCGAGCCACGGCGACGATTCGTCTGCACCGTTCGGGTGGCGAGGGAGATGTGGGGCATCTACCCGACCAAACTTCCGAATGTCTGCCAGCGGCTGCGGATTCCGCTCCGCCACCACCAGGCGGATGCCGATGCGGAAGCCTGCGCTCGCATCCTCATCGCCGCGGCGAAAGCCGGGTGGACGCCGTGAGCGCGCGTAGCGGGGAGCGCGAACCATGCTGTTGACCATCGCCGAATTCCGCGAGGCGATCGGCTCGGATCCCTCCCGCCTCATCGACGCGATACAGTCCGCCACCGGACGCGGCGGCGACGAGGAGCGCGAGGCGTGGGAGTCCTCGCTGCCGGTGTTGGCCGACGCGCTCGCAGCTCCGGAGCTCGGGCCGGTGCATGTGTACTTCGCCGGTCATGGCTATCTGGCGTTGGAGTACCAGCTTCCGGCCGCGTCATCTTGGTGCGACGTCGTCCTCCTCGGGCGCGGAACCGCCGGCCCATCGGCGGTCATCGTCGAGCTGAAGCACTGGATCACGCGCGGCGACCGGCCGGGCCCGGCCGAGGGCCTCATGGAGCGGGGCGGCGCACTCGTGCTGCACCCGGCGGACCAGGTGCGCGGTTACACGGAGTATTGCCGCCGATTTCACTCCACCGTCTCGGAACAGCGCGCAGAGGTACGCGGCTGCGTGCTCTTCACCCGTGACCACCCTGCCGATCAGTACGCAGAGCCGCCCAACGACGCGCTCGTGCGCGACTATCCGTGCTTCACCGTGGCGCCGCATGTGGTTCGGGAGGCATGGCCCGCCTATCTCGTCCGGCATCTCAACGCACCTGATGAGGAATTCGCCCGCGCCTTCGTCGCGGGCTGCTACCGCCAGGACCGCGGCTTCGTCCGCCAGATCGGCGCGCAGATCCGCGACCGCGCCAACAGCCCCTTCGAGCTCCTCGATCATCAGCGGCGCGCGTTCGCGCTGGTGCGCGCGCGGCTCGAGGCAGAAGTGCTCGGCCGCGGCGCGCCCCGCAGGCAGGTGATCGTGATCGAAGGGCCGCCCGGCTCGGGCAAATCGGCGCTCGCGGCGCGCATCTGGTCGGCGCTGGTGACGGACGACCGGCTCCCGGACGGCGCCGCCGTGCTGACGACGACCTCCACCGCGCAGACCAGCAACTGGTCGAAGTTGTTCCAGATCGCCGGCGGCGAGCGTGCGGCGAGCGGTGTGGTCAAGCGCGCGGCGAGCTACGTGCCGGTGAGCACGCACACGCTCGGACGCTTGCGCAAGAAGTACGGGAAGGATTTCGTCAGCGATCCCGGCGCGTGGCGCGACAATGTCCAACTGCTGCGCCGCCGCGGCGTACCGTTCCAGGACGGTGCCGGCGACGAGCAGTACCTCGTCTCGGTGGTCGATGAAGCACACGCCCTGATCAACCCCGAGCACCCGGAAGGGCGCGGCCAGTTCGGCTTCGCGCCCACCCTGGGGCCGCTCGCCTGGCACATCATCCGCTGCTCCACCGTCTCGATCTTCCTGCTCGACGCATTGCAGGGCTTCCGTGACCGGGAGAACACGACGCTCGCCGACATCCGCCGCTGGGCGGCGGAGCTGGGCGCCGAGATGGGCGAGCCGATCTCCCTCGGGGGCGCGCAGTTCCGCTGCGCCGGTTCCACCGAGTACGTCGCCTGGGTCGAAGCGCTGCTGCGCGGCGCGCCGGCCGCGGAACTGGCCGACCTGGCGAAGCGCTGGCGTCGCGTGTTCCCGGTCCGGCTGGCCGACACACCCGCCGCCCTCGAGCAGATGCTACGGGAGCAGGCGGCCGCGGGCCGCACGGTGCGGCTGCTCGCAAGCTACGCGCGCGAGTGGAAGACCAAGGGGGCTGCGCGACCGCACGCGCTGCCGCCTGCGCAGCAGGACTTCCACGAACCTTTCGCGGACGCGTCAGGGAAGCGGCGGTATTGGAGCAAAGTCTGGAACTTCATCCCCCAGAACGGCAGCGACTACACCTGGTTCATCCAGGCGCCGCAGGGTAGCCCGATGGCCGCCGATCCCCTCTGCGAAGTCGGCTGCCCGTACGCCGTGCGCGGGTTCGATTTCGATTACGTCGGCGTGCTGTGGCTGAGCGATCTGGTCTGGCGCGATGGCCAGTGGCGGGCGGACCCCACGCACGTGCACGACACCGGTCTCGACCGAAGCGTGCAAGCGGCGAAGGCCGAGCACACGCCGGGCCCCGCCCATGACCGGCTCCAGGGCGCCCTCGCGCAGGCGTACCGGATTCTGCTCACCCGCGGCCTCAGCGGGTGCGACCTCTGGATCGAAGACGCGGAGACGCGTGACCATCTGCGCACGGCGCTCGGATACGCAAGCGACTGACAAGGAAATCGCCCATGGCTCGACCGAAAGGCTCGACGAACAAGCCCAAGCCCGAGAAGAAGATCACCCGCTACACCTACGACGAAATCAAGGAGCCGCGCACGCCCGAGACCGGGCACACGTCGCTGCTGCCCGCCGACGAGCAGGTCGTGACCCTGCCGATGGACAACGGCTGGAGCAAGGCCGTCGTCATCGGCAAGCTCCCGGAGAGCGACGAGCGGCCGGTGGTCGTGGACATGGACCCGGCGGCGGACCCGGTGCTCTTCTGGGCGGGCAAGCGCAACCGGCGCGAGGTGCCGGTGCTGCCGCTCCAGAGGAACGAGATCGTCTCCGAGTCGCGCATCGCGCAGATCATCGAGCGGGCGCGCCGGGCGGCCGAGGAGAGGTCGGGCGCGGCGCGGCAGGGGCACCTCTTCGCCGACCTCGAGAAGACGATTCGCTAGAGCGACAAGGGCAAGCGCGTTGAGTTCTACACCCACGAGGAGGGCTGGAAAAACAAGCTCATCTGCGGCGGCTCGCTGCACGTGATGGAGTCGCTGCTCCACTACGAGAACCTGCGCGGCAAGGTGCAGATGATCCACATCGATCCGCCCTACGGCATCAAGTACGACTCGAACTTCCAGCAACGAGTGGATTCGACGAAAAACGACGACAAGGACCAGGCCGACGATATGCTCACGATCAAGGCGTTCCGGGATACGTGGGCGCTGGGGATTCACTCGTATCTGTCGAACCTGCGCGAGCGCTTGTACCTGTGCCGCGAGCTGGTGACTGAGTCCGGCTCGATCTTCGTCCAGATCAATGACGACAACGTCCACCTCGTGCGGGCGCTGATGGACGAGGTGTTCGGCGCCACCAATCATTTCGCGACCGTTGTGTTCAACAAGACGACCGGCTTCACCGACCAGCGCATGTCGTGCGTCTACGACTGTCTGGTGTGGTACGCGAAGGACGTCGAGCACATCAAGTATCGGCAGCTCTACCAGCCGAAGGCGATCGGGCTCGAAGGCGCGGGTGTGTACACGAAGGTGGAGCTGCCTGACGGAACTCGCCGGCGACTGACCGCCGAAGAGCTGGAGCAGATGGATCGCCTGCCCGGCGACTGGCGCGTGTTCCGCCTCGACAACATCATGTCTCAGGGCGAGGCGAAGGAGCTGCAGCCGTTCGAGTTCGAGTGGAAGACCTACTACCCGGCTGCCAACAGCCACTAAAAAGCTAGGGTCGAGGGACTTCGCCGACTCGCCGAGAAGCGACGCATCGAGGTCTCGGGGTCGAGCCTTGCGTATGTTCGCTTCCACGACGACTTCCCGGTCTCGCCGATCGCGAACATCTGGCTTGATACGGGGACGGGGTCCTTCACGGAGCCAAAGGTCTACGCGGTGCAGACCGGCACGAAGGTCGTGCTTCGCTGCATCGCGATGGCCACCGATCCGGGCGATCTCGTCTTCGATCCCACCTGCGGCTCGGGCACGACTGCATACTGCGCCGAGCGTCTCGGCCGGCGCTGGATCACCTGCGACACCGCGCGCGTGGCGATCAACGTGGCGCGCCAGCGGCTGCTCTCGAGCACCTTCGAGCACTACAAGACCCGCAACGGCAAGGTCTCAGGCAACTTCCTCTACAAGACCGTCAACCGCGTCACGCTGAAGAGCCGCGCCTACGACCTCGAACCGGAGAAGGTCGAGCTGGTGGACCAGCCCGAGGTGGACAAGGACGCCATCCGCGTCTGCGGCCCCTTTGAGGTGATGTCCCTAGGCCGCTACTCGGTCGAGGACTGGAAGGGCTACGTCGTCCGCGAGCCTGGCATCGGCGAGGCGGCGAACCTCGAGAACTACATCGAGGTGATCTGCCGCCTCTACCGCAAGAACGCGGCGATCCAGGGCGCGACCGGCCTCGTGCATGCGGTCGCGGAGAACGAGAAGGAGAAGATCGCGATCTCCGTCGGGCCGCTCTCGGGGCGTGTCACCGCCAAGCAGATCAGCGATGCCGTCCAGGACGCGCTCGCCTCGGGCATCCTCGAGGTGCACGTGCTCGGCTGGGCGTTCGAGGCGAACGTCGGCGAGGTGAAGTCGGCGCTCGAGAAGCGCGGCAAGGTCAGGGTGGAGCTCATCATGATCCGCCCGGACACGCTCGCCGAGGGGCTCAAGGCGACGCAGCCGGAGATGCTCTTCTCGACGCTCGCGCTGCCGGACATCGCGATCACGGCCGAGAAGAACGGCAAGGAGAAGCAGGTCCGTGTCACGCTCAACGGCGTCGCACTCTTCAACCGCAAGACGCGCAGCACCGCCTACAAGGCCGCCGACTTGGGCTATGTCTCGGCCTGGTACCTCGACGAGGACCCGTTTGTGTCAATGTAAGGTGAGACACCTCTCTTCGTAGAATTACTGTCGAAAGAGAGGCGAACGATGTCCGAGAGGAAAAAGCTGAAGATGGTGGAGGCGATTGAATAAGGGATGGCGGCCGAACGAGCGCGAGCGGGGGCTGCGAGCGCGAGTTTGGCCGCGGCGCTGGTCGCGGCGCCCGATCCGGAGGTGCGCGCGGTGGCGAAGCGAGGCAGCTTCACGGCGGCGTACAAGCTCTCGGTGCTCGCCGAGGCCGACCGTGCAAGCGGCCCCGGGGAGATCGGCGCGCTGCTGCGCCGCGAGGCGCTGTACAGCTCGCATTTGACGAGCTGGCGGCGCGAGCGCGACGCCGGGGCACTGGAGGGACTCGCTCGGCGGCGCGGCAGGAAGCCGAAACTGACGCCCGAGGCGCGCGGCGCGTGGCGGTGCTCGAGGCGAAGAACGCGCGCCTTGAGCGGGAGCTTGCGCAGGCCCGCTTGATCATCGAGGTGCAAAAAAAGCTCTGCACGCTGCTGGGCATCCCGGCGGCAGCGTCCGAGCCGAACACCGGGAGCGAGTCTTGAGCGCCGTGGCCGAGCTTGTGCCCGCGCTGGCGCTGTGGCGCGCAACTCGGGCGCTGGGCGCATCGCAAGCCACCTGGTATCGCCGGCGCCGAGCGGCGCTGCCGCGTGCGCTGCGACGCCACGCACCGCCGCTCGCGCTCTCGGCAGCGGAGCGTTCCGCAATCCTGGAGGTGCTCACCGGCCCGGGCTTTGCCGACGCGACACCCTACACGGCCTGGGCGCGGCTCCTGGACGAAGGCGTGTATCTCGCCTCGGTACGCACCTTCTACCGGGTGCTCGAGGCATCGGGCATGAGTCGGGAGCGCAGAAACCAGCTCGTGCACCCGGCGCAGGCCAAGCCCGAACTGCTCGCCCGAGCGCCGAACGAGCTCTGGTCCTGGGACATCACGCGGCTGCGCTCGACGATGAAGTGGCGGTTCTTCTACCTGTACGTGCTCATCGACATCTTCAGCCGCTACGTGGTGGGCTGGACGCTCGCGCAGGCCGAAGCCGCCGGCATCGCCCAGGAGTTGATCGAGGAAACGTCTCTGAAGTACGGCATCGCGCGCGACTCGCTCATCCTGCATTCGGACCGCGGCAGTCCCATGCGCGCCAAGGGCACGGCGGAACTGCTCGTCGATCTGGGCGTCGCGGCTTCCTTCTCGCGGCCGCGCATCTCGAACGACAGCCCGTATCCCGAAGCCCGGTTCGAGACGCTCAAGTACCGGCCCGAGTTCCCCAGCCGCTTCGAGAGCCAGGAGCACGCCCGAGCGTTCCTGCGGCCATTCTTTGCCTGGTACAACGACGAGCACCGCCATTCCGGGATCGGCTTCATGACGCCAGCGGCGGTGCACTTCGGGCGCGCTCCCGCGTTGCACGCGCGGCGCGCCGAGGTCCTCGCCGCCAAGCGTCTGTTTGCGAAACACCGCTGGCCGACGATCGACGTGACGAGGCGCTCGGTCGAGGAAACCGCCGCGTTCCTGACCCGACATGGACGCGCCGCTCTGCCCTATCACGCCGTAGTTAGTGCCAGTGGACGCGCTTGCAAGGCCATACACAGCTCTACCTGAAGTGCTTAGTACTTCAAAGTAGCCACCATAAGTCAGCCCTGCCGAAGCGTTGACGATACCGCCTATGGCAGTGCCAGGACCGCTGGTCTGCCCCAATAAAGCGGTAGCGGTACTGCCAGCGTTAGTAATCTGAAAGAGTCCTGCTGAACCGGTAGATGTGTTAGTACCTGTAACTGCAGGAGTAGAAGTGTTTGAGGTCGCGCTAATCGGTCCTTGCGCCGCCACATAAGCAAACATAATGCTGGATAACGCCATCAAACCGAGTCCGCGAACAGCGCACTGAGCGCTCAACTGCCATCCTTGCCTTCGTTCCATGCGTTTTGTACCTCCTCAATCAGGATACTTCGCTTCCTTTCAATGTCCTGCAGGCATTTCCTGCTACCTCAGCAGTTCCGTTCGCCGATTAGGGGCTAAAAATCGCCTCAGTGCTTCATGCCAGTCGGGCATGGCGGGAATATCTGCCCACTCCAGTCGCCACGAAATCAGAGCCGAGTAGCGAGGACGGGGCGCAGGCGTGCGCCACTCGTGAAATGGAAGGGGAACCAGCAACTCAGGGTTCAGTCCACACTGCCGAACCAACTCCTGCGCAAACTCGAACCGCGACACAGGGCATCGATTCGTCAAGTGGTAGACCCCGTAGCAATCGGTGGTGAGCAGTTGGAGGATTCGCTCCGCAACATCGGCGGTGAAGGTTGGCGAGCCTATCTGGTCGGAGATGACGGTCGCAGGCTGTCCTGCACGCACCTTCTCTAACACAAAATGAGGGAAACTAAGTCCGTAGACCCCATACAGCCAAGCCGTGCGGGTGATGAAGTGGCGCGGACATAACGCCTGCACCGCCCGCTCACCTGCTTGTTTCGAGCGTCCATACACA
>OGCL01002999.1_pt1 | contig 10646 bp, 7 predicted proteins | sample 1570041 | NCBI WGS metagenome assembly OGCL01 (sample SAMN06266162, study PRJEB24511) | hot springs metagenome | isolation source: Hot spring water | place: South Africa: Limpopo | collected 2015-06-22 | reverse complement strand
GCCCGCTGAGTTCGGTTGTCTCCTGTGTTGCAGGGCGCCTTCGGGCGCCCTTTTTTCACTTGATGCAGATCAGCATGCAGCGCTTGCCGGGGCGCGCTTGCGAATGCTTACAAGCCTCTCCCCCTTCAGAGGGGCGATGGTCTGGTGTCCCGCCGCCTATAGTCGCTTGAGTCCGGGGGCGATGCTGTGCGCCGCCGGGCCAGACCAGTCAAGAAGAAACAAGGCAGGCACAACGACACACAAAACAGGAAGGGCAACACGCAGCGCTGCGGGCATGCCCGCGTCGGGCCGGTCAGGTTATCCTGGCTGGCCTTTCTTTTGTCACGAGGCGCCGGCGGTCGGGCGTCTACAGTCCGAGGCCCGGGCGGCCGATAAACGAGTGTCCTCAGCTTCCAGTGCATGACCATGGGCGCGCGTGAACCCACCTCTTCAGAAGACGCCACGCCTGCCGGCAATCCCCTGATCCTGCGGTCGGTGGAGCGGGCCTGGCAGGCTGCGACGGCCGACCGCACGCTGCGCACGCGCTACCGCCTTGGCGACATGCTGCTGCTGCACGGGTTCGTCACCCAGTCCGCCCTGCATCAGGCGCTGGACGCACAGCGCGCGTCGCCACACCGAGAGCTGCTGGGTCAGATCCTGCTGGCGCGCGGTCTGGTAACCGAGGCGCAGCTGCAGATCGCGCTTGCCTCGCTGGCGGGCATGGCGGTGGTGGATTGCATGGCGCTGGCGCCCCAGACCGAGGCCGTGCAGCTGGTGCCCCACGCCACGGCCCAGCGCGATCAGGTGCTGCCCCTCATGCAGCGCGGCAATACCTTGCTGGTGGCCATGGACGACCCCTGGTGTCGGACCACGCTCGATGAACTGGCTTTTGTCACCAACCTGCGCATCGCTCCGGTCATGGCCCTGCCCGGTACCTTGGCGCCAGCCCAGCAGCGCGTCTATGCGGCGTTGCAGAGCCAACGCCACGCCAACGGCCACGACGACGTCCACCAGCTGGCCGCCAGCCTCGCCGGCGAGCTGCCGTCTCAGGCTGATGCCGCCGCGCAGGAGGCCATCACCGAATCCAGCAGCACGCTGGTGCGGCTGGTCAACACCATCATCGCCGACGCCATTGCGCGGCGCGCGTCCGACATCCACATCGAGGCCGACACGCCCCATGCCCCTGTGCGCATCCGCTTCCGGATCGACGGCGCCCTCGTGCCTTACCTCGATCTGCCCGCGCATTACCGGGCGGCCCTGGTGGCGCGGCTCAAGATCATGTCCGATCTGGACATTGCCGAGCGCCGCCGCCCGCAAGACGGCAAGATCGACTTCTCGCGCTTCGCCGACCAGGCCATGGAGCTGCGCGTGGTCACCGTGCCCACGGCCCATGGCGTCGAAGGCGTCGTGCTGCGGCTGTTGTCGGGCGCCAAGCCGCTGCCGCTCGATGGCATCGGCCTGAGCCCGGCCAACCTCAGCACGCTGCGCGAGCGCATCGCAAAGCCCTATGGCCTGATCCTGATCTGCGGGCCCACGGGCTGCGGCAAGACCACCACGCTGCATTCGGTGCTGCGCGAGCTCAACCAGGGCGACCGCAAGATCTGGACGGCCGAAGACCCCATCGAGATCACCCAGCCGGGGCTGTGCCAGGTACAGGTCAATGCCCGCATCGGCTGGACGTTTGCCGCGGCCATGCGCACCTTTCTGCGCGCCGACCCCGATGTGATCATGATTGGCGAGATGCGTGACGCCGAGACGGCCAACATCGCCATCGAAGCTTCGCTGACCGGCCACCTCGTGCTGTCCACCCTGCACACCAACTCGGCCGCCGAGAGCATCACCCGCCTGCTCGAGATCGGGCTCGATCCGTTCAACTTCTCGGATTCGCTGCTGGCCGTGCTGGCGCAGCGGCTGGTGCGGCGCGTGTGCCCGCAGTGTGGTGTGCGCAGCGAGGCCACGGCCGACGAGCTGGACGCCATGGCCCACGACCATCTGCGCAGCGCGCATGCCGAGCACCTCGACGGTGTGGCCGCCGTGCTCACCGCCTGGCGCCAGCAGCATGGCGACGAGCAGGGCCGCATCTGGCTGCGCCGCCGCGGACCGGGTTGCGAGGCCTGCAACCACCATGGCTACAAGGGCCGGCTGGGTGTGCACGAGCTGCTCGTGGCCGACGACACGGTGCGCCGCCTGATCCGCCACCGCGCCTCGGCCACCGAGATCCTCGAAGCGGCGCTGGCCGGCGGGCTGCGCACGCTGCGGCAAGACGGCATCAGCAAGGTGCTTCAGGGGCTGACCGACCTGCCCGAGGTGCTGGCCGCCAGTAACGCGTGAGGGGCGCTATGCTGCACGCCATGTTCGTGCCTGCTGCCCCCTTCCACGCCGCCATCATCGACCTCGACGGTACCCTGGTCGACACCCTGGGTGATTTCGTCGTCGTTCTGCATCACACCCTGGCCGACATGGGTTGCCACCCGGTCGAGTGCGCGCGGGTGGACCGCGGCTTCCTGTCGCTCACGGTGGGCAAGGGCACCGAAGACCTGTTGCGCCGCAGCCTGGCCCACGCCTGGGGTCTGCCCGACGACGCGCCCGAGGCCGTTGAGGCCGTACCCGAGGCCTGGGCCCATTACAAGCGCCACTACGAGCGGCTCAATGGCCAGCATGCCGAGCCGTTCCCCGGCGTGGTGGCCGGCCTGCAGGCCGTGGCGGCCCAGGGTGTGCCGCTGGCTTGCCTGACCAACAAGCCCACCGCCTTTGCCGAGCAGCTGCTGGCCGCCAAGGGCTTGCGTGGGCATTTCGCGCAGGTGTTCGGGGGCGATGCGTTTGCCCGCAAGAAGCCCGACCCCCTGCCGCTGTTGAAGACCTGCGAGGCGCTCGGCGTGGCCCCTGCGGCCACCTTGATGGTGGGCGATTCGAGCAACGACGCCCAGGCGGCGCGCGCCGCCGGCTGTGGCGTGCTGCTGGTCACCTACGGCTACAACCACGGCCACCCGATCACCGAGGTGCCAGCGCTGGCCCACGTGGATCGGCTCGATGCGGTGGATTGGTCGCGCTGGCTGCGCCCCGCGACTTGATCCCTCGCCTGATTTCCCTATCTGAGCGCGCTCAATCGAGTGCGTCGAGCACGGCCGTGGGCTGCTGATCCAGCAAGGCGGTCTTGAGGTCCTGTGTCACGGGCTTGTCCCCCAGCCACACGCGCAGGATGGCCGGGTAGAACAGCGGCTCGGCAATGGGCAGGCCGGCCGGCTGGCCATTGACGAAGAACATCGTCCCGCGCTTGGGCACATGCTCGATCACGAAGGTGTCGCCCGCGTTGAGCCGCTTGATGCCGGCGAACTGCTCGCCCATCACGCGGATCGACGGGATCAGCGTGAAGAAGTCGGCGCGGCTGCTGTTGAGCTCGATGCCGCGCGTGATGACCTTGCCGATCTCGTCCACCCGCATGCCCTGGAGCATCACGAAGCGCAGTTGGCGCGGGCTGGACAGGTTCAGGACCGCCTTGACGTCGGTCGTCTTGCTGGGCAGGTACAGCCCCACGGTGTAGAGCTTGGCCAGCGCGCGGTAAGCGACACCTGTGCCATTGAGCGTCAGCGTCTGGCCCTCGACGCGCACGGTCTCGGGATACTGCACCCCGACGGCATCGGCATTGACGGCCAGGGCCGGGGTGGCGCAGCCCAGGCTGGCGGCCAGCAAAAGAGCGGCCCGCCAGTTTCGCCAGGGAGCGCGGCTGCGGCACAGTGCAAGACTCATGGTGGTCACAGGTCACGAAATCCGGGAAGCCCCGGAAAGGTTGGGATTGTTACGCGACGGGCGGGTCGTGCAACCTGGGTTTGCCCTTGTCGAGGACGAACGCCTGACAGGCGGCCCCCCTGACTGGGTGGCGCCCCCCTGCTACACTGATTTCATGTTCGTTCCTCGCAAACAGACCAAAGGCGCACACGACCGGGGGGCCTGGCCCTGGCGAAGCCTGCCTGCGCACGCTTGACGCGTCGGCGTGGCCGCGATCATAGGCGGCCGTGGCCGGCAGGACGCCCTCTGTGCTGTCACAAAACCGTAAGCGTTGGTGACGGTCCTGGCCCGCGAAGGGCCGCAGGGCAGCGAGAACCACATCTCCGGTGCGGGGCATCTGCCTCGTCCGGCGGGCTTGGAGGCCCTTCATCATGATCACCGAAACCGAATTCAAGGCCCTGGCCGCGCAGGGCCACAACCGCATCCCCCTGGTCGCCCAGGCCCTGGCCGATCTCGACACCCCTTTGTCGCTCTACCTCAAGCTCACGCAGGGCAAGCCGCTGAGCTTTCTGCTCGAGTCGGTCGTGGGCGGCGAGCGCTTCGGCCGCTATTCGTTCGTCGGCCTGCCCGCGCGCACGTTGGTGCGCGCCACCGGCCGCCACATCGAGGTCGTCACGGACGGCGCCGTCGTTGAAACGCATGAGACCAACCCGCTGGATTTCATCGAGGCCTATCAGGCACGCTTCAAGGCGGCCGTGCCGCAAGGGCTGCCGCGTTTCTGTGGGGGGCTGGCGGGCTATTTCGGCTACGACACGGTGCGCCACATCGAGCCGCGCCTGGCCAAGACGCACAAGCCCGGGGGCATCGGTACGCCCGACATCCTGCTGTTGCAGTGTGAAGAGCTGGCCGTCATTGACAACCTGGCCGACCGGCTGTACCTCATCGTCTACGCCGATCCCGCCCAACCCGGTGCCTACGACCGCGCCGCCGCGCGGATCGCCGAGTTGCAGGCCCAGTTGAACGCCGTCGTGCCGGTGCCGCCGATTGCGCCCACCGCGTCGCACCCCGTCGAGCGCCATTTCGCCAAAGACGACTTCGAAGCGGCCGTGCGCAAGTGCAAGGACTACATCGCTGCGGGCGACTGCATGCAGGTGGTCATCGGCCAGCGCCTGCAAAAGCGCTTCACCGCCTCGCCGCTGACGCTCTACCGTGCGCTGCGCTCGCTCAACCCGAGCCCCTACATGTACTACTACGACATGGGCGACCACCATGTTGTTGGCTCCAGTCCCGAGATCCTGGTGCGCCAGGAGAAGAACGCCGAGGGCGGCGAGACGGTGACGATCCGTCCCATTGCCGGCACCCGTCCCCGCGGCGCGACGCCCGAGGCCGACCTGGCCAACGAGCAAGAGCTGCTGGCCGACCCCAAGGAGCGCGCCGAGCACGTCATGCTGATCGACCTGGCGCGCAATGACATCGGCCGCATCGCCAAGACCGGTTCGGTGAAGGTGACCGAGGCCTTTGGCATCGAGCGCTACTCGCATGTCATGCACATCGTCAGCAACGTCGAAGGCACGCTGAAAGACGGCATGAGCGGGCTCGATGTGCTGCGCGCCAGCTTTCCGGCCGGCACACTCAGCGGCGCGCCCAAGATCCGGGCGATGGAGATCATCGACGAGCTCGAGCCCGTGCAGCGCGGCGTCTACGGCGGGGCGGTGGGCTACCTGAGCTTCGCGGGCGACATGGACGTGGCCATTGCCATCCGCACCGGTGTCATCAAGGACCAGACCTTGTACGTCCAGGCCGGGGCCGGGGTGGTCGCCGATTCGGTGCCCGAGCTCGAATGGAAGGAAACCGAGGCCAAGGCCCGTGCCGTGGTGCGCGCGGCCGAGATGGCCGAACAAGGGCTCTGAGCCGCGCCGCGGCCTGCGGCGGGTGCGGGGGGCGGGCCGACCCTGAGCGGGTGAGCCCGGATCAAGTTCCGGCCGGGTGCGCCGATCTCTTGCCAGACAAGAGATCGGCTGCAACCCAGTGTCCCCCATTTTCGTCCTGTACACCCTCGTCACCCTGAGCACCGGCCTGGCCTTGCTGCTCGTGTGGCGTCACGACCGGACGCAGGGCTTTACCGCCCTGCTGGGGTTGTCGCACCTCATCTTTTCGTTCAGCCCGCTGGCCTATTTCGCCATGCAGCGGCCCGAGCCGCTCTGGCACGGCCTCGGCGTGGGCGCCCTGGTGCTGATCAGTTCGCTCTACGTCACCTTTTTGCTGACAGGCTTTGGCCAGCTGTCCGGCCGGCGTGTCACATGGCGGCAAGGAGCGCTCGGGCTGCTGGCGCTGTGCGTGTTCCACGGGGTTTTGCTCGCGGGCGGACGCGAGCTGGCCCAGGGCGGTTTTGCCACGCTCAACACGCTCGCGGGGCTGCTTGTGGCGCGCTGGATGGTGCGCCTCAGGCCGGTCGATCGCTTCTGTGCGGTGGTGCTCGTGCTGTGTGGGCTCAACCAGTTCACCTATGCCTTCCTGGGCGATGCCGGCACCCAGCAGCAGACGGTGGTGGCCACCGGCTTGCGCCTGGTGCTGGGGCTGGCCCTGCTGTATGGCGCGCTCACGCGCTCCAGCCGCGAGTTCCGCCGCATGCGCGACCGCTTCTTCGAGCTGACCGACCGTTCGCAGCAGGGGGTGGTCGTGCTGTGCGGCTCCGAGGCCGTTTACCGCAACCCGGCCTTCCAGCGCATCTTTGGCATGGATCCCGCGCGCCCGGCACCGCCGGTGTTCTCGGCTGCCTGGCTGGATGCGACCACGCCGCCCGAGGTGCGCGAGGCAGCCCACCGCCGTGCGCGCGACCTGGTGGCCGGCCGGGTGCAGGACCCGGAGTGGGAGGGGCCGCGGATCAGCCTGGATGGCCGGGCGTTGTATCTGCGCTTTCGTGCGTGGCAGGTCGACTGGGACAATCGGCCCGCGCTGCAGGTGGTGGTGTCGGACGAAACGGCCTCGCATGCGGCTGCACAGGCGCTGTGGTGGCAGGCCACCCACGACGAGCTGACCGGCCTGCCCAACCGCAGCGCCCTGTTGCGGCGCCTGCGCGAGCTGGTCGATCCCGCCAGGCCGCATCCGTTCGCGTTGATCCTGCTGGATGTGGACCGCTTCAAGTCGTTCAACGACGCCCATGGCCACGAGGTGGGCGATGCTGTGTTGCAGGCCTTGGCGCAGGCCATCCTGGCCCAGGTGGGGGATCAGGCAGAGTTGCTGCGTCTCGGGGAAGACGAGTTCGCCCTGCTGGTTTGTGGCGAGGCGCCGGAGGCGCGCGCTCGTACGGTCACCGACGCGATCCGCGCCCTGGTACGCGACCCGCTGGTGTTGCCCGATCACCGCTTCTACCTCGATGTCTCGATGGGCGTGGCCTGCCATGCGGCGGGCATGGCCGCCTCGCCCGAGCAGGTGCTCCAGGCAGCCAATGCTGCGATGCGCCTGGCCAAACGCCTGCCCGGCACCTCGGTGCAGTGGGCGGCCGAGCAGATCCGGCAGGAACTGGCTGCCAGTTTCGGTGCCGAACAGGCCCTCAGGGCCGGTCTGCGCAACGAAGAATTCGCGCTGGTCTACCAGCCCAAGGTGCGCTCGAGCGACCGGGCGCTGATCGGCTTCGAGGCCCTGGTGCGCTGGGACCGGCCCGGCCACGGGCGCATCAGCCCGCTGGACTTCATCCCCGCTGCCGAGCGCACGGGCCTCATCATGCAGCTGGGGGCCCTGATCCTGCACCGCGCCTGCGCCCAACTGGCCGCCTGGCGCGATGCCGGCCTGCCCGTGGTGCCGGTGGCGGTCAATGTGTCGCCGCTGCAGCTGCTCGACACCGGCTTTCCGCACACGGTGATCGGCGCCCTGCAGACGCACAAGCTGCCTCCTGCATGGCTGACGCTGGAGATCACCGAAAGCGCCGCCGTCACCCACATGGACCAGGCGTATGAGCAGATCCGCCTGTTGCGCGAGGCGGGCGTCGAGGTGGCGCTGGACGACTTCGGCACCGGTTTCTCGTCGCTCAACATGCTGCGCAGCCTGCCTTTGCACACGGTGAAGATCGACCGCAGCCTCATCAGCCCCATGCCCGAGCCCGACGCCGTCGCGGTGGTCACGGCCATCTGCCAGCTCGCGGCTGTCCTGCATCTGGATGTGGTGGCCGAAGGCGTCGAAACCCAACAGCATGCCCAGGCCGCGCGCCAGGCGGGTTGCCAGGTGCTGCAGGGCTATCTGTTCGCGGCGCCACTGGGCGCCGACCAGGCCACCGATTGGCTGCGCGCGCCACCCGTCGCCCAGCTCGACGCGCTCGACGTGCCCGCCTGAGCCACCGGGAGCCCCCGGGTCTGCGTCCGGCCGCGGCCTCTGTCTACAATGGGCGCATGCAGCACTTTTTCCTCTCGGCAATCTGGCGCACGCGCGTGCGATGGTGGCGCTGACGCCTGCCCGCTCCCGCGCCTCGCGTGGTCCTGCTGACCCGCGCCTGCCTGGCCCGTCTCGCCAGGCGACCCATGATGATCCCCTGCGATCCCCGCCCTGAGAGGAATGCCGCCATGCTGCTGATGATCGACAACTACGACAGCTTCACCTTCAACCTCGTGCAGTACTTCTGCGAGCTGGGTGAAGAAGTCAAGGTGGTGCGCAACGACGAGGTCACGCTCGACGAGATTGCCGCCATGAAACCCGACCGCCTGGTGCTCTCACCGGGCCCCTGCTCGCCCGCCGAAGCCGGTATCTGCGTGCCCGCGCTGCAGCGCTTTGCCGGTCAGCTGCCCATCCTGGGCGTCTGCCTGGGCCACCAGAGCATCGGCGCCGCGCTGGGTGGCAAGATCATCCGCGCGGCTCAGCAGATGCACGGCAAGACCAGCGTCATCACCACCGACGAGCAAGGCGTGTTCGCCGGCCTGCCCCGGCAGTTCACCGTGATCCGCTACCACTCGCTGGCCATCGAGCGCGCCACCTTGCCCGAGTGCCTGCACATCTCGGCCGAGACCGAGGACGGCGAGATCATGGGCGTGCGCCACACCGGCTCGCTGACCGACCCGAATTTCGCCCCACTGGAGGGCGTGCAGTTCCACCCCGAGTCCATCCTGACCGAGCACGGCCACGCCATGCTGGCCAACTTCCTCAAGATGTGAGGCCCACAAGATGACCCAGATCACCGATCAGCAGGCCCTGCAGCGCGTCATCGAGCACCGCGAGATCTTCCACGACGAGATGCTGGGCCTGATGCGCCGCATCATGAGTGGCGAGATGTCGCCCGTCGTGATGGCGGCCCTCATCACCGGCCTGCGCGTCAAGAAGGAAACCGTGGGCGAGATCACCGCGGCGGCCCAGGTCATGCGCGAGTTCGCCACCCCGGTCGAGCTGGCTGACCGGGCGCATCTCGTCGACCTGTGCGGCACCGGCGGCGACGGCGCGCACACCTTCAACATCAGCACCACGGCGATGTTCGTGGCCGCTGCGGCCGGTGCGCGTGTGGCCAAGCACGGCGGGCGCTCGGTGTCCTCGTCGACCGGCAGCGCCGATGTGCTCGAAGCCCTGGGCGTCGCCATCAACCTGCAGCCGACCCACGTGGCCCAGGCTTTGAGCGAGGTCGGCATCGGCTTCATGTTCGCGCCCAACCATCATGGCGCCATGAAGCATGCCGCGCCCGTGCGCAAGGAGCTGGGCGTGCGCACGCTGTTCAACATCCTTGGGCCCCTGACCAACCCTGCCGGCGCGCCCAACCAGCTCATGGGCGTGTTCCACCCCGACCTGGTCGGCATCCAGGTGCGGGTGCTGGAGCGCCTGGGCGCGCGGCACGTGCTGGTGGTCTACGGCAAGGACGGCATGGACGAGGTCTCGCTCGGCGCGGCGACGATGGTCGGCGAGCTGAAGAACGGCGAGCTGCGCGAGTACGAGATCCATCCCGAAGATTTCGGTCTGGCCATGGTTGGCAGCCGCAATCTGCGGGTGGAAACGCCCGAGGAGTCACGTCAGGTGTTGATTGGCGCATTGGAAAATGTTGCCGGACCGGCGCGCGACATCGTGGTCTTCAACGCGGGCGTGCAGAAGCGGTTCGTGATGCCGGGCGAGCAGCAGCTCGAGCTGGGCGCGTCGTTCACGAATGTCCTCAACCGCTTCAACTACGGACAGCCGAACATGACGGTGAATGTGACGGCGGGGGGCACGATCACCGGAACGCACGTCTTCCTGCCGGCGGGCACGCCGCGGCAGGGGATGCTGATGCTGCGCTGGAAGTTCTGAGGCGCGCTCTGGCGCGGCGTGACAGGATGGAGGGCATGAGAATCGCGTGCCTTCTCCTGATGGGCGTGTGCGCGGCGGCGCAGACGCGGGTGTGGATCGACGCCGACACGGCGAACGAAATCGACGACCTGTATGCGATCACGCGCCTGCTGGCGGCGCCGGAGATCGAGATCGTGGCGCTGAGCTCGGCGCACTGGAGCAAGTCGCCGGCAGCCGAGGGCAACACGCTGGAGGCGAGCCAGAGGCTGAACGAAGCGCTGCTGGGGCTCATCGGGCGGACGGCGATCCCGCACCCGCGCGGCGCCGCCACGGGCATCTACTGGTGGGGCGCGGACCGGGCGGCGTATTCGGCGGCGGCGCATCATCTGATCCGCGCGGCGCACGCCACGCCGGCGGGGCAGAAGCTGACGGTGATCGCGCTGGGGGCGCTGACCAACGTCGCCTCGGCGCTGATGATCGACGGGTCGATCGCCCCGAAGATGCGGCTCTACTGGCTGGGGGCGTTCGTCGACACCGAGCGCAGGGTGTGGGACAAGAGCGAGTTCAACTGCCTGAACGACATTCCGGCGCTGAACGAGGTGCTGAACCGGCGCGAGCTGGAGCTGCGGGTGATGCCGGCGAGCGTGGCGATGGCGCCGATGGCGAGGAGGCGAAGCCGGTGGTGCATGGTGGAAGTTCCCGATGTAGAT
>OGCL01002998.1_pt1 | contig 10646 bp, 11 predicted proteins | sample 1570041 | NCBI WGS metagenome assembly OGCL01 (sample SAMN06266162, study PRJEB24511) | hot springs metagenome | isolation source: Hot spring water | place: South Africa: Limpopo | collected 2015-06-22 | reverse complement strand
CAGAAGAAGCGAAGCTAATTCGTGTTGCACGTAATGTAAATGATGGTAAGCCGCATTGGGTTGAGCAAAAAGTAAAATTGGCAGTGGCTGAGTTTTTACAGGAAAACTCAGAGAAGACTGCTCTGGATGTGACCATTGCCTGCTTAGGTTTGGCCTTTAAACCTGATATTGATGATCTTCGGGAGAGCCCCGCCTTAGCGATTAGCCAGAAGATTGCTATTGCCCACCCAGGGTGTGTATTGGCGGTGGAACCAAACATTGAACAATTGCCCACTAAGCTTGACGGAAAAAGGCTGGTGCTGAAAACCCTTGATCAAGCACTTATCGAAGCCGACATATTCGTATTGTTGGTAGATCATAAGGAGTTCAAGGAGGTGCCGTCGGCTGCGCTTCGGGGCCGTAAAGTCGTTGATACACGAGGTGTTTGGATATCTTAACTATGCGCTCGTAGGTAACGAGTTTTAAATTGCCTTGCCAATACATTTCAGATATTCAAATTAAACGGAGTTGGCTCAATGCTCACTAACCAAACTATTCTTGTCACCGGTGGCACCGGTTCCTTCGGCAATACTTTTGTTCCGATGACGCTGGCCAAGTACAATCCGAAGAAAATCATCATTTTCTCCCGCGATGAAATGAAACAGTGGGATATGGCGAAGAAGTTTGAAGGCGATCCACGCGTGCGTTTTTTTATTGGCGATGTTCGCGATAAAGATCGCTTATATCGTGCCTTGGATGGTGTCGACTATGTTGTGCACGCCGCCGCGACAAAAATTGTCCCAACCGCCGAGTACAACCCTTTCGAGTGCGTTAAGACCAACATCAACGGCGCCATGAACCTGATCGATGCCTGTATCGACAAAGGTGTCAAGCGCGTGGTGGCACTGTCTACTGACAAAGCCAGCAGCCCAATCAACCTATACGGAGCCACTAAGCTGGCGTCGGATAAGCTGTTTGTTGCTGGTAATTCCTATGCTGGCGGTCATGAGACTCGTTTCGCGGTGGTGCGTTACGGCAATGTCATGGGCTCACGAGGCTCGGTGATCCCGTTTTTCATGTCGATCAAAGATAAGGGCGTGCTGCCTATCACCGATGAGCGTATGACCCGCTTTATGATTTCCCTCGAAGAGGGAGTCGAGCTGGTTTGGCATGCCTTTGAAGACATGGAGGGTGGCGAGATCTATGTGAAGAAGATCCCTTCCATGAAAGTGACCGACCTCGCTCGGGTGGTTGCTCCAGAAGCGAAGCAGGAAGTAGTCGGCATCCGTCCCGGCGAGAAGCTGCACGAGCAGATGATCAGCATCGAGGACGCCTACTACACCTACGAATATCCTGAGCATTTCAAGATACTGCCGACCATCAACAACTGGGCCACCTGCAAAAAACGTATCAAGGATGGTAAGAGGGTGCCTGAAGGCTTTATGTACTCCAGCGATAACAATGCGGAGTGGATGAGTGACTTGGAGCTGCAGGCCTGGATCGACAAAAATCGCGAAAAAATCGGGAGCATCTGATTCATGATTCCCTACGGTCGCCAGGACATTACCCAAGCGGATATCGATGCTGTTGTGGGTGTGTTGCAATCCGATTTCCTGACGCAAGGCCCGATAGTTCCGCGCTTCGAGCAAAGCGTGGCGCAGCATGTCGGTGCCGAGCATGCGCTGGCGGTCAACAGTGCCACCTCCGCGTTGCATATCGCCTGCCTGGCGCTGGGTCTTGGCCCTGGCGATTGGCTGTGGACCAGTCCGATTACTTTCGTGGCTTCGGCCAACTGCGGACTGTATTGCGGTGCGCAGGTCGACTTCGTCGATATCGACCCACGTACCTACAACCTTTGCCCTCATGCGCTTGAGCGCAAACTTGAGCAGGCAGAGCGCGAAGGGCGTTTGCCCAAAGTGGTGGTGCCGGTACATCTATGCGGGCAACCCTGCGACATGCAGGCAATTTACGCACTGGCGATACGATACGGCTTTAAGGTGATCGAGGATGCTTCCCACGCCATCGGCGGCAAATACCAAGGTGAATTCATTGGTAGCTGCCGCTATAGCGATATCACCGTATTCAGCTTCCATCCAGTGAAGATCATCACCACCGCCGAAGGTGGCATGGCCTTGACCAATGATCTTGAACTGGCCAACAAAATGGCTTTGCTGCGCAGCCACGGTATTACTCGCGACCTTTCACTGATGACACACGAAGCAGAAGGCCCTTGGTATTACCAGCAGATTGACCTTGGCTTCAATTACCGTATGACCGAGCTGCAGGCTGCCTTGGGCGTCAGCCAAATGGACCGCCTCGACCAGTATGTGGCTCGTCGCCATCAATTGGCCAAACGCTATGATGAACTGCTGAGCGAACTGCCGGTTACCACACCTTGGCAGCACCCAGATAGCTACTCGGGGCTTCACCTCTATGTGATTCGCCTGCAACTGAACAAGATTGGCAAAACACACCGCCAAGTCTTCGAACTGCTCCGCGAAAAAGGTATTGGGGTCAATTTGCACTACATTCCGGTGCATAGCCAACCCTATTACCAAGCCATGGGCTTCAAGGCAGGTGACTTTCCTCAGGCCGAAAGCTATTACAGTGAAGCAATCAGCCTGCCGATGTTCCAAACGCTCAGCGATCAAGACCAGGATCAGGTTATTGCTGTTCTGCGTGAGGTATTGCAGGCATGAAGCTGGCGATCATTCCAGCCCGAGGTGGCAGCAAGCGCATTCCGCGCAAGAACATCAAGCCATTTTGCGGCAAACCCATGATCGCCTGGTCCATCGAGGCAGCGCGCGCCAGCGCCTGCTTCGATCAGATCATCGTTTCAACTGACGATGCCGAAATTGCCGCAGTGGCTAGGCAATATGGCGCGGAAGTGCCCTTTATGCGGCCCGCTGAACTGGCGGACGATCATACGAGTACCATCCCTGTAATTCGGCATGCTATCGAATGGTTCAATAGCCAAGGGCTAGAGGTTGAGCAGGCTTGCTGCATCTATGCTACTGCTCCCTTTGTCAGTGCCGAAGACATTCAGCGAGGAGGGCAGATACTCGAAGAAACGGGTAGCGACTACGCCTTCTCGGTGACCAGCTACGCCTTCCCGATTCAGCGAGCCATCCGCATCACTGAGCGGGGCCGAATCGCTATGTTTAATCCGGAATATTTCAATACTCGCTCCCAGGATCTTGAAGAGGCCTATCACGATGCAGGGCAATTCTACTGGGGCCTCGCCAAGGCATGGCTGCAAGGCAACATGATCTTTAGTCCAGACTCGGCGCCTGTTCGTTTGCCGCGTCATCGCGTACAGGACATCGACACCCCCGAAGATTGGCAGCGGGCCGAGTGGATGTGCCGAGTAATGCAACAGGCCCAGAACGGCTGATATGCGCACAATCAACGTAGTCTTCCGCGCTGATGCCTCGCTGCAAATCGGTACCGGTCATATCATGCGCTGTCTGGCGTTAGCTGATGCGCTCAACGAGCGAGGTGCAACATGCCATTTTGTCTGTCGCGAGCATGCCGGAAACTCGATTAGCTACCTTCGCAACAGGGGGTATGAGGTTCATGTGCTACCGGCAACGCCTGAGCAATCCTCGGAGCAGCAGCCGAAAATTTCGTTGAATGCGTCAAGTGATACCAAGCTGAGTAATCCGCCACATGCGCGCTGGCTCGGTACTACACAGCAGCAGGATGCAGACGAATGTGCACCGATCCTGAGTGAACTGAGGCCTGACTGGTTGATAGTCGACCATTACGCGCTCGACAGCCGCTGGGAGGCAACGCTGCAACCACATTACGCAAAGTTGATGGTGATCGATGACCTGGCTGACAGGCCCCACCTTTGCGACCTCTTGCTGGATCAGACGTTTGGGCGTGACCCAGATGACTATAAATCCCGAGTCCCGGCAACTTGTACCCTGCTTTGCGGGGCGCAATACGCCTTGCTGCGCCCAGAGTTTGCCGAGCTACGTACCTACAGCCTCAAACGCCGGCAAAGCGCACCGCTTGATCACCTGCTCATCACCATGGGCGGCATTGATAAAGACAATGCCACAGGCCGGGTACTGGAGGCGCTGCAACAGACTTCTTTGCCCGCGCATTGCAAAATTACCATCGTAATGGGGGCCGCCGCACCCTGGCTCGATGCCATACGCCTACAAGCAGACCAATTGCCCTGGGCTACAGAGGTACGCGTCAATGTCTGCGATATGGCACGACTAATGGCGGATAGTGATCTGGCAATCGGCGCGGCCGGATCGACCTCTTGGGAGCGTTGTTGCCTGGGCATACCAACAGTCATGGTCGTGCTCGCCGACAACCAGCGAGAGGTGGCAGCAGGGCTTGAGCGCTCCGGAGCCGCACAGGTTCTGCAAGGAACCCAGCAGATTACGAGTCACCTTCCAGCTATGCTGGATGCCTTTGTTTCGTCGCCGCTCCAACGCGCCGCCATAAGCCACGCCGCCGCGCTAATTGCGGACGGCAGCGGCCTGTCAAAAGTCATCGTATTTCTGGAGCAATAGTGTAATGGCAACCCCCGTACAGTGCCTGCGCCCCATGGTCAGCGAAGATCTTCAACGGGTTTTGGTATGGCGCAACCACGAAAGCGTGCGGCGCTATATGTATACCCAACATGAGATTGCTCTACATGAGCACAGCCAATGGTTCGAGCGTGCTCCCAAAGATGCCAATCGTCATCTACTGATCTTTGAAACCGATGGCGTACCGCTTGGGTTTATCAACATCCATCGAGTGGCAGCGGGGGGAATTGCCGAGTGGGGTGGCTATGCTGCGCCAGATGCCTCAAAAGGAACGGGGCGCCCCCTCGGACAGGCCACCTTACAGCACGCCTTTACCCAGATCGGCATGCATAAACTCTGCGGGCAGGCCTTGGCTTATAACGAACGCTCCATCAAGTTTCACCTGAGCCTTGGTTTTCATCAGGAAGGCGTACTGCGTGAACAGCGTTTTGACGGCCAGACTTACCACGGCGTGGTCTGCTTTGGTCTTCTCGCCAGAGAATGGCAAGCGAAATCCTGAGAGAGATAGAAATTATGTCCTTACCTAGCATCAACATTGCCGGCCGCCGCATCGCATTAGACGCTGCGCCATACATCATCGCCGAACTATCTGCCAACCATAACGGTAAGCTGGAAACGGCGCTGAAAATAATCGAAGAAGCAAAAAAAGCCGGCGCAGATGCAATCAAACTGCAAACCTACACCGCTGACACCATCACCCTCGATTGCGACTCCGAGGATTTCCAGATCCGTGGTGGCCTGTGGGATGGCAAGACGCTTTACAAGCTTTACCAAGAAGCCCACATGCCGTGGGAATGGCATGCATCCCTGTTTGAATACGCCCGCAAGTTGGGGATCACCATCTTCAGTTCGCCCTTCGACAATACCGCCGTCGATCTGCTGGAGGATCTCAACGCACCGGCATACAAGATCGCCTCCTTTGAGGCCGTCGACCTGCCGCTGATCAAGTATGTCGCTAGCACCGGCAAGCCGATGATCATCTCCACCGGTATGGCGGATGCTGAGGAAATTCAAGAGGCTATCGACGCTGCACATGAAGGCGGCTGTAAGGAACTGGCCATCCTCCATTGCGTAAGCGGTTATCCTGCGCCGGCTGAAGACTACAATCTGCGCACCATCCCCGACATGATGCAGCGCTTTGGGTTGGTGACGGGGCTGTCCGACCACACCCTGGACAATACGACCGCGATTGCAAGTGTGGCCCTGGGTGCCGCGATTATCGAAAAACACTTTACGCTCAATCGTAGTGGCGGCGGGCCGGACGATAGCTTTTCTCTAGAGCCCACTGAGTTCGCTGCGCTTTGCCGTGACAGCAAAACCGCTTGGGCTTCTCTCGGACGAGTTGATTATGGTCGTAAGTCCAGTGAGCAAGCTAACGTCAAATTTCGAAGATCGCTGTACTTTGTAAAGGACCTTAAAGCAGGTGATTTGATTACTGAAAGTGCTGTGCGGAGTGTACGGCCTGGGTATGGTGCCGCACCGAAATATTTAGATTGCGTGCTTGGTAAAAAGGTTATATCTGATATTTTTGCTAATAGCCCTGTTGTTCGGGGTGACTTGAGAGATGTATGAGTGGTTTCTTATGGTTTCTTATGGTTTCTTATGGTTTCAGGGTTTAAGTAAATGAATAATAAGGTATTGGTTCTGGTAGAGACGCCGTTTCAACTCTTATGTGCTTATGAATATTCGCGTAAAAATGCATCCTGCGTTTCCTTATACATACGGAAGAGCGGTGTTGGTAGTAATGATCAGCAAATGAGTGCAATGGTTAGAGACTTGAGGCTTCAAGTTAAAAAAGAACTTTTGGTTAGGCCGGGTAAAAAAATAGATTATATATTGTCATTCCTGATTTTCTTATTCAGTGAGTTTCATCGTTATGATAAAGTTGTTTTGGGTAGTTTCTTTTCTGGCTTTCAGAGGATGCTTTCTTCTGTTGTCCTTAAAAAAGAAGTAATTCTATTGGATGATGGTGTGGCAACTTTGTTGGCTGATAGAGTAATAAATGAACAAGGGGGGAGGTATTCAGTATTTAGTATATTTGATTTGGATAAAAAAAATTACGTTAACTGTGAAGTTAATAGATTTGATTTAATTGCCGGTGAGTATGATTGCAGGGAGAATGAGGAGTATGCTGCTTTTTTTATAGGGCAGAAGTTGGTTGATATCGGTGCCATGGATATGGCTGCCTATGTTAGAGTTTTAGAGTGTGCAGTAAGAGAGTCGTCTGAATCGGTTGTGCATTACATTCCGCATCGCACTGAAAGTATAGAGTGCTTAGAAGTTGTTAAGCGTATTAAAGGTCTCCAGTTGTTGCATGCAGATGTGGCTGTTGAGTACTTCATGTTGCGGAATAAATGGTGTCCGCAGAAGATTTATTCAGTGAATTCTACTGCGCTTTTCACGCTGGCGAGCCTGTTTCCTAGTGCTAGGGCTGTTGCGATGATTTCGAGTGCATTAAAAACGAAAATGTTTGTACATCATGATCTGATAATGGAGTCTTTTGGAAGGCACAAGTCGATCGTGATAAAGCATGTTTTATAGTTTTAGTGTGGAACATTTTTGTGCGCGCGGCATGATTTTTTGCGTTAATAGTAGAATTATCTATAGGCATTTAAATGCTTGGGCTGATCACTTTTCTTTCGACGATTGTATTTTTTTCCCCAGCTGTCAATCTTTTGCTTCTGCCGATTGTCTTCTATAGATTGTTTTTGACTAATTATGGGAGGAATTTAAGTTTTCTGAGCGTACAGCATAAATTTGGAATGATGTTGTTACTGTTGTCGGCGATCTTGTCAGTTGCTGTATTTGCTTTTATGGATCCTTTGATTGATAACTTTGAAAAATCCATATTGGGCGCTTTCCCCTATGTGGTGCTGATACTGGTTGCTTTATTCGTGGGTATGGCATTTCGCAGAAAAGATTTGATCGTGGTGCTTTTTCTGGTTTTCTTTGAAATATTTGTAGGTGTTGTTGAGTATGTTGCTGGAGTTCACTCGTTTTTTTCAGTTGAATACAGAGGGCAGACTCAGGTTGGGGACACTGAGTTGCTTTACTATAATCGGGTTTTCGGTTTGAGCTTGAACTCCAGCGTCTATGCCTTCAAGGTCTTGGTTGGCTTTGTTATCTTAATGGCAATAAAGTCTGAGTTGTCTCAACGTGTTTTTCTGCTTTGTGCGATGATAATCGCTATTGGGTTTGTTACGTCATTTAATAGAACCGCAATTGTTGCCGCTGCAATTAGCCTTATGTTTTATTATGCGACTAATTGGAGGGTTGTGCTTTCCGGGTGTGTGGTAGGTTGCGCAGTGGTTTTTTTTTACTTGTCCACTATTATTGAGAATCTTACACGAGGTAGAGGTGAGTTGGACTTATCTGGGAGGGATTTTATTTTTCATGAGTTTTTTATTATTCTGAACCAACGTCCGCTTTTCGGTAATGCTGCGCAAAAAGTTTGGTTGCAGATTAATGATGGTTTATATCACGCGCACAGTTCGTATCTAGAGTTTTTGGTTTCAAACGGTATCTTTATTTCACTTTTGTTTTTTTGGGGGTATTATCTTTTGGTTTTGCGTGGTCAGTTGCTGGCAGCGTTGCCCTTACTTATTTACTCAGTGTTCCAGTATGGGTTGTTATGGGGGTTGGTGTTTCATGATGTGGTGTTTTTCGGGTTGATGTTTTATCTGTTAAGGTCGAGGTACGAAAATCGAATGGCGATAAAAAATTCTCTGGAAGCGAAGGTGGCCAATGTTTAAGCGTGTAGTTAAGAAAATTCTTTCTGATATTTTCTATCTGGCTTCTGGGTGTAACTTTGTTGCATTATCAGGTCGGCCTAGAATAAATGGATTTTGTAAGTTTGGTGCGCAGTTGATTTTGGGGGCTAACGCTAATTTTAATGGGGCGAGAACATATGGGGCTGGTAAGGTTTATATCGGGGATAACTTTCATTCGGGCGTAGGGTTGAAGATATTAACTCAGAGCCATAACTACAATGGTGAGTCTATTCCCTATGATCGAACGGTTATCGTGAAAGATGTCGTTATTGGTGATAATGTCTGGCTTGGCATGAATACAATGATTCTGCCAGGTGTGAAAATCGGGGAGGGAGCAATCATTCAAGCTGGGTCTGTGGTTTCAAAATCAATCCCTGATTTGGCCATTGCGGGCGGCAATCCAGCTGAGGTTATTCGATTCCGTGATAAGGATCATTATTTCAAGATGAAGCAATATGGTCGCTATTTATAAAAACTTAGGCTTGGTGTTTGGTTACTCGTCTATCTTGCTGGCGTCAAAAGGGCTTACCCTGTTGGTAAGTTACTTGGTTGCGTTCTCTGTGGGTGATGCGGAGTTTGGCTATTTCTCTCTTGCTCAAGCGCTGTTTGTTACCGCGGTTGCTCTATTGGGTTTAAATTCGTCTGCTGCATATGTTCGGTATTTTTACAGCGAGGGAGCTTCTGCGGTTTTTAAAGCTCTAAAACGGATTTACTTCTTGTTTTTTTTTCTTTCTATTTCTTTTGGCTTGTTGTTGTATTTTATTTTTTTAGAACACCAGTACTTCGTCTGGTTTGCATTGCTACCTTTTTCTGGTTTTTTGGCGTCGCATATTTCTAGCTTTAATGCGATATATAGGTGTTCGAATAATGTGGCGGGTTATGCTTTTGCTGAGTTAGGAAGGCCTGTTTTAGTATTTCTTTCAATAGCTATTTTTCTATGGTTGAGCTTTGAGTTTTCTGTTGTGGCGATATATTTGCTTGTTCTGTGTTTGTCTTTGTTGGTGATCGTTTTTCTTGCGGGTTTCCACCTCCGTTTAGAATTATTCAAGAAATCGCAGTCATCTCTGAGTGAGCGAGAAGTTGTGCTGTATTTGCTTCCATTGGTTATAGTTCAGTTGATGGCTCTAATTAATAATGTTGGTGATAGATACATAATGAGTGCTTTTGTGACTGTGGAGGAGCTTGGCAGGTATGGTAAAGCCTATCTTATAGGGGCGGCCGCAGGAATGCTCATTGACAGTGTTTCCTTGTTATGGGCGCCATATGTTGTCAGAAGAGTCAATAGTTTTAAGGTTGATCTGTACCCTAAGGTCCTTCTGGTTTTTGGGGGGGCGATCGTCTTATCTTTGTTCTTGTTGCTTGGTGCGGGGCTTATGTTTATCTGTGAAATTTCATTTTTTTCTGTCGATTACCTTTTTTGGGTAATGGTGATTATTGTGCTTTCTGCATTTATGGCTCGTGTGGGGTATCAGGTATTTGTACCCGTGCTGAGTGCTTATGATCTTACCGGTGTTGTCGCCAAGTTATCTTTTGTAGGTGCGATTAGCGGGATTTCTGCTAATTTTGTTTTGATTCCATTTTGGGGTGGGGTTGGGGCAGCTTTAGCAACTTGGATCTCATTTTTTATTTTTTCCATCCTTTCTTTTTGGTTTGTACGAGAGAAAATTATTCGAGTCTAATTCTTGTCGGGGTATGATTGTTTAGCTGAAGATGTACTGTAGGTGACTGATCAAGTCGAGAGAGTTGTCGGTAAACCATTTGGCGCTAGAAGCTCGAATCCGGTGAGTTGCGAGTCGGGGCACCAGTCTTGCCATGGAGAGTACAGGCAACGCTAAAGGCTTCTATGCCCGCCGCTGGCTTCGAGCTGGTTAAGGGCAAGAAGGGAGCGTGCTACTATCTCGATAAAGAAGAAGTGCCGATATTGGAGGTTGAAGTTAACAAACCGGTATCGCTAACCACGGAGTATCGCTGGGTCTTATGAAGGTTATGTATTTTCACCAACACTTTTCAACCCCGAAAGGTGCGGTTGGTATTCGCTCCTATGAAATGGCGCGTCGCTTGGTCGCCCGTGGCCATCAAGTGACGATGGTATGCGGGAGCTATGGTGGTGGGGAGACAGGACTGGCGCTGCCTTTCATCGGTGGTAAACGGCGCGGAACAGTTGAAGGTATAGACATTATTGAGTTCGATCTGGCGTACTCAAATAGTGATGGCTTAGTAACGAGAGCTATGACGTTTACCAAGTTTGCCCTGCGTAGCATAGGTCTGGCACTTACCGAACGCTACGATCTGGTATTTGCCACGACCACGCCACTAACTGCCGGAATTCCAGGTATTTTTGCTCGCT
>OGCL01002997.1_pt1 | contig 10647 bp, 7 predicted proteins | sample 1570041 | NCBI WGS metagenome assembly OGCL01 (sample SAMN06266162, study PRJEB24511) | hot springs metagenome | isolation source: Hot spring water | place: South Africa: Limpopo | collected 2015-06-22 | reverse complement strand
AAGTCCCGTCCCGGGTACTGTTTGCAGACGGTATAGTTCCGAATTCCTCGTAATAAATACGAAACAAAAGAAAAAACAAGGCTATTAAAACCGGCCCGAAGATTAAGCCCAAAAAGCCAAAAAGATTTAGTCCAGCCAAAACACCTAAAAGGGTGGTTAAAGGATGAATATTTCCAAATCTCTTCTGAAACAGCATTCTGAAAATATTATCGCTGGAACCAATCACAAAGAAGCCATGAACAAGTATCCAGCCTCCCATATCAAAGGCTTCCTGTGCAAAATAATATAATGCCATGGGGAACCACACCAACATAGTCCCCAGTACCGGTATTACACTGGCCAGGCCGGTCATTAAGCCCCAGAAAAGGGCATCGGGCACATTTAAAAAAAAGTAACCCGCCCAGGCTACTATAGCCTGTACTAAAGCCAAAACGGGAATACCTAAAGCATTGCTCAGAATAAGGCTCCTAACCTGGGAAATTAACCTTTCTGAATTAGTGGATTCTAGAGGAATGAATCGTAAAATCAAATTTTTAAACTGATATTGTTCTGTAAGCATAAAAAATAAAAGAAAAAAGGTAATCACCAGGTTAAGCCCGATATGCGTTGTAGAATTCAGTATTCCTGGAATTATCTGTTCCAATCTTTGGGATAAATAGCTTAATCCGGCTTTTTCGGCCAAATGAATTCATGTGGCATCGTAAAACCCTTCTTCCAATGTGGCTAATATATTTAATATCATATTTTGATCAAAATGAAATGAACTCATTTTTTTGAAAATGATATAGCCGGCGTAGCCAAAGGGGAAAAAAATCAAAATGACTGCCAGTATGATGATGAATGCTGCTGCCCACACGCCTGGAATTTTTTTCTTCTCTGTGAACCATCTGTACAGGTTATTAAAAGCCAGGTATAAAGTCAAGGCCCCCAGAAAAGCTGGGAGTAATCTAAACAATTCACGCAAAAGAATCCACCCCAGGATTACCAGAAGTGCTATCAGCAAAATTTGCCTAATCTGACGCGGTGAAAAAGCCTGCCCCGCCATGATTCTAGCGAGTCAGTGTTACTGTGCCATGAACAGTCTGACCAAAAGCATCCAAGATATAAAAGTAAACTCCATCCGACGCAAGATGATCAGACTTCCAGATACGCCCATCCCAGCATTTTTTATTCAGTTCACGAGAATCAAATATCAGATTGCCCCAGCGATTATAAATCATTAAATCAAAGCAATCAGACAATCCTATGGGCGCAAAACAATCATTGAGGTTCGGAGAATTGGCTGGAGTAAATACATTGGGCATGAGCAATTGTCCAAAATAAAAATTTTGGGGGTTAGTCTTGTGAGTGTGAAGGATGGTATCCCGGCAGCTCCCATTCTGAACCACCAGACCCATTTGGAGGGTTGTATCAAATGGTACATCCAGAGTTGCCTGAGGACCAGTTTGACTGGAGCCATCCGGAAGCAACCAGGTGATATTACCCTGAAGTCCCGGAGGATCAGGAGAAAGCCGGATACTAAGACCTAGACAAGAAGCAAATTCCTCGACAAATATCCCTCCTGCGAGCAAAGCAAAAACATTAACGTGTACCGTATCTGATCGTACACACTGCGGCGGTGAGGAATTGGTAGACGTAGTTAAAATATAAGTCGTGGCTGATGTAGGACTTGCCCATGGATTGGGAATATGAGAGGCACTTAACCCTGTAGAGGGGGCCCAGGTATAATTCAGAGCGTTGAGAGGATTAACCGGCCCCAGTAATACGGAATCGCCCAAGCAGATGGTGGTATCGTTACCTGCAAATCCTAGAATATCTATCACCTGGATTGTTTTGGTCAATACCTCCTGGCACACGCCATTGCTGAGAATAATGGTATAAGTTGTCGTGACATCTGGATTGGCAAAAGGTTGTAAAGAATTCGTGGAGGACAGCCCTGAGGACGGACTCCATTGGGCGGTAAAACCGGCTATCAGAGGTATGTCGGTGATCTGAAAGATATCCCCTTTACAGATCGTCGTATCTGGTGTGTTAAAATTACCTAGCGATAAAACAGTTATGGTACGTGTTACAAGAGTAGTACAATTTCCAAGCGTCACGAGAACCGAAAAAGTAGTAGTTTGAGTTAAGTGCGCTGTGGGATTCGCTGAAGACGGATCATCGACTAAGTGAGCCGGCGTCCATGAATACGAAGCGCCTGTAATTGTGGCAGGAAATCCGATATGGACTTCAACTTCACACACCACCGTATCATTTAAAGCCAGACTAGGTAAAGGCTGAATAACGATTGGAAATACAAGGGTATCTGTACAGATCCCATTAGAAACCAAAAGAGAGTAAGAATTAATTCCTGACTGAGGTGTAAGAATAGGATTGGATATGGTGGGGCTACTTAATCCAGCAGCAGGAATCCATGTATAAGTTATAGAAGGGTCACCAGATGGGGGGATTCCTATCTGGCTAGGCTGATTATCACAAATATATGTTAGAGGCTGTTGTTGTGTGGAATTGCCAAAAATGTACACTTGCTTCACTATACTATCCAGCTGATTACAGGTGGACCCGGTGGTATTGTAAGCCGTCAGAGTGACATTATATATTCCGGGATTGGTGTAAGTGATTGTAGGCGTAGTAAGGGTGGATGTCTGCCCGTTCCCAAAATTCCACGCATAATTCACACCATTTGTGCTTAAATTATTGAATGTGATGGTAGCTGGAGCACAAAGAGCCGGCGGAACTGTAAAATCGGCTAATAACAAAGGGAAATCAAAGTTGACCTTAAAAATTGCATTATTACAATTTGTGGAATTATTAGTGGCCGACCAAGCTCCCGGAGTAGTTGGGAAGTCAGACCAGCCACCGCACCCTCCGCAGACAGCCTGATAAATTTCCCCTTTACGGCTGAATCGACTGGTACCCCCATCCACATGTTCTGCTGATGTTGGTCCTCCGTAGAAAGTCGCGTAATAGATTGCGGCTGCGAATTCTTCCATAATCATGATATAAAAATCGCTGCCTGTTGTGGTGGTTTGTATGGCTCCCGGCGTAGTCGGTAATCCTGTGGTGGAACTTCCAGGAATATACGAGTTATTCACCTGACCTCCCCAACCACACATGTATACTTTATTGCAGACATCTACCAGAAATGCGGTAGGAGAGATATTGGGCTGTCCTGTTCCTGTACCCCACTGAGTACTCCATATCAGGGAATTCAAGAGGCTATTCAGCTTGCTAACGAATTGGCCACCCCCGGTAACAGAATACGTGGCATTTTGAATCAGATTGGTGCCGGTATGATTTGTCTGACCAAAAGCATAGACCTCGGAAATGTTATTTGTTTCCACAAAATATATCTGATCATATTGAGGTGTTCCGAAATAAATAGAATTGAGAATCTGAGAACCATCAGCTTTAATGCGCGTGATAAAACCATCAATATTACCATTATATGTAGAGAATCCTGGATTACCGGTGGTAGGAAAATTGTTGGAATTGGTTCCTCCGGCTACCACGACCTGTCCTCCTTTTTCTATGGCTAGGGAATAGGCGGCCTCTGCACCACTCCCGCCCAGATACCCGGCCCAGAGAATCGTTGTCAGGTTGTTATCCATCTTAAACACAATAGCATCCTGACTTCCCCCATTAAATGAAGGACCAAATGTATTTTGCGTACCGGGAAAATTATTGGATGTAGTCACAGATGCCACATAAATATTATTAAATAAATCAATATCAATTTCCCCTCTAGCAATATCAGCATAGTTATGATCCAAACCCGCAGCCAAATTGAGACCATCATTTCCGTTTCCTCCCACGTAAGTGCTGGCTAAGAGCTGCGTACCGTCTGACTTTATCCGGCTAATGAATATGTCCGACCCTTGAGGATAATTGAATGAATAAATGACATTAACCGCAGAGCCTTGATTAAAAGTATTGTCAAAGCAATTAGCTGTTGTGGGAAAGTTAGAAGAACCTGTAGTACCCAGAATAAAAAGATCGCCGTAATTGTTCACTACAAGGCTATGGGGATTTTCCGCACCCGACCCTCCCAAATATGTACTCCATAAATTAGCCGTGAGGGTTGGATTAAATTTCGTAACGGAAACATCTGTCAATCCGAAGGCGAAATTAGGTTGAAAAACACCAGGTGTTGAGGGGTATCCTACATTAAAAATATTTCCTCCAATAAATGCATTTCCATATGCATCGTAGGTGGCCGCAAAACCGAAATTATCGGCAGTACTTCCTGAAAAAGTTCCGTAATAAACAGCAGGATCCAAAATAATTTCCTGATCAGGACGAAATCCCTCGGGAAATATGAAATAAATACGATTTCCAACGATGGAGTAGGCAGAAGGAATGAGCTTTTCAGGGTCTTGACGATACCAACACCTGGGTTTCTCCTCTTTTACATAGCCCACCGCCGATTTGATTATCAGATTACCATCTTCATCGAGGTACCAATCTTCCGCTCCTTCAATATTCAAATAAAGAATGGAAGGATCAAATCCGGGTTTTAACAAAAGGTCATACTTCATCTTATGTGAGCCAGCATACCATATTTGATCAATCTTGCTTTCTGGGGAACTTAAGATAACCTGTGCAAAGGATCTGCATCTGGGGGCCCAATTTTTAGAATCGTTTCCGATAAAAAAATTTTCATAGTAAGAATTCTCCCCTTGAGTTCGCATAGTCACATCAACGGGATGCATCCAACCACAAGTTATTTTGATATGTGCCAGTTTCAAGGGATTTTTTTCTGAGTCAGAGGTACCATTGTGCCAAGATTCCAAAATCGAATTGTCATATAACACATGAGAGTAGCCGTCCGGACGCAAAAAAAGAGCGGCCCCGGAAACAAGACATCTGAATTTCACTTCATCACTCCACTGCCCCTTATTTTCGATAAAAAGTGGAGGTCCTGAAGCAAACAAAGGCGGCACACTCCTGACAACACAAAGTGCAATGAGAAACGTTTGGATTAATCGAGGAATGGACGTCTGAAAATTTTGGAATATAAAAAAAATAAGTTTTTTCATTATGCGTTTCAATAATAATATGATAAACTTTTCCTCTTTTTCAGCTGCATTCTTATACAAAAATAGCAATTTATCATCAAGCTCCTCTCAATTGTCTGAACGGATAATATTGGGATATTCCGCTGCTCTAACCATTTTTCAGACTAAAAGTGTCGGGATAATAAAAATTTTTTTGAATTAATCTCCAAACGGGAGGGAAAAATTTTTTAAGAAGATTGCGTCCTTATTTTGTCGCAATTTCTTATGGAAAATTCCTCCGGTCAAACTAATTATACTGCGTTATTCACTTTAACCACAGTATTTTTTTTCTGGGGTTTCATAGCAGCTGGAAACAGTGTATTTATTCCTTTTTGCAAGCACTATTTTTCTCTAGATCAGTTTCAAAGTCAGCTTATTGATTTTGCTTTTTATATTGCCTACTTTGTCGGTGCTCTAAGTTTTTTTGTGTTAGGGCAGATCAAAGGTCAAAATCTGATTTCGGTTTGGGGATACAAATCCGCTATCATACGAGGTCTAATGCTTTCGGCTTTTGGAGCGCTTATCATGATTATCATGGTTGTGTGGAGGAGTTATGGTGGTATGTTGATCGGACTTTTTATGGTAGGTTTAGGCTTTTCCATACAGCAAACTGCCGCTCAACCATTAGCTATTGAATTAGGGCCACGGACATCTGGCGCAGCACGTATAAGCCTGGGAGGCGCCCTAAACTCTTTTGGCACAGCTCTGGGGCCTATTGTTGTTTCTGTCGCGCTCTTTGGTAATACCTCAGGGCTGAGCGATCAGGCCATATCTTCACTTTCGCTATCTAAAATTATCGTGTTGTATACTGCCGTAGGACTTCTGTTTGTGGTAGCGGCTTTACTTTTTCATTTTTCAAAATCTATTCCGACTGCCACATGGGCTCCAAACTACTACAATAAAAATAACTTCGACATAGGATTTTTTTTAAGTTTTGTACTTCCTGTTTCCATTTGTTTCGGTTTAGTCTTAGCTTCATATAATGAGAAGATCAAAAATCTTTTTTCTGATTCAGCTACTTTGGAATTCTTGCGATTATTCCTTTTGTTTATTATCGTGAGCGTCATTTTCATTTATCTTTTATTTTATACTAAATGGCCAAGAAAAAAAATACACGGAATCCCAAATAATATTCTGAACAGCAATCCTTTAAGGTTAGGAATGCTAGCTATTTTTGTATATGTTGGTGTGGAGGTTAGTATAGTCAGCAACTTAGGAGAGTTGTTGCGTCATCCGGCTTACGGTTCTATACAGACTTCCGATATAGCACCCCTTATTTCTTTATATTGGGGAAGTCTTATGATGGGACGCTGGGCCGGGGCAGTTGGCGCTTTCGATTGGGCGCCGAAAATTCAGAAAGGGGTCACTCTTCTAATGCCCCACGTGGCGTTTGGTGTAGTAATTTTATTAAATTACGCTTATGGGACCCCTATTCAAACATTTCGGAGTTATTGGCCTTTTGTTTTATTGGGTTCTGTGCTGATAAGCTCCACGAAACATAATTCATCTGTTACACTTATTGTGCTGAGCATATTTGGTGCATTATCCATTTTATTCGCTATTTTGCTAAGCGATTTCTGGGGTGTACAAGCCCTCTTATTTTCAGGTATCATGTGTTCCATTTTATGGCCTTGTATATTTAATTTGGCCTTAGGAGACTTAAATGGGAATACAGGACAGGGTTCAGCCCTGCTCATCATGATGATTCTTGGCGGAGCCATCATCCCACCATTCCAGGGAAAAATAGCAGATTTACTGGCCCATCTGAACATGAGCCCAGAACAATCTATACGCTATTCATATCTGATAATTGTTATTGGGTTCCTGTTTTTAACCTGCTTTGGATTAAAAGTAAGAAAAGAACTTATGCGAAAAGGAATCAACATTTAAAAAAAAAACAGCCCTCGCAGGGCTGTTTAAATTCTTAAGAAGGAAGAAATTTAATTCCTGCTAATAACAAACTTCTTCACCGGAAATGATCTTAATGAATTACTTAAGACAAAGGAATAGGAACCCTGAGATAACCGACTTACATCAAGCTGAAAGGAGTTGAAACCTTCGTGTAATGATATATTATCCGATTGCACAGTTTTACCTGTCAAATCGAAAATCTGAATCATACCTTTATCCCAGTTTTCTGATAGAAAAACTTCCACGTTAATCCAGTCCTGAGCAGGGTTAGGATAAAAGTTGAGAGATTCCAAGGAATTGACATTCCACTCACAATTGGAGGATACCGGCCCATAGATTTTTGGGTCAGCATAATTAAAATCATATTGAAGCAGGCGATAATAATTAGTCCCTGACTCAGGTCTCGGATCCACGACGGAATAATTTTTAAGTACATTACTGTTGCCTGATCCGGGAACAGAGGCAAGGAAATTCCAGTTTTGGAGGTCTGAGCTCTTGTAAACCACAAATTCTTTAGAGTTTATTTCTGAAGAAGTAGACCAGCTAATTATCATTTTATTATCCTGGCAAACAGCAAATAAATTCGTAAGAGTGACAGGCAGTGGATTGGTGAACGGATCACTGGCCGTCCAGCGCGAAAAAGCATGAAATCCCAGTGTTGACATGTAGCCACCCTGGTTAGAGCCCAACTCAACAAAATTGCTCGATGTATTATTATTAGCCCAAATGCCCAAACCGGCATAATGTCCTGCATAAGAACCATAACCATACTCTTGCCAATCGCTAGGATCAGCGCCATAACTTGGAGACCGATAAAAAACTAAACTTCCCTCACTAGGGAATGAACCCCCTACTTCAGCTTCATGGTAATACATTCGGATACCTCCATTTATTCCGAGCCAAACCCCGCCTGGAATTATATCATAATATCTTCCTATACCTGGGGGGACGGCATCTGGCACAGTACTGTGTTGAGCATCATGACCGCGAATGATAGTGACTGTGGGTCCTAAGTTGCCAATGGACCAAATTTGGACTCCCATATTACCGACATTTTCCCCGGTCCATACAAATGAAGGGTTAGTGATGCTCGTATCTTTTCTGATGGTACCTGGTTTATTATCATCGCAATAAAATCGACTACCGCTGGAAGTGGTGATGTTTTCCCCAGTAATGATTGCATTAGTTAAAAGCCTCAGCTGATAGTCATCCAAATTGACCCGGTTATTCGTGGAAGCAATAAGAGATGCCCTGTAGCTGATGTCAACATTTCGTTGCAATCTTACTTCAGCGTTACTTTTATCAGTCCTTAGATTAGAAAAGGTAGTTACGGCTGACCCCCCGATGTCCGAATTAGAATTACCCGTCATTAAAACAATCCCACTGGTTCCAGAAGCCGCACCTGGATCAAAAGCAGAAGAAGACGCATTATTTATAAAATGAGTATTATTGAGAACTAGGTAAGGATTAGTACCCGTCATCCTTACTCTTAGAGTACCAGTGCCATCCTCCATCCTGAAGGAAGCAATTTGCGCAGAGATTAATGAATAGGAGGTAAATAAAAAAATAAAGGATAATTTAGAACAATTTTTTTTCATGGCCATTATTTTCCACAAATATAAACTAAAATTCTCAAATACCAAAATTTTTAGCCGCCAAAATCGTCAAAAGATATATTTTCCTTAGGAATTCCAAAATCGTCCAGCATTTTCAAAACTGCGGCATTCATCATAGGTGGACCACAGAAATAATACTCAACCTCTTCAGGTTCCGGATGTTTGCTCAAGTAGTTGTCTATCAACGACTGATGTACAAAACCCACAAAACCATCCCCATCATGATCATCCAGAGATTTTTTCACTTTCCAATTATCTTCAGGCAAAGGTTCTGAAAGAACAACGTAAAATTTAAAATTTGGAAATTCTTTTTCAATCTTTCGAAAATGGTCCACATAAAATAATTCTCTGCGGGAACGCCCCCCATACCAATAAGAAACCTTGCGATTTGTTTTTAATGTGTGGAATAGATGAAAAATATGTGAGCGCAGTGGAGCCATACCTGCCCCCCCCCCGATATAAATCATTTCCTTATTTGTATTTTTTATAAAAAATTCACCATAAGGACCTGAAATGGTCACTTTATCACCCGGCTTACGGGAGAAAACGTAGGATGAGCAAATTCCGGGATTTACATTCATCCATCTGTTATTCACCCTGTCCCAGGGGGGTGTGGCGATTCGGATGTTCAACATGATGATGTTTCCCTCTGCCGGATGATTGGCCATGGAGTAAGCTCGGAAAATAGGTTCCGAATTTTTCATTTTAAGACTCCACAAATCATACTTGTCCCATTCAGGTTTAAATTTATCAGGACCAACAGGGTCATCCGGATAGGGCCTGATATCAATAGTTTTAAAATCGACTTCACAGGGCGGCACGTCAATTTGAATATATCCGCCTGACTCAAAATGAAGAGTTTCTCCTTCGGGCAGCTTCACAACAAATTCCTTGATAAATGAAGCTACGTTGTAGTTGCTCACGACCTCACACTCCCATTTTTTAATACCAAAAACCTCTTCAGGTACCCTGATTTTCATGTCGGAACGAACCTTAACCTGGCAGCCCAGGCGCCATTTGTCAAGTATCTGTTTCCTTGTGAAATATCCCTTCTCTGTGGGTAAGATTTCTCCTCCTCCCTCCAAAACCTGGCATTTACACATAGCACACGTACCGCCACCGCCACAAGCTGAGGGCAGGAAAATCTTTTCCCCGCTGAGCGTAGCCAAAAGGGTTCCACCGGCAGGTACTACAAGATCTTTTTCATCGTTGATAATAATTTTTACTGGACCCGTATTTGTCAGCTTGGCTTTTGCAAATAGTAAAAGCACAACCAGAAGTGAAATAACGATGAAGAAAATTACAACAGAAACTACTATGAAAATTAGATCCATAAATTAATAATTTTAAATCTTGATACCAGCAAAACTTAAAAAGGCTATCCCCATAAGTCCTGTGATGATAAAGGAAATGCCTAACCCACGAAGTGGAGCCGGAATATCGGAATATCTTAATTTCTCCCGAATAGCAGCAATAGCCACAATAGCAATAAACCATCCAATACCCGAGCCAAATCCAAATACAGTGGCTTCTGCGAGGGAACCATAGTCGCGGGTTTGCATAAAAAGTGCGCCTCCTAGAATTGAACAATTGACAGCAATCAGGGGGAGAAATATTCCCAGAGCACCGTACAATGCAGGCGAGAATTTTTCAATTACCATTTCCACCAATTGCACAATAGCCGCTATAACTGAAATGAAAAAAATCAGACTTAAGAAGCTTAAGTCTATGTGAGCGAATTCATGGCCTAACCATTTGAGCGCACCTTTTTTTAAAAGGTAATTTTCCAACAAATAATTAGCAGGCACTGTAACAGTGAGTACAAAGATTACGGCTGCCCCTAGTCCAATAGCAGTAGATACCCTTTTAGAAACGGCTAGGTATGAACACATACCTAGGAAATAAGCGAAAATCATGTTGTCCACAAAAATGGACTTAACAAAAATACTGATGAGATTCTCCATGGTAAAACGAGGTTTATTCTGGCTTTTCTATAAGTTTTTTGTTAGTTGACCTTTGCACCCAGATAATTATTCCGACTATGATAAGGGCCATTGGAGGAA
>OGCL01002996.1_pt1 | contig 10652 bp, 10 predicted proteins | sample 1570041 | NCBI WGS metagenome assembly OGCL01 (sample SAMN06266162, study PRJEB24511) | hot springs metagenome | isolation source: Hot spring water | place: South Africa: Limpopo | collected 2015-06-22 | reverse complement strand
GCGCTTTCACCATCAGCCTTGCGGTAGCGATGCTTGCGACATTGCGAGCTGAATAGCCTGGCTTCTTTCATCAGGCGCCCAGCCAGAAAGCGACCAACCTGCACACCCTGTATTCGCAGCGCTGCCGATAATGTTCTGGCTCCTGCGGAACCACGACTTTGTGCATGAAGCTCGGCAGCCAGCTGACGTAAGGCAATTCGCCTGTGATCAACTCGGCGACGGCGTTTGCATGCTTCGTAAACGCTGCTGCGCTGCACATCAAACACCCGGCACAGTTCGGCTCGTGGATAACGCTCGCCCAATGCCTCAATCAGCGCTACTGATCGAGGGAGTCCGACATCAAGAGAGCGGTAGCCTTTTTTAGAATCTCTTTCTCCCGCTCTAGGCGCCGAACCTGGGCTTCCAGTTCCTGTATGCGCCTTTGCTCAGGAGTCAGCGCTTTGCTGCGTGGTGGTGTAGTGCCGCCACGCTCGCTGCGCAGTTGCTCTACCCAGCGACGCAATGCAGTCGGGCCTACGCCTATCGATTTGCAGGCTTCGGGAATGGAGTACCCCTGATCTAAAACCAGGCTGGCTGCTTCGAGTTTGAAATCTGTACTGAATGATCTTCTGGTCACGCAAATACCTCATGGCTGGGCGAAGCTTAACGCCCTATCGGGGTGTCCAGAATCATTGAGCCACAACAGTCACTGAAGCCTACCTTCAGGCTCGCCTAGAGGAGTTGCGTTGGGCGGCTACTGCACAGGCAATACGCGATCAGGAGCGTGAAGAGCAACGGAGACTGCGTGAGCAGATTCGTGAAGAGGAGAAGGCTCGTCGTGAATATGAGCGCGCTATCAAAGAAGCTGCCAAAGAAGAACAGAACCTGCGTAAGGCCATGGACAAGGTCGAAGCTCAGGTAGCTGCTGCTTCCGAGGCGCAGCGTGCAGAGTTCGAAGCCAAGCTGGCAGCCCTTCAGGAGCAGTTGCGTCAGGCTGAAGAGAAGAACCAGCGTGCGCTCTCGATGGCTCAGCAAACGCGCACAGGCCATGTCTATGTCATCTCAAACATCGGCTCATTCGGTGATGACGTGTTCAAGATCGGTATGACTCGTCGATTGGAGCCTGCTGACCGTATCCGTGAGCTCGGTGATGCCAGCGTGCCTTTTGAGTTTGACGTGCATGCCATGATCTTCAGCGAGGATGCTCCTGGCTTGGAGAAACAGCTGCACCGCCATTTCCTGCGGCAGCAGGTCAACAAGGTCAATCCGCGCAAAGAGTTCTTCCGTTTAGGGATTACCGACATCAAGCAGGAGCTCGAAGTGTTAGGCGTGCAGACGCAATGGACTATGGCTGCTCAGGCTCGTGAGTACCGTGAAACGTTGCAGATCGAACAGCAGATCCTTGAAAACCCGGCTGTTGCTGCGGAATGGACGCGTCACCAGATGGAGTATGAAGAGGTGGCGGATGAGGCTGAGGCCACCATCGATTGATGCCACTTTTGGGTGACGATGTCGGCAAATTACGGGTTGCAGTCACGGCCATAGGCTCTGACCAGTTATTGGTGTAAGCGGGATGGCGAAACTCTAGATAGAGTTTTCCGAGTTTGCCCCCCTGACCTGTTATCGGTGCCTGCGTAGAGTCGCCTTTGACGCATCAGCGTCTCCACTGACTCTTTACAGGAAACTGAAATGTCCAAGAAATCCGTAAGCAAGCCCATGACCCAAGACGCCAAGGCTCGAATCTATTCGGCAACTGCCCGTGACAATAACGGCATCATCCCGGCGGATAGCTTTGCTTCACGAACTGCAAGTGCTGCGGACAAGGCAGGCCGCAAACAGTGAACCAAGGATGCCAGGGGGGGCTAGCCTCCCCTGGCAGAGGTGCCCAGATGAAACTCCTCGTATCTCCCTATCCGCCAATCGGCGAGATTGTCTATGAAGTTGCCGTTCGTAGCGGCCTAGTGCTGTCTACAGATATCAGCAATCTTTACGAGGATCTGAAAGCATTCAAGGATGACCGTAAACGACCGGGTCTGGACCCCATCGAGATTCCAACAACTATTCTCTACAGCTTGGAAGCGCGCCTGGCTGACTATTTGGGGGATCCATACGCATTGCGTAATTGCACCCAACTGACCAGTCAGTTGCATTGGTCTTGACCTGCGATTGCATTCAACCTGATCAGTAGGCTGTACCGATTGACTGAAAGAAAACGGCCAAAAGCGGACTTTTTCTCCTTGTACTTTCCAAGCTAGCTCTACGTAGTTGCTCGCTCAGATGCCCCAGCCCCCCAAAAAAGGTAATAAGGCCCTGCAAGCCGAGAATCTGGTTTTTTTGCCCGCGCCAGCCAATCTTTGCGTTTTCTTTATGCTGGGCTGCATCACTCGCACTCGTTCCTTTACGCCCTGTCTGCTGACAATTTGCCCCAAGCGGTAGCCACCGTAACAAGGAGCAAACATATGAGCATTCTCGACGGGGTGTCCCTAGGCCTGGCCTTGGGACTTTTCATCTATTTGTTGGTTGCGCTACTGCGCGCTGATCAGGCGTAGGGGCGCATATGCACAGTTACGATTTCACTTTGATTCTGGCGTTCTTCGTCCTGGTTCTGCTGCCGGCGCCCTTTATCGGGCGTTACCTGTATCGCGTGATGGAAGGCGAAAAAAACTGGTTCAGCCCGGTGCTGCAGCCGGTCGAGCGGCTGTGCTACCGGATCGCCGGTGTTGATAGCAATCGCGAGCAGGACTGGAAAACCTACAGCCTAGCGTTGCTGGCCTTCACCCTGATCAGCCTGCTGACGCTGTTCTCCATCCTGATGCTGCAAGGCAGTTTGCCGCTCAACCCGCAGCAATTGCCGGGGCTGGAGTGGACGCTGGCTTTCAATACCGCCGTGAGTTTCGTCACCAATACCAACTGGCAGGCGTATAGCGGCGAAGCGCAGATGAGCTACTTCAGCCAGATGGTCGGCCTGGGCGTGCAGAACTTCGTCAGCCCGGCGGTTGGCCTGGCCGTGCTTGTGGTGTTCTGCCGGGGTATTGCGCGGCGGTCGAGCAACAGCGTCGGCAACTTCTGGGTCGATCTGACCCGTGCCGCGCTCTATGGCCTGCTGCCGTTCTGCCTGGTTCTGGCGATGTTTCTGGTGTGGCAGGGCGTGCCACAAACCTTCCTCGAATACGTTACTGCGCACACCATCGGTGGCACCGATCAGGTTGTGCCACTTGGGCCTGCAGCCAGCCAGATTGCTATCAAGCAGCTGGGTACCAACGGCGGCGGTTTCTTCGGCGTCAACTCGGCGCATCCGTTCGAGAACCCAACGGCCTTGAGCAACCTGTTTGAGGTGGCTTCGATCATCCTGATTCCCGCTGCGCTGCTGTTCACCTTTGGCCATTACGTCAAAGACCTGCGCCAGAGCCGCGCGCTGTTGGCCTGCATGCTGATTTTGTTCTGTGTCGGTTTGGGCGGCACTCTTTATGCCGAGCATCAGCCGAACCCGGCGTTGGTCGCATTGCCGATTGAGCAGAGTGGCTTGCTGGAGGGCAAGGAAAGCCGCTTCGGCACGACGGCCTCGGCGCTGTGGGCGGTCACTACCACGGCCGCCTCCAACGGCTCGGTCAACGCCATGCACGACAGCTTCAGCGCGCTGGGCGGGATGATCCCGATGTTCAACATGATGCTTGGCGAAGTGATCTTCGGCGGTGTAGGCGCGGGGCTCTACGGCATGTTGTTGTTTGTGCTGATCGCGGTATTTCTCGCCGGCCTGATGATCGGCCGCACCCCGGAATACCTCGGCAAAAAGCTTGAAGCCCGCGAAGTACGCCTGCTGGTGGCCACCTTGCTGGTGATGCCGGTTGGCGTACTGGTACTTGGCGCCCTGGCGGCCACTCTGCCAGGGCCTGCTGAAGCCATCACCAACCCAGGTGCACATGGCCTTAGCCAGGTTCTCTATGCCTACACCTCTGGCACCGGCAACAACGGTTCTGCTTTTGCCGGCTTTGGCGCCAACACGCCGTACCACAACCTGATGATTGGCCTGGCCATGCTCCTCGGGCGCTTCGGTTACATCCTGCCGATCCTGGCGATTGCCGGCAGTCTGGCGGCGAAGAAACGTTCGCCGGTAGGCAGCAACAGCTTCCCGACCCACGGCCCGCTGTTTGTCACCCTGCTGACTTTGTCCGTTGTACTAATCGGCGGCCTGACCTTCCTGCCGGCACTGGCTCTCGGCCCGATTGCCGAGCACCTGACTCTATTCCAGGGCTTCTAAGGGAGAACCATGATGAATGCCCGTACTGAACCGGCGCTGAACAGCGCCCAGCAACACCCTAAAACCTCGATCGCCGCGCTGTGGAAACCCTCGCTGCGCCAGGCCTTCGTCAAGCTTGATCCGCGTCAGTTGGTGCGCTCACCGGTGATGCTGGTGGTGGAACTGACGGCCGTGGTGACCACTGTACTGTGCTTTATTCCCAACCCTCAGGTGTCTACCGGCCTGGCCGTGCAGATCGCCCTGTGGTTGTGGTTTACCGTGCTGTTTGCCAACTTCGCCGAAGCGCTTGCCGAAGGCCGGGGCAAGGCCCGTGCCGACAGCCTCAAGGCCGGCAGCCAGGGGCTGAATGCTCGGCGTAAGAAGGGGCAGCAGTTCGAGACCGTGGCAGCCAGCAGCCTGCGCCGTGGCGATATCGTGAGGGTCGAGGCTGGAGAGCTGATCCCAGGTGACGGCGAAGTCATCGAGGGAATCGCCGCCGTCAACGAAGCGGCGATTACCGGCGAATCCGCGCCGGTGATTCGTGAGTCTGGTGGTGACCGTTCGGCCGTGACTGGCAATACTCGGGTGGTTTCCGACTGGTTGCTGGTACAGATCACCGCCAACCCTGGCGAATCGACTCTGGACCGTATGATCGCGCTGGTTGAAGGCGCCAAGCGGCAGAAGACGCCCAACGAAGTGGCGCTGGATATTCTGCTGATCGGCCTGACTTTGATCTTCCTGCTGGTGGTGGCCACCCTGCAGCCCTTCGCCCGTTACTCTGGCGGCGACCTGCCGCTGGTTTACCTGGTGGCGCTACTGGTGACGTTGATTCCGACCACCATCGGCGGCTTGCTCTCGGCCATCGGTATCGCCGGCATGGACCGTCTGGTGCGCCTCAACGTGATCGCCAAGTCCGGACGCGCCGTGGAAGCAGCGGGCGACGTGCATGTGCTGCTGCTCGACAAGACCGGCACCATCACCTTCGGTAACCGTCGTTGCAGTGCGCTGTACAAGGCGCCTGGGGTTTCCGGCAAGCTGCTCAGCGATGCCGCGTTGCTGGCCTCGCTGGCGGATGACACCGCAGAAGGCAAGTCGATTGTCGAATACCTGCGTGCGCTGAACACCATGGTTGAGCCTGAGCGCAGTGCGATCAAATCGATTGCCTTCAGTGCCGAGACGCGCCTGTCCGGCGCCGACTACAACGGCCACAGCTACCGCAAGGGCGCGGTAGATGCGGTGCTGCTGTATCTGGGCATCGAGCGCAGCGACGTGCCGCCAGTATTGGCCCGTGAAATCGAAAAGATCGCCCAGAGCGGCGGCACGCCCTTGCTGGTAGCCGGTGATGGTCAGTTGCTCGGCGCCATTCACCTCAAGGATGTGGTGAAACCGGGTATTCGCGAACGCTTTGCCGAGCTGCGCGCCATGGGCATCCGCACCGTGATGGTGACCGGCGACAACCCGCTGACCGCCGCGGCCATCGCCGCCGAAGCGGGCGTTGATGACGTGATTGCTGAAGCCACCCCGGAGAAGAAGCTGCAGCGCATCCGCAGTGAGCAGGCCGAAGGCAAGATGGTCGCCATGTGCGGCGACGGTGCCAACGATGCACCGGCCCTGGCCCAGGCCGATGTGGGCCTGGCAATGAACGACGGCACCCAGGCGGCGCGAGAGGCGGCTAACCTGGTCGACTTGGACAGCGATCCGACCAAGCTGCTCGACGTGGTGCAGGTGGGCAAGGAGCTGCTGGTGACCCGCGGCGCGCTGACCACCTTCTCGGTGGCCAACGATGTGGCCAAGTACTTCGCCATCCTCCCGGCGCTGTTCGCTGGCATCTACCCGCAGCTCGGCGCACTTAACCTGATGCAGCTGCACAGCCCGCAGAGCGCGATTCTCTCGGCCATTGTGTTCAACGCGCTGATCATCGTCGCGTTGATTCCGCTGGCCCTGCGCGGGGGGCGTGTACAGGCCGCCGATGCCGCCAGCCTGCTACGGCGCAACCTATTGATCTACGGTCTGGGCGGCCTGCTGGCGCCCTTTGTCGGGATCAAGCTGATTGATCTGCTGTTGGTGGCCGTCGGCCTTGTTTAAGCAACCGTGGGGTGGCTATCCACCCCATAAGCTGGAGAAACATCATGTTTAAGCAAATCCGCCCAGCCATTAGCCTGCTGGCGTTTATGACCCTGGTCACCGGTGTGGTCTACCCGCTGACCGTTACCGGTGTGGCGCAACTGGCGTTCCCCGCGCAGGCCAATGGCAGTTTGCTGCGCAGTCAACACGGCGAAGTAGTCGGTAGCGCCTTGCTGGCGCAACCCTTCGAAGGGCCGCAGTGGTTTCAGCCACGCCTTTCAGCCGCTGGCTACGCCACCGTGGCCAGTGGTGCGAGTAACCTGGCACCGAGCAACCCGGCGTTGGCCGAGCGTATCGCTGCCGATGCGCAGCGCTTGCAGGCGGAAGGTCAGGGTGCAGTGCCCATGCAACTGGTTACCACCTCCGGCAGCGGTCTTGATCCGCATCTGTCACCCGAGGCTGCCCGTTATCAGGTCGCGCGGATTGCCGCCGCGCGGGGAATTCCGGCCAGCCGTCTAGAACGACTGATCCAGCAGCATGTGCAAAGCCCGCTGGTGGGGCCGCCGGTGGTCAATGTGCTGGCGCTGAACCTGGCGCTGGCCGACAATTCGCCTCCCGCACAAGCTGAGTAACTTGCATGAGTGATGCCGTACGCGCCGATGCCCTGCTCGATGACATGCCGCGAGAAGGGCGCGGCCGGCTAAAGGTCTTTCTCGGCGCGGCGCCTGGCGTAGGTAAAACCTACGCCATGTTGCAGGCGGCGCAGGCGCAATTGCGCCAGGGCGTCGACCTGCGCGTTGGCGTGGTGGAAACCCACGGCCGCGCGGAAACCGAGGCCATGCTCACCGGCTTGCCGCAACAGCCGCAGCAGCGTCTTGAATACCGTGGCGTGGCGCTGAGCGAGATGGACCTCGACGGCATTCTGGCCAAACCGCCGAAGCTGCTGCTGGTCGATGAGCTGGCCCACAGCAACGCCCCTGGAAGCCGCCACAGTAAACGTTGGCAGGATGTGCAGGAGCTGCTGGATGCCGGCATCGACGTGTACACCACGGTCAACGTGCAGCACCTCGAAGCACTGAATGATCAGGTGCGCGATATCACCGGCGTGCAGGTGCGCGAAACCCTGCCGGACTGGGTGCTGCAGGAAGCCGACGAAATTCTTCTGATTGACCTGCCGCCGCGTGAGCTGCTGGAACGCCTGCGTGAGGGCAAGGTGTATGTGCCGGAGCAGGCGCGTGCGGCCATCGATGCGTTTTTCAGCCAGACCAACCTCACCGCGTTGCGTGAACTGGCGATGCAGACTGCTGCTGCGCGGGTCGATGCCGACCTCAGTCGGCGCTACCGTCAGCAGGGGCAGCAGGCACCTGCGCTACGTGGCCGCTTGCTGGTCGGCATCGACGGCGATGCCCAGGCCGAGCGCCTGGTGCGGCATGCCTGCCGGGTGGCCGAACGCCGTCATCTGCCCTGGTCGGTGGTCTATGTGGACACCGGCGGTGAGCGCGATGAAACCCGTTTGAGTTACCTGCAGGGCGCGCAGCAACTGGCCGAGCGCCTGGGTGGCGAAGTGGTCAGCCTGCGTGGCAACGAGGTGGCGAAAACCCTGATTGAGCATGCCCGTGAGCGCCGCGCCAGCCTGATTCTGGTGGGTCGCAGTCGGCAACGCTTGCGGCGTATCTGGCACCTGGGCCGTGGCCTGGCTGAACGTTTGCTACAACTGGGGCAGGGCCTGGAAATCAGCGTGCTGGATACCGAGGCGAGCAATGCTCCGGCCCTGTCGCGGCGGCGTCAACCGGCGGTCTGGCGTGACTATTTGCTGGCGCTAATAGCTACGCTGCTGGCCTCAGCCGTGGCGCTGGGCTTATCCCGCGTACTGGAACTGCCCAATATTTCGCTGATCCTGCTGGCAGCGGTATTAGTGGTGGCGGTGCGCAGCAGCCTGGGCCCGGCCATGGCGTGCGCTGGACTGTCGTTTCTGGCGTACAACTTTCTGTTTATCCCACCGACCTTGACCCTGACCATTGATCGTCAGCAGGACGTGCTGACCCTGTTGTTCTTTCTGCTGATGGCCGGGCTGACCGGTAACCTGGCCAGCCGTCAGCGTCGCCAGTTGCAGGCGCTGCGTGAGACGCAGCGTGAGACCAGCGCGCTGCTGGAATTGTCATGCAAGCTGACGGCGGCCACTGATCGGCAGGCCGTGCTGGCCGCGGCGACGCAGCAACTGGCGCTGTGGCAGGACGTGGAAATCGGCCTGTTGTCGCGTAGCCAGGATGGCCTGTGGAAAGTCGAGGCGGGCGTACAGCGCCTGCTCACTGACCAGGAGCGGGCGGCGGCGGACTGGTCGTGGCAACACGATCAACCGGCCGGGCTGGGCACCGGCACCTTGCCGGACGGGCGCTGGTGGTGGTTGCCATTGTCGGGCGAAGAAGGGCCGCTGTTGCTGCTCGGTATCAGCCCCAAGGACGGCAGAAGCTTACCTGCCGAGCGACGGCGCCTGCTTACGGCGCTGGGTCAGCCCTTGGCCCAGGCCCTGGAACGCGCGCAACTGGCCGAAGACTTGGAGGCCGCACGCCTGCACGGCCAAACCGAGGAGTTGCGCAGCGCGCTGCTGGCCTCGGTTTCCCACGACCTGCGCACACCGCTCACCGCCATGCGCGGCTCAATCGACAGTCTGCTGGCGCTGGGTGAGCAGATTCCCCTGGAGGATCGCCGCGAGCTGCTGGAGGGCACCCGCGATGAGGCCGAGCGCCTCGACCGCTATATCCAGAACCTGCTGGACATGACCCGTCTTGGCCATGGCGGGCTGAAGCTGGCGCGTGACTGGGTGGCCCCGGCGGATATCGTTGCCAGTGCGACCCAGCGCCTGCGCCCAGTGTTATCCGCTTTGCAGCTGGAAATACAGGTGCCGCAACAGCTGCCGCTGCTCTATGTGCATGCCGCGCTGATCGAACAAGCGCTGGTCAATGTGCTGGAGAATGCTGCGCGTTTTTCCCCGCCCCAGGGGCGTTTGCGTGTGGCCATCGAGGCGGATGCCGAGGAACTGCGCTTTAGTGTCAGTGACCAGGGGCCGGGTATTCCTGAGCATGAGCGTACGAAGATTTTCGATATGTTCTACACCGCTGCCCGGGGTGATCGCGGCGGGCAGGGCACTGGCCTGGGCCTGGCGATCTGCCAGGGCATGCTCGGCGCCCATGGCGGCCGAGTGACGGTGGGCGAAGGGCTGGATGGCCTGGGCGCAAGCCTGACCCTGCACCTGCCGTTGCACACCCAGCCGCAAATGGAAGAAGAACAGTGATGGATAGCCAATGAGCCAAAACCCCGCGACCATTCTGGTTATCGATGACGAAGCGCAGATTCGCAAATTCCTGCGCATCAGCCTTATGGCCCAGGGCTACAAGGTGTTGGAAGGTGCTACGGGGCAGGAAGGCCTGGCCCAGGCCGCGCTGGGCAAGCCGGACCTTGTGGTACTCGACCTCGGCCTGCCGGATATGGACGGCCAGCAGGTACTGCGCGAGCTGCGCGCCTGGTCGCAGGTGCCGGTATTGGTGCTGTCGGTGCGCGCCAGTGAGGGCGAAAAGGTGTTGGCGCTGGATGGCGGCGCCAATGACTATGTGACCAAACCCTTTGGCATTCAGGAATTCCTCGCCCGCGTGCGCGTACTGCTGCGCTTGTCAGGAGGTGTGGAGCAGGCCAGTGCGGCGGTTAGCAGCGGCCCGCTGCAGGTGGATTTCGCTTATCGGCGGGTCAGCCTGGATGGCGTCGAGATCAGCCTGACCCGTAAGGAATACGCGGTGCTGGCGCAACTGGCGCGGCATATCGGCCGGGTGGTGACCCAGCAGCAATTGCTCAAGGACATCTGGGGCCCGACCCACGGCGAGGACAGCCACTATCTACGCGTGGTGGTTGGTCATCTGCGGCAGAAACTCGGCGACGACCCCACCGCGCCGCGCTTTATCGTTACCGAGGCAGGTGTTGGTTATCGCCTGCGCGATTCCGCCTAGGTTCTAGAGCTTATTTACGATCTCGCGAGCTAGAGTCCTGCAAGGCGTTACGTTAGTAACAGCCTCCGGCTGGTCAAAACGGCGAGGAAGCGGATTGGGCTCGCACACGAGTGTACTTTTGTACATGAGCATTACTCGTTTCACTCGCCCCTTCGGGGGCGCGCTAAAGCGCGTTAGCCGCAAGCGGCTTGCCGAGCCTGTTTTTAACGCAGCAGGGCCGACGCGCAGCAGATCGTAAAAAGGCTCTAGCGGTCGCCGCGCTCGTACTTATCGAGGGTATCGCGGGCGATCTGCCGACCGAGCATGATCAGCTCCGGCGCCTTGTAGAACTCGAAGAAGCGGCACACGCGCTTGGGCACATTGATCAGGATGTC
>OGCL01002995.1_pt1 | contig 10655 bp, 9 predicted proteins | sample 1570041 | NCBI WGS metagenome assembly OGCL01 (sample SAMN06266162, study PRJEB24511) | hot springs metagenome | isolation source: Hot spring water | place: South Africa: Limpopo | collected 2015-06-22 | reverse complement strand
GACCACGTCGGCGTGCCCAACCAGGGTGTCGTGCAGCCTCCCGTCCAGGGTGTCGTAGACGAACACCCGGGCATCGGACCCCCCGGCCGCGAGCCACTGCCCGCGCAACGTCCCAGCCACTACAGCTTCGGCGACGAGAACGAGGCGATCCTCTACGCCGGAACGTTCCTGGCCGGCTGGCGGTCGACGCCTGGGAGGAGTCGCTGGACCCGCCGGAGCCCGCGGTCCCGGAGCCCGTCGGCGTCGTCGGCCTGCTCGCCCCCCAGCACTCGAGCCTGCTCGGGCTCGTGTCGGTGCTCGCCCCGGCGCTCGTCGGCGGCAACGCCGTCGTGCTGGTCGCGAGCGAGGCGCGACCGCTGCCCGCGGTCACGCTCGCCGAGGTGCTCGCCACCTCGGACGTGCCGGCCGGGGTGGTGAACGTGCTCACCGGCCGTCCCGACGAGCTCACCATCGAGATGTGGCGGCAGAACATCCACGCCCAGACGATGCTCTCGATCTACAAGCCCAACGTGGATCTGCTCATCCTCGACGGCATCCCCCGCAGCGTGCGGCAGGCCGAACTCCTCAAGAGCCACGTCGATGTGCTGGGCCTCGTCTACCTCGAGTGCAGCAACGAGGAGGCGATGATCCACCGCATCCGCCGCCGGCTGCTCTCCTGTGGCGAGCGGGAGGTGTCGTCGCGGCTGATCGGCGAGTGGGTGATGGAGGAGTTGCGGCGGCTGGATCAAGTGGCCTATGTGCGCTTCGCCTCGGTCTATCGCAAGTTCGAGGACGTGAACGCCTTCCGCGAGGAGATTGAGCGGCTGGAGCGGGAGCCGCCGCCGGAGATGCAAACCCGCCAGATGGACCTGCTCCAGGGCGGCGAGGAGAAGAAATGATCCCCCAGGATCATCTCTTCATGGCCCAGGCCCTGCGGCTGGCCCGTCTCGGTCTTTATACCACCCATCCCAACCCGCGGGTGGGCTGCGTGCTGGTCAAGGAGGGGAGGGTGATCGGCGAGGGCTGGCACCGCCGCGCCGGCGAGCCCCATGCGGAGCGCAACGCCCTGGCCCAGGCCGGTCCCGAGGCGCGTGGCGCCACCGCCTATGTCACCCTGGAGCCCTGCTCCCACCACGGGCGCACCCCGCCGTGCTGCGACGGCTTGATCGAGGCCGGGGTGAGCCGGGTGGTGGCGGCCCAGGCCGACCCCAATCCGCTGGTGGCCGGTCAAGGCTTGGCCCGCCTGCGCGCGGCCGGGATCGCGGTGGAGAGCGGCCTGCTGGAGGCGGAGGCGGAGGCGCTCAATGCGGGATTTCTGAAACGGATGCGGCTGGGGATGCCCTTCGTCCGCTGCAAGCTGGCCATGAGCCTGGACGGCCGCACCGCCCTGGCGAGCGGCGAGAGCAAGTGGATCACCGGGGCAGAGGCGCGGCGCGACGTGCAGCGCTGGCGGGCCCAAAGTTCCGCCATCGTCACCGGCATCGGCACCGTGTTGGCGGACGATCCCTCGCTGGATGTGCGCCTAAGCGGCGAGGAACTGGCGTTGCCGTCGGACCTGGAGACGCCGCGGCCGTTGCGGGTGGTGTTGGACAGCACCCTGCGCCTGCCCCTTAATGCCCGAATGCTAGGGCTGCCGGGCCAGACCCTGGTGATCGCCGCCGAGGAGGCGGACGCCGCCGCCGAATCCCTGCTGTGGGGGGCGGGGGCGCAGGTGGTGCGGGCGCCGAGCCGGCATGGACAAGTGGATTTAGAAGCAGCGTTTCGGCTGTTGGCCCAGTGGGGCGTCAACGAGGTGTTACTGGAGTGCGGCCAGACCCTGGCCGGCGCGGCCTTGGAGGCGGGGCTGGTGGACGAGCTTTTGATCTACATGGCGCCTCATTTGATGGGCCACGCCGGGCGGGCGCTGGTCCGACTGCCGCGGGTGCGCGGCATGGCAGATCGGCTGGATCTGAAGATCAAGGATCTGCGCCTGGTGGGAAGGGATATTCGCATCCTCGCCGAGCCGGCGGCAGGTGCGAGGTTCTAGGCGCGAGGCGCTAGGGGCCTTTGTCGTCCACACGCTTACCGTGAAAGTCATGGTACCGCCGGGCCTGTGGGAGCGGTTTTTAGCCGCGACATGCGATGTCCGATCAACGCACGGCAGTCGCGGCTGCAAGCCGCTCCCACGAGGACTTTCATCTTCCAGGGGGGCCGCCAGCCCTGCCATGGGTGTTACCGTGAAAGTCAAAAGCCGGCACACAGAGCTAGAGATGCCATTTCTTCAAGAAATGGCATCTCTTTCATCTTTCGTGGCGGCGCAAGGCCCTATTTGCGTTAGCCCCTAGCTCCTAAAACCTAGAACCTAGAACCTATGTTCACAGGCATCATCCAAGCGGTAGGCAAGATCGCCGCGCAGGAGGCGCGCGGCGGCGATGTGCGTCTGCGCATCCACACGGGTTCCCTGAAAATGGACGACCTGGCCCTGGGGGACAGCATCGCGGTGAACGGGGTCTGCCTCACCGCGGTGGAGCTGTGGCGCGACGGCTTCGCGGCGGATGTCTCCCGCGAGTCGCTGGGGTTGACCACCCTGGGGGAGCTGGGGCCGGGCTCGCGGGTCAATCTGGAGAAGGCGCTGACCCTTTCCACGCCCCTGGGCGGCCATTTGGTGAGTGGCCATGTGGACGGCATCGGCCGGGTGCTGGAGCGGCGCGAGGATGCCCGTTCGATCCGCTTTCGGATCGAAGCCCCGGCGGCGCTGCTGCGCTATATGGCCCCCAAGGGTTCGATTTGTGTCGATGGCGTCAGCCTGACGGTGAACGCCATTAGCGACCCGGTGTTCGAGCTGAATATTGTCCCCCACACCCTGGGGCAGACCACCCTGGCCCATTGCGCGGCGGGCAGCCGGGTCAATCTGGAGGCGGACCTGATCGCCCGCTATTTGGAGCGGCTGCTGCTAAAGCGCGACCAGTCGGCCCCCCCAGCCGGCGGGCTCAGCCTGGAACTCCTGGCACGCCACGGCTTTCTTAAGTAAAATCCAAAGCTTTACCCCATTTAGGAGCCAATGATGTTTCGAGGCAGCATGGTGGCGCTGGTCACTCCCATGCGGGAGGACGGCAGCGTCGATGACGAGTGCCTTAGAAGTCTGGTGGAGTGGCACATCGAGCAGGGCACCGACGCCATCGTCGCGATGGGCACCACCGGCGAGTCGGCCACCCTGGACGAGGAGGAGCACTGCCGGGTGATCCGCCGGGTGGTGGAGTTCGCCGCCAAGCGCATCCCGGTGATCGCCGGCACCGGCGCCAATTCAACCACCGAGGCCATCAGCCTAACCCGCTGCGCCAAGGAGGCGGGGGCGGACGCCTGCCTGCTGGTGACCCCCTATTACAACAAGCCCACCCAGCACGGCCTCTATCTGCACCACAAGGCAGTGGCGGAGGCGGTGGCGATCCCCCAAATCCTCTATAACGTGCCGGGTCGCACCGCCTGCGACATGAAGCCGGAGACGGCGGCGCGGCTGGCGGAGATCCCCAACATCGTGGGCCTCAAGGAGGCCACCGGCGACCTCAGCCGGGTGGCGGCGCTGCGCCAGGGCTGCGGCCCCGACTTCGGGTTGTTCAGCGGCGACGACGCCACCGCCCGCGAATTCATGCTCCTGGGCGGCAACGGCGTCATCTCGGTGACCAGCAACCTCGTCCCCGCGGCCATGCACCGCCTATGCGCGGCGGCACTGGCCGGCGACGCCGCCGGCGCCGAGGCCATCGACCGCGCCCTGGCCGGTCTGCACCGCGACCTGTTCCTGGAGGCCAACCCCATCCCCGTGAAATGGGCCCTGGCGGAGATGGGGCGCATCCCGCGTGGGATTCGCCTGCCCCTCACCTGGTTCTCCGAGCAATATCACGACACCCTGCGGCGCTCCATGAAGCAGGCCGGGCTGCTGTAATCCGTAGCGAGGTTTCCCTATGGTATCCAATACCCACAAGCGGCTTCTCTCCGCCATCCTGCTGGCCCTGGCGGGCTGTTCCAGCATGACCGACACCGGCGAGGTCTTCTCCGATCGCCGGGTCGAATACCGCAAGAGCCAGAACCTGGAGCGCGACCTGGAGGTGCCGCCGGACCTCACCAAGACCACCCTCGGCGACGCCATGACGGTGCCGGACAGCCCCGCCTCCAGCAGCGCCACCTATTCGGAGTTCTTGCGGCAGCAGGAGCAGCACCGGGGCGGCACGGTGACGGCCGGGGCCGGGCCGGCCAAGGTGCTGCCCAAGATCGAAAGCGTCGAGTTTAAGCAGGACGGCAACCAGCGCTGGCTGGTGATCGCCGCCCCGGCGGACGAGGTCTGGCAGAAGGTGGTGGGCTTCTGGCAGGAGAACGGCATCCTGCTGGTGGAACAGGATCCAGCGGTAGGGGTGATGCTCACCGACTGGATTGAGAACCGCGCCAATATCAAGAGCGACTTCATCACCGACAGCGTGCGCAAGGTGTTCGATGGCGCCTACTCCTCCGGCACCCGCGATCAGTACCGGGTGCGGCTGGAACGGGGGCGCACCGAGGGAACCACCGAACTCTATCTGACCCAACGGGGGATGCAGGAGGAATTTTTCAAGGGAACCACCGGCGAGACACAACAGTCCCGCTGGGTGCCGCGGGAGAGCGATCCCGGCCTGGAGAGCGAAATGCTGCGCCGGCTGATGGTCTATCTGGGCGTCGCCGAGCAGCAGGCCAAGGCGGTGGTCGCTCAAAAGGGCGAGGCCCCGGTCCGCGCACAGATGCACAAGACCGATGCGGAGTCCTTCCTCAGCCTGCGCGAGGGGGGCGAGCGTGCCTGGCGTCTGGTGGGCGTGGCGCTGGATCGGGTCGGCTTCGCGGTGGAGGGGCGTGAGCAGGCCCAGGGCCACTACCTGGTCCGCTATAACGATCCCACCCAAAAGGACGAAAAGCCCGGCTTCTTCTCCGGCCTGTTCGCCGGCAAGAAAAAGGAAGAGGCGGAGACGCGCTACCGCATCCATCTGCTCGGCGCAGGGGAGAGCACCCGCATCCAGGTGGAGAACGAGGCGGGCCAGCCACAAAACAGCGAGACCGCGGTGCGCATCCTCACCCTGCTGCACGAACAGCTTCGCTAGTGCGCTTCGCCTCCCTGGCCAGCGGCAGCCGGGGAAACGCCCTGCTGGTGGAGGCGGTCGGAACCCGGCTGCTGCTGGACTGTGGCTTGACCCTGCGCGACCTCGAGGCGCGCCTGGCGCGCCTCGGGGTCGATCCGCGGAGCCTGGACGGCGTACTCGTCACCCACGAGCACCAAGACCACATCCGCGGCGTCGGGCCCCTGGCCCGCCGCTACCGGCTGCCGGTATGGATGACCGCCGGCGCCTGGCGGGCCGGCCGCTGCGGCGAACTGCCGCGTCTCCACCTCATCCATCCCCACCAGGCCGGCTGGCGCATCGGCGACATCGCGGTGGAAACCTTTCCCATCCCCCACGACGCCCGCGAGCCCACCCAATTCCGCTTTACCGCCGAGGGGCTTTCCCTGGGGGTATTGACCGACGCGGGCCATGTCACCCCCCACATCCAGGCCTTGCTGCAAGACTGCGATGCCCTGCTGCTGGAGTGCAACCACGACCCCCAAATGCTGGCGCAAGGCCCCTATCCACCCCAGTTACGGCGGCGGGTGGGCGGCGCCTATGGCCACCTCAGCAACGTCCAGGCGGCCGCCCTGCTGTGCCAGCTCAAGGTGGGGCGCCTGCGCCACCTGCTGGCGGCCCATTTGAGCGAACAGAACAACCTTCCCCAGCGGGTGCAAGAGACCCTGCTGGAGGCCGTGCCGGCGCTGGAGGGACGCCTGGCCATCGCCGCCCAGGGGGAGATCACGCCCTGGTTCCAACTCTGATCCCCGGAATGGTTCGCGGCAATGCCAGCCATCGAAGGCGGGCAGGGAGGGGTCTATTTCGTGCGCTGGAAGGTATTCTCCACCAGGGGGCTTACATTGGCTTGGGGTACATGACACTGATCGCAGAGGTAGTGGGCGCCGTTCAACACCAGTTTGTTTTCCTGCTCCAGATAATGGGAACGGGACATCGGATACTTTCCGTGCCCCGGCTTCTGGCCAATCATGTTGGGCTTGTCGTGGCAGTTCAGGCATTCGTTGGTCTTGCGGGCGTTGCCCAGCGGCAGCATGGAGAGGGTCTCGTGGCTGATCTGCGGCGGGGCGCCCTTGTAGGCCCGTGGCAACAGCTGCGATTCCTCGGGTTCCGGGGCCTCGTAGGCGAAGCTGTCCGGGGCCGGGATGCCGAAGGGATCGCTGGCGGGTAGCGCGGCCTTGAGATCGGGGCCGCTGGCCTTGACCTCCGGCGCCGGGGGCGGAGTCTCCTTGGTGGGTTGTGCCGCTGCCTGATCGGTCTTGGCGGATTGGGCGCAGCCGGCGGCGAGCGCAAGGAAGAGACTCAGGGAAACGGCGAACGAGGTTCTCATGGGATGTTCCTCCTTTGGGGGATGGTGGTTTCTTTCTGGGAATTGGAATCGACGGCGAGAGAAGTGGTCCGGGTCGCGCCACCGCGTAGGCCGAAACCCAGGCTCCCCTCGGGGCAGGCGGGGATGCAGCGTCCGCAGTTGGAGCAGTCGCCGGAGGCGACCAAGCCGGCGGAGGCCATTTTCTTGAGATTCAGCACCTGGGGCTCGGGGCAGACCGCCACGCATTCCATGCAGTGGGTGCAGCTCGGCTCGTGGTAGTGAATCCGAATCCGCGCGGTGCGGCCGAGCAGGCTGTAGAAGGCCCCCAGCGGGCAGAGGTGCCCGCACCAGCCGTGGCGGAACAGGATCAGGTCGAAGAGGAAGATGCCCAGCAGCGCGGTGAGGCCCATGCCGAGGCCGTAGATCAGCTCCCGATGGGCCATGCCGATGGGGCTCAGCACCTCGAAGGCGGTGAGGCCGGTGGCGGCGGAGAGGAGCAGTGCCAGTCCCAGCGAGACATACTTGGTGGAGCGGGGGAGGTAGGCCACATCCCTCACCCCCAGCCGGCGGCGCAGCCAGGCGGCGGCGTCGGTGACCAGGTTCACCGGGCAGACCCAGGCGCAGAACACCCGTCCCCCCAGGATGGCGTAGAACCCGAGCACGATCAGCGCGCCGATCAGCACCTCGGTGATGGGCCAGGCCCCGGTGGCGAGGATCTGCAACAGCGCGAAGGGATCGGCCATCGGGAACAGCCCGGCGAGGTCGGAGGCGCTCAGATTCCCCAGCAGCAACGGCTGGCCGAACAGGGACCAGCCCCAATGGGCGGTGCCGAAGAAGAGCAACAAGGTCGCCACCTGGCTGATGCGGCGCAGGAACAGGTGGCGCCAGCGGTGGATGAGGCCTTCCTGGGGTTTCGGGGTGCTCATTTCAGATCCCCGCTATTGAGATAATCCAGGCCACCCGGCCCCGCCGGTACGCCGCTGCCCGGTTCCCCCGGCAGCGGGCTCCCCTGGTAGGGCTTGAAATCCTGGGTGATGGGGGTATCCACCGTCCACCCCAGCCGGTAGTGTTCGCCGATCCGCCCCGCCACCAGCTTAGGGTCGAGGATGCGAATGGCCGGTATCTGGGTGGGGCAGGCCTTTTCGCACAGCCCGCAGCCGGTGCAGTGGTCGGAATGCACTAGCGGGATGAACAGGGCGTGCTTGCTCAGGAGCCGCGGCAGCAGTTCGATGGTGATGGCCTTGTACTGCACCGGGCAGACCCGGAAGCAGATCTCGCAACGCAGCCCTTGGTACGAAAGACAGCTCTCGCGGTCGATCACCGCCAGCCCCATGCGGGCCTGGGTGATCTCCTTCAACTCATGGTCGAGCGCCCCGGTGGGACAGACCGGCACGCAGGGGATATCCTTGCACATGTAACAAGGGGTCTCCTGCGGGATGAAATAGGGCGTGCCGATGGGTACCGGCTCCCCGGCGGAAGCCATTTTCAGGGTGTGATAGGGGCAGGCGGTGGCGCACTGTCCGCACTTGATGCAGAGGGAGAGGAAATCCGCCTCCGCCAGCGCCCCCGGCGGCCGCAAGGCAAAGGGGCTGGCATGGGCCTGGGTACGCAGCAGATAGCCCCACAACAGGCCGCCGGTGGCCGCCGCCGCCGCCCTCTGGGCCACGCGGGCCAGGAATTCTCGTCTTGTGCTGGGGGTGGATGCCATTACTGCTGCCTGAAATGCGGATATAACGCAAAGTGCGCAAAGGAGACGCAAAGGGCGCAAAGGATCCTGGGTTAAACCTGACAGGTCTTGAAGACCTGTCAGGTTTACGGGTTTTAGTCGTGCCGCAGGTTTCCTCCTACGCCGGTCGCGGGTTGCACCCGCGACCGCACCCTTTCGGTGGTTGGCGTGGAGGTGGAGATTCGGTGTCCTGGCCAAAGAATGGGAAGGGTTTCGGTCGGGGCGGCAAGCCTCGACCGGCCAACCTGACCGATTGAAAGGCCCGAGCTTCAAGGGATGGGGTACACAAGATCGCCTTAACCCTTAACCCTTTGCGTTTTTTGCGTCCCCTTTGCGACCTTTGCGTTATGCGTTTCGCTTCGATTACGCCTTGTAAACCTTCACCGAGCACTTCTTGAAGTCAGTCTCTTTCGAGATCGGGCAGGTGGTGTCCAGGGTCACGCGGTTGATGAAGACGTTTTCGTCGAACCAGGGGACGAAGACGGTGCCTCTGGGCATGCGATTGCGCCCCTTGGTCTCGATGCGCGCCTGGATCTTGCCGCGGCGGGACTCGATCCACACCAGGTCGTCGCGCTTTAGCCCGCGGGACTCGGCGTCCTTGGGGTTCATGAAGCATTGGGCGTAGGGCACCGCCTTGTGCAACTCCTCCACCCGCCGGGTCATGGTGCCGGAGTGCCAGTGCTCCAATACGCGGCCGGTGGTGAGCCAGAGGTTGTAGTTGGCGTCCGGCTGTTCCACCGGGGTGGCGTAGGGACGGAAGAAGATCTTCGCCTTGGGCCCGATCTTGGTCTTCTCGGCGCCGCTGGTGGGCTTGTCGAGATCGCCGCTCGGCAGCTCCTTGAAGGCCTTGCCGTAGAAGGCGAAGCCCGCCCCCTTGGGCACGTAGGGGTCATACTCCTCGTTGAACCGCCACTGGGTCTCCTTGCCGTCCACCACCGGCCACTTGAGCCCGCGCACCTTGTCGTCGAACAGCGCCTTCTCCGGGAACCACTTCTCGCCCAGGGCCTTGACCGTGTGGTTGTCGTGCCCCTTGGCCACCGGGTCGGGCCAGGCGAACTGCTTGTTCGATTCGGTGGCGAACAGCGCCTCATAGAGAGTCATCTCTGGCTTGTAGCCCATCTGCGCCGCCGCTTCGAGCACGCTGGGGAGCTTGCCCTCCTCGAAGCCTTCGTCCTTCAGGCCCGGCACCTTCTGCTCGCCCCACACTTCGCCAATGGTGAAACGCTTGGAGAACTCCAGGATCTGCCACAGGTCGCCCCGCGCCTCGCCGGGGGGCGGCACCTGCTCGCGCCACATCTGGGTGCGGCGCTCCGCGTTGCCGTAGGCGCCCCACTTCTCGAAGATCATCGCCACCGGCAGGATCAGGTCCGCTACTTTGGCCGAGATGCCCGGATAGGCCTCGGAGACCACGATGAAGTTGTCCATCTCGCGCGCCGCCTTGATCCAGTGGGTGGCGTTGGCGGTGTTCTGCCAGGGGTTGTTGACCTGCACCCAGGCCCACTTGACCGAACCATCCTCCAGGTCGCGCATGATCTTGGTGAAGTGGCTGCCGATCTTGGGGTTCAAGGTCTTGGCCGGCAGCTTCCAGATCTTTTCGCTGATCTCCCGGTGTTTCGGATTGAACACCACCATATCCGCCGGCAGGCGATGGGAGAAGGTGCCTACCTCGCGGGCGGTGCCGCAGGCCGACGGCTGGCCGGTGAGGGAGAAGGCCCCGTTGCCAGGCATTGCGTGCTTGCCCAGTAGCAGGTGGTTCATATACACCTGATCGTTGACCCAGGTGCCGCGCTGGTGCTGGTTGAAGCCCATGGTCCAAAAGGAGAGCACCTTGGATTTGGGATCGATGTACAGATCGGCGAGTTTCTGTAGCTTCGCCTTATATTTCTCCAGCGGCTCGTCCGGATCGCCCTTGGTCAGCTCGGCCACGAAGTCGAGGGTGTAGGGCTCCACGGCCTTTTTGAAGTCGTCGAACGAAATCAGCCAGTGCTTGCCCGGATCGGCAGCGTTGGCCTGCGCCACCACCTCGCCCTCTCTCCTGCGCTGGGCCACCGCCTCCCACTTGTCGAGGGTGTGGGACTGCTCCTCCTTGACGATCTCCATCTCCTCGGCGGAGGCGAACTTCTCGGCGTTCTTCGGGCGGAAGCCGTAGCCGATATCGTAGGGGCCGGTGACAAAGGCGCAGTGTTTCTCGACGAAGGCGGTGTTCACCGCGTTGCGGGCGATGATCTCGCGGGCGATGTAATTCTGGATGGCGAGATCGGCGGCGGGCTTGATGATGATCTCCAGGTCGGCGATGTTGGAGGTCATGTTGGAGAAGGTGGTGATGTTCACCAGCCGCACATGGTCGGCGGCCAGGCGGCGGGCGTTGACGCGGGACCAGAGGATGGGGTGGCACTCGGCCATGTTGGCGCCCCAGGCGATCACCGTGTCGGTGTGCTCCACGTCGTCGTAGTTGCCGGCCGGCTCGTCGATGCCGAAGACGTTCATGAAGGAGGCTACGGCGGAGGCCATGCAGTGGCGGGCGTTGGGG
>OGCL01002994.1_pt1 | contig 10657 bp, 10 predicted proteins | sample 1570041 | NCBI WGS metagenome assembly OGCL01 (sample SAMN06266162, study PRJEB24511) | hot springs metagenome | isolation source: Hot spring water | place: South Africa: Limpopo | collected 2015-06-22 | reverse complement strand
AGGGAACGACCCTGCGGCGTCGTCGCTTCGCGCCAGACACCCGCACAGCCGCGCCTTCGGACGTGTTCAACCGAGGAGTCAAGGATGATCGACCGGGTACCCGAGCACATCCGCGCCATTGCCCCGTACAAGCCCGGCAAGCCCATATCCGAGCTGGCGCGGGAGATGGGTCTCGAGGCAGGCGAGATCATCAAGCTCGCCTCCAACGAGAATCCCCTGGGTATCAGCCCCCTGGCCAGGGCCGCGGTGGAGCGGGCGCTGGCCGAACTCGGCCTGTATCCGGACGGCAACGGCCATGACCTCAAGACGGCCCTGTCACGCCGCCTCGGGGTGGGGCTGGACCAGATCGTGCTCGGCAACGGTTCCAATGACGTGCTGGAACTGACCGCCCGCCTTTTTCTGGGACCGAACGCCTCCGCGGTCTACGCCCAGCACGCCTTCGCCGTCTATCCCCTCGCCACCCAGGCCTGTGGCGCGGTCGGCATCGAGGTCCCGGCGCGGGCGTATGGTCATGACCTTGAGGCCATGGCCGACGCCATCCGGGACGACACCCGCCTGGTCTTCATCGCCAATCCCAACAACCCTACGGGCACCCTCCTCAAGGCAGAAGAATTGCATGCCTTCCTGGGCAGGGTTCCGGCCAACGTCGCCGTCGTGCTGGACGAGGCCTACGGCGAGTATCTGGACCCCGAACGGCGCGCACCCAGCCTGGAATGGCTGACCGAGTTTCCCAATCTCATCCTCACCCGCACCTTCTCCAAGGCCTATGGTCTGGCGGGTTTGCGCGTGGGCTACGCCTTGGCCCGGCCCGAGGTGGCCGACCTGCTCAACCGGTTGCGTCAGCCCTTCAACGTCAACAGCCTGGCCCTCGCCGCCGCCGCGGCCGCCCTCGACGACGAGGGCTTCCTGGCCGAGAGCAAGCGGCTCAACGATGCCGGTCTGGCGCAATTGACCGAGGGTTTCCGGCGCCTGGGGCTCGCTTACATCCCATCCTGGGGCAACTTCGTCTGCGTGCAAGTGGGCGACGCCGGCCGGGTGTATCAGGAACTCCTGCGGCGGGGGATCATCGTGCGACCGGTGGACAACTACGGCCTGCCCGAGCACCTGAGGGTGTCGGTCGGCACCGAGGTGCAGAACGCACGTTTCCTGGCCGCCTTGGCCGAGGTCGTGTGGGTGTGATCCGGCGTCTGGCCATCCTCGGCGTCGGCCTCATGGGCGGCTCGCTGGCCCTGGCGCTCAAGCGCACGGGTCTGGTGGAGACCGTGGTCGGCGCTGGTCGCGGGCGCGACAACCTCGAGCTGGCCCTCAAGGCCGGTGTCATCGACGCCATCGCCGCCACCCCCGCCCAGGCCGCGCAGGGCGCGGACGTGATCGTTCTGGCCGTGCCGGTGGGAGGCATGCCGGGGCTCATGGACCAGATCGCCCCCCAACTGCATGATCGTGTCGTGCTGACCGACGTCGGCAGCACCAAGCAGGACGTGGTGGCCGCTGCGCGCACCCTGCTGCCGGCCCATCTGGCACGGTTCGTGCCCGGCCATCCCATCGCCGGCGCCGAGACGAGCGGGGTGGGGGCGGCCCACGCCGATCTCTATCGTGGCAAGGACGTCATCCTCACCCCCCTGCCGGAGAGCGACCCCGCGGCCGTGGAACAGGTCCGGGCCATGTGGGCGGGCTGCGGCGCGCATGTGGAGCGCATGTCTGCCGAGGAACATGACCGGGTCTTCGCCGCCGTGAGCCATCTGCCCCATCTGGCCGCCTTTGCCCTGATGGATGAACTGGCCGGCCGGGAAAACAGCCAGCAGTTCTTTCGTCACGCCGGCTCCGGTTTCCGTGATTTCACCCGCATCGCCGGGAGCCATCCCGAGATGTGGCGGGACGTGGCCCTTGCCAACCGCGCGGCGGTAGTGGCCGAACTCGATGCCTACATCGATCGGCTCGGCCGCATACGCGACCTGATCTCGGCCGCCGACCGCGTCGCCCTCATGGACGTCCTGAGCCGGGCCAGCCATGCCCGCCAGCAGTGGGCCCAGGGCAAGAAGAGGACAGGGTCGTGAACACGGAACATCTCGATCTGCCTCCCGCCCACGGCGCCCGTGGCAGCGTGCGTCTGCCCGGTTCCAAGAGCATCTCCAACCGCATCCTGCTCCTGTCCGCCCTGGCCAGGGGGGTGACCGAGGTCGAGGCCCTGCTCGAATCGGACGACACCCGTGTGATGCTGGAGGCCCTCGGTCGACTGGGGGTGCGATGGGAGCGCCACCCGGGCACAGACGACTATCGGGTCGAAGGCGTAGGCGGGGCCTTCCCGGTCAAGCGCGCTGCGCTCTTCCTGGGCAATGCCGGCACTGCCTTTCGCAGCCTGACCGCAGCCACCGCCCTTGCCGGCGGCCACTACACCCTGACCGGGGTGCCGCGCATGCACGAGCGCCCGATCGGCGACCTGGTCGACGCCCTGCGGCAACTGGGTGCGCAGATCCGCTATCTGGACAAGCCGGGTTTCCCGCCCCTGGAGATCTCTCCCCCCGCGCGCCCCGCCAGCGGATCGAGGCGGGGCGAACCCCTGACGGTCAACGTCAGGGGCAATGTCTCCAGCCAGTATCTCACCGGTCTGCTGCTCTCCGCGCCCTTGCTGGCCGGCCCGGTGACGGTGCGGGTGGATGGCGAGCTCATCTCCAAGCCCTATGTGGAGATCACCCTCAACCTCATGCGCCGCTTCGGCGTCGAGGTCGAGCGGCAGGACTGGGCGAGCTTCACCGTGCCGGCGGCCGCCTATGTCAGCCCCGGTCGAATCCGCGTCGAGGGCGATGCCTCCTCCGCCTCCTATTTTCTGGCTGCGGGCGCTCTCGGCGGTGGTCCCGTCCGTGTGCAGGGGGCGGGCCGGGACAGCATCCAGGGCGACGTCCGCTTCGCCGAGGCACTGGCGGCGATGGGGGCCCGCATCGCCATGGGCGATGACTGGATCGAGGCCGCGGCGCCGGCGGCGGGGCGGCTCAAGGCCCTGGACCTGGACTGCAACCACATTCCGGACGCGGCCATGACCCTGGCCGTGGCCGCCCTGTTCGCAGAGGGGACGACCACGCTTAGCAACATCGCCAGTTGGCGGGTCAAGGAGACCGACCGCATCGCCGCCATGGCCACCGAGCTGAGAAAGCTGGGTGCGACGGTGGAGGAGGGGGCGGACCATCTGCGCATCACCCCGCCTCACCCCGCTGCGCTTACCCCGCACGCCACCATCGACACCTACGACGACCACCGCATGGCGATGTGTTTTTCCCTGATCTGTCTGGGTGGTGTGCCCATCCGCATCAACGACCCGAAGTGCGTGAACAAGACCTTTCCGGGCTATTGGCAGGCCTTCGCCGGCATCCTGCAACAGGGATGACGCGCTCTGATGTCCTGAACCGCGGGCATGATGGGATGATGTCCTCCCCCTCACCCCTCACCCCGCACGGCCCGCCGGCTGTTCCCGTCATCGCCATCGACGGCCCTTCCGCCTCCGGCAAGGGTACGGTGGCAGCCCTGGTGGCCAGGGCCCTGGGCTTCCACTACCTGGACAGCGGCGCGATCTACCGTGCGCTCGCCTATGCGGCCCGGCGCCGGGGCGTGCCCTTGGACGACGAGCCGGCCTTGATCCGGCTGGCAGACGCACTCGATCTGCGCTTCGACGGGGTCGAAGTCTATCTCGATGGCATTCCGGCAGGAGACGCCATACGCAGCGAGGAGGCCGGCCTGGCCGCGTCGCGCATCGCGACCCTACCCGGCCTGCGCGCGGCGTTGCTCGCGCTGCAACGCGCATTCCGCCGGCCGCCCGGCCTGGTCACGGACGGGCGGGACATGGGGTCGGTGGTCTTTCCCGACGCCCAGGTCAAGGTCTTCCTCAGCGCCAGCGTCGGGGAACGGGCGAGAAGGCGCTATAAGCAGTTGATCGAAAAAGGATTGGATGCTAATCTTGATCAAATACTGCAAGACTTGCGTGCCAGGGACGCGCGGGATGCCGCACGGACCGCCGCACCTCTGCAGAGGACGGCCGATGCCAGGTTGCTCGACACCACGGGCATGACCATAGACGAGGCGGTGCAGACCGTCTTGCGCTGGTACGGCAACAGCCGGTCCTGACCAGCCCGAAGGGATCGGGGATACCCAGACCTTCGGTTTTTTGTTTCAACAACCGAGCCGAACCCTGTCCGGACTCAAACACCAGGTCCTTTCATGTCAACTGCCATCGCCACCCCCAGTTCAACCAGCCCCGAGAGTTTCGCCGCCCTGTTCGAAGAGAGCATCGCCCGTCAGGAGATGCGCACGGGTGAGGTCATCACCGCAGAGGTGGTGGCCATGGACGACAACTTCGTCACCGTCAACGCCGGCCTCAAGTCGGAGAGCCTGATTCCGGTCGAGGAATTCAGGAACGACAAAGGCGAGGTCGATGTCCAGGTCGGGGACTTCGTCTCCGTGGCCATCGAGGCCCTGGAGGACGGTTATGGCACCACCAAGCTCTCCCGCGACCGGGCCCGCCGTCTTGCGGCCTGGCTCGATCTGGAGGCGGCCATGGAAGAGGGCCGTGTGGTCAAGGGTGTGATCCAGGGCAAGGTCAAGGGCGGCCTCACGGTCATGTGCAACGGCATCCGCGCCTTCCTGCCCGGATCCCTGGTCGACGTGCGCCCGATCAAGGACACCACCCCCTACGAGGGCAAGGAGGCCGAGTTCAAGGTCATCAAGCTCGACCGCAAGCGCAACAACGTGGTGGTCTCCCGCAAGGCCGTGCTCGAGGCCAGCATGGGTGCCGAGCGCGAGGCCCTGCTGGCGAGTCTGAAGGAAGGCGCTATCGTCAAGGGCATCGTCAAGAACATCACCGACTACGGCGCCTTCGTGGACCTGGGCGGCATCGACGGTCTGTTGCACATTACCGACCTGGCCTGGCGGCGGGTGAAGCATCCGAGTGAGGTCGTCAGCGTGGGCGACGAGGTCACGGCGATGGTCCTCAAGTTCGACCAGGAAAAGAACCGTGTCTCCCTGGGACTCAAGCAGCTCGGCGAGGACCCCTGGATCGGCATCGCCCGTCGCTATCCGCAGGGCACCCGCTTGTTCGGCAAGGTGGCAAACCTGACCGACTATGGCGCGTTCGTCGAGATCGAGCCGGGCATCGAGGGCCTGGTGCACGTCTCCGAAATGGACTGGACCAACAAGAACGTCAACCCTTCCAAGGTCGTGCAGCTGGGTGACGAGGTGGAGGTCATGGTGCTGGAGATCGACGAGGACCGCCGCCGCATCTCCCTGGGCATGAAGCAGTGCAAGGCCAACCCATGGGAAGATTTCGCCATGAATTTCAAGAAGGGCGACAAAGTCCGCGGCCAGATCAAGTCCATCACCGACTTCGGTATCTTCCTCGGGCTTCCGGGCGGCATCGACGGCCTCGTGCATCTGTCCGATCTGTCCTGGAGCAAGCCGGGCGAAGAGGCCCTGCGTGACTTCAAGAAGGGCGATGAGGTCGAGGCCGTCGTGTTGGCCATCGATGTCGAGAAGGAGCGCATCTCCCTGGGCGTCAAGCAGTTGGAGGGCGATCCCTTCAACAGCTACATCGCCAAGCACGACAAGGGCAGCCTGGTCACCGGCACGGTCAAGTCCCTGGACGCCAAGGGTGCCGTCATCCAGCTCACCGAGGATGTGGACGGCTATCTGCGCGCCTCCGAGGTCTCGCGCGATCGCGTCGAGGACATCCGCACCCACCTCAAGGAGGGGGACAAGGTCGAGGCGATGATCATCAACATCGATCGCAAGAACCGCCAGATCAACCTCTCCATCAAGGCCAAGGATGCCGCTGACCAAGCCAGCGCCCTGCAGAAGATGGCGGCCGAGCAGTCGACCGGCACGACCAATCTGGGCGCCCTGCTCAAGGCCAAGCTCGACAACAAGAGCGCCGAGTCCTGACCAGGAGGGGCGATGACCAAGTCGGAGTTGATCGCCCGGCTGGCGGCGCGCCATCCCCATCTGGTCGCGGCCGATGCCGAGCTGGCGGTCAAGACCATCCTGGACGCCATGACCCAGAGCCTGGTCGAGGGCAGGCGCATCGAGATCCGGGGGTTCGGCAGCTTCAGCCTGAACTTCCGGCCGCCGCGCATGGGACGCAACCCCAAGACCGGCGAGAAGGTCTACGTGGCGGGCAAGTATGTCCCCCACTTCAAGGCCGGCAAGGACCTGCGCGACCGGGTGGACGGCAAGGCATCGGGCTAACGGACATGGCGACGGCCACCCCAGAGCATGAATGTCGCCGTGTCCGTTCCCTCTCCCCCCACCCCTCCCCCCGAGGGGGAGGGGAGCGTCGTGAGTCGGCTACGCGACTTTCACGATAATGGCGGCCGATGCGGGATTGCAGGCGATCGGCACCCGCTTCGGGTGCCGATCGCTTTTTGAGGCCGACTTCGGCATGCTTCCGCACGAGCGCCTTCGTTGCGAGGGGGCGGACGAGGCCCGGGACGGCAGCTAGCGAGCGATGGAGCTCGAAACCTGGCATCTCCTGGTCCTGCCGCTGTTCTTCGCCTTGGGCTGGATGGCGGCGCGTGTGGACATCCGGCATGTCATGCGCGAGTCGCGGGCCGTACCGGCCTCCTATTTCAAGGGACTCAACTATCTGCTCAACGAGCAGCCGGACAAGGCCATCGAGGCCTTCGTCGAGATCGCCCGCCTCGACCCCGACACCCTGGAGCTGCACTACGCCCTCGGCGCCCTGTTTCGCAGACGGGGTGAGCTGGATCGGGCCATCCGCATCCACCAGAATCTGGTCGATCGCAGTGACCTCAATCAGCAGCAGCGCCTGAAGGCCCTGTATGAACTGGGTCAGGACTTTTTCAGGGCAGGACTGCTGGACCGTGCCGAGGAGATCTTCAAGTCGCTGGAGACCGGTGTCCATGCCCTGGATGCGCTCAACCACCTGCTGGACATCTACGTGCTGGAGAAGGACTGGGAACGGGCCATCACCACGGCACGCCGGTTGGAGAGGTTGGGCTGCCCTTCCCGGCATGCCGACATCGCCCACTATCACTGCGAGCTCGCGCTGGATGCCATGTTGCGCAAGGACGTGACGGCCGCCGCGGAACAGCTCGTGCGGGCCCGCGAGGCCAACCGCAAGTCAGCCCGTGCCATCCAGCTGCAGGGAGATCTGCAGGCCCTGCAGGATCAGCCCGAGAGGGCGATTGCCGCCTGGCGTGAGATGGAGTCGGTCAATCCCGCCTATCTGCCCATCGTCGGCGAGCGGCTCTACCAGACGCATCAACAGCTGGGCCGCGCCACTGCTTGCATCGAGTTGCTCAAGGCCCATCTCGTCCGCCAGCCCAGCGCCGACCTGTTCCATATCCTGTTCCATGCCGTGCAGGAGACGCAGGGCTGGGAGGCGGCAGCGCGCCTTGCCGGGGAGGAACTCCGGCGCAATCCCGGCCTGCGCATCCTCGACGACTATCTCCAGGCCCGCAATGCCGCGACCGGCGACGCCGACATCGAGGCGCGCCTGGCCCAGGACCTGGTGCACAAGCAGGCCAGCCGTCTGGCCTATTACCAGTGCCGGGAATGCGGTTTCAAGGCGCGGCAGTTCTTTTGGCAGTGCCCGGCCTGCGCCCGCTGGGAGAGCATCCCGCCGGAGCGGATCGAACATGACTGAGTCCCGCATCATCGTGGCCCTGGATTACCCCGAGGCGGCGCCGGCCCTGGCCCTGGCCGAGCGCCTCGACCCGGCCCTGTGCAGGCTGAAGGTGGGTAAGGAGCTGTTCGTCGCGGCCGGACCGCGGCTCGTGGAGGAGCTGGTCGACCGGGGTTACCAGGTCTTCCTCGATCTCAAGTTCCACGACATCCCCAACACCGTCGCCCAGGCCTGCACGGTCGCCGCCCGCCTGGGGGTGTGGATGCTGAACGTCCACGCCAGCGGCGGATCGACCATGATGCGCGCGGCACGGCAGGCCTTGGAGGCCATGCATCCCCGCCCGCGCCTGATCGCGGTCACCGTGCTCACCAGCCTGTCGCGGCCCGACCTGGCCGAGATCGGTCTGGACCTGCCGCCCGAGGAGCAGGTCATGCGCCTCGCGCGTCTGACTCATGAGGCCGGCCTGGACGGTGTGGTCTGTTCGGCGCGGGAAGCGGAGCGTCTGCGCCGTGAGTTGGGCTCGGACTTTCTCCTGGTCACGCCCGGCATCCGTGCCGCCGGCGGCGCGGGGGACGATCAGCAGCGCGTCCTGACGCCCATTCAGGCCCTGCGTGCCGGTGCCGATTATCTGGTCGTTGGCCGACCCATCACCCGCGCCCCCGATCCCGTCGCGGCGCTGCAAAGTATGCGTGATGAAATAACGACTTTTCTCGGAGAACGAGCATGAAAGTGACCGTCATCGGTACCGGCTATGTTGGGCTGGTCACCGGCACCTGTCTGGCCGAAGTGGGTAACGAGGTGATGTGCCTGGACGTGGATCCACGCAAGATCGACATCCTTCGGTCCGGCGGCATCCCGATCTATGAGCCGGGTCTGGAGGACATGGTCAAGCGCAATGCCGCGGCCGGGCGGCTGTTCTTCACCACCGACGTGGAGGAGTCCGTGCACTTCGGCGACATCCAGTTCATCGCCGTCGGCACGCCGCCGGACGAGGATGGCTCCGCCGACCTGCAATACGTCGTCGCCGCGGCGCGCAACATCGCGCGCCACATGACCGGCTTCAAGCTGGTCGTGGACAAGTCCACCGTACCGGTGGGCACCGCCGACCGCGTCAAGGCCGCGATCCGTGAGGAGCTCGATCGACGCGGCGTGCACATCGATTTCTGTGTCGCCTCCAACCCTGAATTTCTCAAGGAGGGGGCGGCGGTGGATGATTTCATGAAACCCGACCGCATCGTCATCGGCACCGAGAGCGAACGCGCCACCCAGATGCTGCGCCAGCTCTACGCCCCGTTCCAGCGCAACCACGACCGGCTGGTGGTGATGGATGTCCGCTCGGCCGAGCTGACCAAATACGCCGCCAACGCCATGCTGGCCACCCGCATCTCCTTCATGAACGAGCTGGCCATCCTGGCCGAGAAACTGGGCGCCGACATCGAGCAGGTCCGCCACGGCATCGGCTCCGATCCGCGCATCGGCTATCACTTCCTGTATGCCGGCTGCGGTTACGGCGGCTCGTGCTTTCCCAAGGACGTCCAGGCCTTGCGGCGCACCGCCCAGGAAAACGGCATCCCACTGCGGGTCCTGGATGCGGTGGAGGAGGCCAACGACCACCAGAAACAGGTCCTGCTGCGCAAGCTCACCGCCCGCTTCGGCGAGGACCTCGGGGGCAGGCGTTTCGGTCTCTGGGGCCTGGCCTTCAAGCCCAACACCGACGACATGCGCGAGGCCCCCAGCCGCACCCTGCTGCAGGGCCTGTGGGAACGCGGCGCCGCGGTGTCGGCCTACGACCCGGCGGCGATGGAGGAGACGCGGCGCATCTTCGGCGAGCGCGCCGACCTGCAACTGGTGGACAGCCCCATGGACGCCCTCAAGGGCGCCGATGCCCTGATCATCGTCACCGAATGGAAGGTCTTTCGCAGCCCCAATTTCGAGACCATGAAGGCCTTGCTGAAGGCCCCGGTCATCTTCGACGGCCGCAATCTCTACGACCCCAGGACGATGCGCGAGGCCGGCTATGAATACTTCCCCATCGGCAGGCCGATTCCGGCATGAGGGTCGAGGTGTGACGGGCGCGGCCTACAGGACGATCGAGGATTGCGTCGGCAATACCCCCCTGGTGCGCCTCAGGCACATGCCGGGGGAGACGGCCAACGTCATCCTCCTCAAGCTGGAGGGCAACAATCCGGCCGGCTCGGTGAAGGACAGACCGGCGTTGTCCATGATCACCCGCGCCGAGGCCCGCGGCGAGATCAAGCCCGGCGATACCCTGATCGAGGCCACGTCGGGCAACACCGGCATCGCCCTGGCCATGGCCGCGGCCATCAGGGGCTATCGCATGGTCCTGATCATGCCCGAACATCTGTCGGTCGAACGCCGTCAGACCATGCGCGCCTACGGCGCCGAACTCATACTGGTCAGCCGGGAGGAGGGCATGGAAGGGGCGCGCGACCTGGCCGAGCGCCTGCAGCGGGAGGGTAAGGGACACATACTCGACCAGTTCTCGAACCCGGACAATCCGCTGGCCCACTACGAGACGACAGGCCCGGAGATCTGGCGCGACACCGCTGGAAGCATCACCCACTTCGTCTCCAGCATGGGCACCACCGGCACCATCATGGGCTGCTCGCGATACTTCAAGGAGCGCAACCCCGCCATCCAGGTCGTCGGCGTACAACCCGAGGAAGGGGCCCAGATCCCCGGCATCCGCAAATGGCCGCCGGAATACGTGCCCGCCATCTGCGACTACACCCGCGTGGACCGCATGATCTACGTGAGCCAGACCGATGCCGAGGAGACCGCGCGCCGGCTTGCCCGCGAGGAAGGCATCTTCGCCGGCATCTCGTCCGGCGGCGCGCTGTGGGCCGCCCTGCAGCTCAGCCGCGAGGTCGAGAACGCAGTCATCGTCTCCATCGTCTGCGACCGCGGCGACCGCTATCTCTCCACCGGGGTCTTCCCGGCCTAACGGACATGGCGACGGCCACCCCAGAGCATGAATGTCGCCGTGTCCGTTCCCTCTCCTTAAGCCCCTCC
>OGCL01002993.1_pt1 | contig 10660 bp, 10 predicted proteins | sample 1570041 | NCBI WGS metagenome assembly OGCL01 (sample SAMN06266162, study PRJEB24511) | hot springs metagenome | isolation source: Hot spring water | place: South Africa: Limpopo | collected 2015-06-22 | reverse complement strand
TATAGATAACCTATAAACAGCATCCTGAGTAATACCTCAGGGTCTATGGAAGGGCGGCCTGTATGACTGTATAAATGTTTGACTTTGTCTCTGATGAAACCGAGATCAATGTGTTCGTTTATTAATCTTAACATATGGCCTTCAGGAACGATGTCTTCCATTGTTATGTAATAAAACATTGGCTCTGCTCTTTGTTTGTGACCTAACAATTGCACCTCCTCAATGATGATGTTACTTTAGTCTATCATTTCCTGAAACCAATTTGAATTGTTTTTTTATGGAGTTTTTCAACAGGCTGTCAAGTCTGACCCCGTCTATGACCCAAAACTAAAATTTAACCTCAGTTTCATTATCCTGTAACATTCATGTTTTAAAATGTTTATACTCAACAAATTATGGATGAGGTGGCATAGATAATACAAGCACAGGAAAATATTCTGTATGTCGGGGAACTGATTACATCTAATGAATGCGTGTCTCCATCCACTGCTGTCAGATATGTGACCGATAGGTTTTTCAACTTGGCCCAGATGGATGCATTAGCGCTTGTCGAAGGCAAAGAGCCTGTGGGACTTGTCACAAGAAACAAACTCCTTTTCACATTGTTCAGGAGATATGGATTTGAGTTGTATGAAAGAAAACCCATTATAACAATAGCTGATATAGAACCGCTTATGGTTTTTGAAGGAGAAAGGCTTGATGTCACCGTAGATAAGGCACTGAATAGACCTGCTCAGGATATTTATGATGAGGTCATTGTTGTTAATGACAATTGGCACTATAAAGGGCTTCTCTCTGTAAAACAGATGATAATACAGCAGAGCAATGCCCTCGCAAACAGCATTGTTCAAAAGGAGATGGCAAGCGAAAGGGCAAGAGAACTCGAGAAGATAAATAGGATAAAATCCCAGTTCATTGCAAATGTCACACATGAGCTCAGGTCTCCTGTGAATGCCATAATCGGGCTGGCTGAGCTCATGAGGATATCATGCGAAAAAGGCTATGTTGACCAATTAAAAGACCGCCTGTCGCTGCTGATGTCCAGCGCAACCAATCTCAGGGCAATTATAACCAATATCCTTGACCTCTCAAAAATTGAGGCAGGGAAGATGGAAGTCATTTGCGAGTGTTTTGATGTGGTTGCAATACTCCGTGAAGTAGCGGAAACCACGCGCATACTCGTTGGGAACAAGCCAGTTGATGTAGAGGCCATCGCTCATGAAAATCCTGTATTCATCACATCCGACTCCGTCAAGGTTCAGCAGATATTAACCAATCTCGCAAGTAATTCAGCAAAATTTACAGACAAGGGAAAGATTATTCTGACACTAAGCACCGGAAACAATGGGGTTAAGATAGCAGTCAGCGACACAGGAATAGGCATAAAAGAAGACGACCTGAATAAACTTTTTACAGCATTCAGTCAACTGGAGGACGCAAAAACCAAAAGATACGAAGGAACAGGGCTCGGTTTAGCAATTATTAAAAACCTGCTGGACTTGTTAGGAGGTCAAATTTCTGTTTCAAGCAAATTTGGCGAGGGAACGACCTTTGAGGTATATCTACCTAAAGCACACAAGGGGGACTCTACCCCCCTTGTGAAATCCCCCTTAATGAAAGGGGCTTAAGGAGGAATTTATGGAAAAGATTAAAAAGAAAATTCTGGTCATTGATGACGACGAAATACACCTTATTACAGCAAAGGAACTTCTAGAAAATGCAGGATACGAAGTGATTACACACCACAACTGGTTTGGCTCTACAAATGTTATAAAAAAACTTCAGCCTGACCTCGTTCTGCTTGATATTAATATGCCTGCCCTTCCAGGCGATGAACTCTCCGTTATACTCCGTTCAAACGACAGGACAAAGGATGTGCCCATTGTTTTTTATTCATCCAATGATGAGGATAGCTTGAGGCAAGCCGCATCCGAATATGGAGTAAGAGGATATGTATGCAAAGGAGATATCTGTAATCTGCGGAGAAAGATTGCTCTATTTACCTGAGCCAGAATAAATACGAACAATTTTAGACAAATTTAAACCTGCTTAATACTCGCGTAACATCTACGAAAAAATAGGTTAATTTCATAAGGCGGACAAAAGTTCCCATTATGCTCAGAGGAGGTGATGCCGATGTGTCCTGAATTCAGAAGAGGAGTTTGTGAAATCGCGGGTATCGAGCCAGATGAAATAGAGTGTACAAGTAAAGATTGCTGTCCAAGCAATGACTGGGAAGAATACTCTGTCTATATTTTGCAGTTTTTCATCCACCCCGATGAAAAGCTTGCAACAGCAGCTTAACCACAATACTCCCCCAACTCAAAGACCCTGGAGCCGATGATCCAGAGCCTCCTTTTTTACTCTTCTTTTAAAGTTAAAACTGATTTAATAATCCTGTGATAAATAGTTGCTAATTTATAAAAAGACAGACACAATTAAGGCAGAAGATATAATCAGGAAAGTGCAACAGTAACAAACTTGCATCCTGCCCTAAAAAGCTATTCCGAATATTTCGCGGGATAGCTTTTTATTCTAAACTTTAACATAACTTTCACCTGCCTATAATAATCCTGTACAGAAGAGCTGTTAATCTGAAGAAAAACAGGAGGGATCATGTTCAGGGCAATTGTGTTTAAATGTCCACATTTAAAAGGAAGTAATGAGAGTGCAAGGTGCGATGCAGCATTATGCCTTGCTGAAAACAATCTTACTTATAAAGAACATGAAAGATACCGATATAAAGCTATGCATTAACAAAAAAAAGACGCTTTGAGGCATGTTGTATCTATTTCACTAAATTAAGAAGATCAGCCATTAGCAAGCTGTCTGTGGAGATCCCTTTAGCCGACAGCCGTCCCCGTGTTTTTGCAGTCTATGAAATGTAACAAAGATTTAACAATGTCTTAATAAATGTGTAACCGTTACTTTTATATAATTGAACATGATGACATTGCAAATACCAACTGAAACCACAGCAAGCCGTCCTATCTGCAATTCGGAAGCCATTTATAAATACGGAAAGACAAGGACCCGAAAGCAGATATTCCAGTGCCTCATGTGCGGAAGACAGTTCAGTCACGGTGCGGAGAAACAGGAAATACAGAGCAAGCCAATTTGTCCTGAATGCGGCAATATTATGCATCTCTATAAAATCGAGGGGAGCGTCATAATATTCAGGTGTGCAGGTTATCCTGAGTGCAAGACATTTAGAAAATTCAGAATAAAGGAGGATTAATTATGAGTTATTACATTCACAATGTCCCTGGAAGATTGAGGATTAAGAGTCCTGCTATTAAAAACAATAAAAACGTTGCCGATGAACTAAAAAAGAGCCTCAGCACGCTCTATGGAGTCGCTGCTGTGGACATAAACCTTATCACCGGCAGTCTTCTCGTAAATTATAATTCGAACGCTGTAAAGCACACTGATATCGTGGACATCCTACAGAGAAAGGGTTACTTCGATGCATCAAAGGCTACAAACAATGATGAGTATTTGCATCAGGCAGCATCAAAAGCAGGCGCTGTAATTGGAAAATCTATTTTTAGCACGTTAGCAGGAATGGCTTTAGAAAGAACGCCTCTGTCATTTCTTGCCATTCTAATATAGAAACCTTATCCAATTCTATCTTCTGTAGCAGTTCCTGCGTATAGTAAGCAGATATTCCACCCTTCTGCTTACAAGAATAGGGACAGGCAAGAAGTCCTTAGCCTTCGCCTTTGCCAATCTCTTGAAACTTCTAAACACTATCTCATAGATCCTTTTTACATCCTCCTGAGAAGCGCCGATGCACAAGGCAAGCATCTCGACTGCATTCAGATGCAGCCTTCTCTCAGTTTCGTCATCGTATAACTAAATGGTCTTTGCGTTTCTCTTCACGGTTTCCATCACAATCAACGCAATTTTCTAAAAATGATACAATCAATATTGCAGGCGTTGGCGTGATGTTTATCCATTCAAAGCTTTTCCCTTTTATGCTCTTTAATTACAGTTCTTCCATTCTGGTCGAACTAACACCTTCGCTTTCCCTATGGTAGCCAGTCACTTACTTGCCTCTTGTCTCAGTATTTCAGCCTTATCGGTCAATTCCCATGGAAGACCTATATCCATCCTTCCCACATGTCCATAGGCAGCGAGTTTCCTGTAAAAACCGCCTTTGATTATTAAAGGAAGATACCTGAGATTAAACTGCTTAATTATTCCAGCAAGACGAAAATCAAAATGCCTATCGATAAGCTTAGCTATCTGTTCATCCGAAATCTTGCCTGTTCCAAAGGTCTCGACCTGAATGCTCACAGGTCTCGAAAGACCTATGGAATAGCTGAGCTGAATCTCGCATTCATTTGCAAGTCCTGCTGCAACTATATTCTTTGCTGCATAGCGGGCTGCGTATGCGCCTATCCTATCAATCCTCAAAGGGTCTTTGCCGCTCAGCGCCGAACCGCTATGCCTTGAATATTCTCCGTAGGTGTCAACGGCATTTTTTCTGCCTGTAAGTCCTGAATGAACTGACGGGCCACCTGTAATAACCGGACCTTCTGGATTAACGAATATCTTTGTTCTGCTGTCGGGCATGATCTCTTCGTCATGAAATGTAGGGTAGATCACATGCTCCATCATGTCATCGTGAAGCCTCTTTAAATCAGGGCCTCCATTAGTTGCAGCCTTATCCTGCCTGGCGATTATTGTAATGGAGTGTATGCGATTGGGTCTTCCGTTTTTATACTCCACTCCAACCTGTGTTTTTCCGTCAGGTTCGAGATAAGGAAGTATGTGCTGCAGTCTCACAGATGCAAGACGCCGTGCCAGCTTGTGTGCAAGCCACACCGGCAGAGGCATATATGAGGCGGTTTGATTGCATGCAAAGCCGAAAACTGTTGCCTGATCATAGACAGGTATCCTCTCTATTTCATTGTCAGAGAGGTTTCTCTCATCGATGAAACATACTCTTTCCTGTCTTAATTCTTTAAGTCCTGTGAGAATGCTACATGTCTTAGCATTAAAGGTGTTCCTTTCATAGCCAACCTGACTGATCACCTTTCGGGCTATATTAGGAAAATCTACGGAGGCGTTTGATTCAAATCTCGCAGCTATAAAAACGATGTTTGTAAAGACCGCACACTCTGCCCTGATTCTCGAATAAGGGTCCTGCTGAAGAAAATGATCCACAATGGCATCGCTTATCTGATCGCATAGCTTGTCTGGATGCCCCTCTGTTACAGACTCGGATATGAACATGAAATCCTTTTTCATCTGAAATGCCTCCTTGTCATTACTCCATCACTCCATTACTCCAAAAGTTTTTGCTTAGTTGCTTCATTCACCAAAAGAGGCGCTGCCGCGCTAACTCCAATCACAATGCCGTCAATTATATTTATGGGAGCGATTCCCAAAAGACTCCTCAAGCCAGGTACTGCCATAGACAACACCTGTAAAGCAAAAGAACCACAGATGGCGAGATTTAAATATTTGTTAGCCGGCATTTTCCCCTTGTCGAAGATGGAATGCTTTTCCGAGCGGCAGCTTATCGCGTGCAGGATCTGCCCTGTTGTGAGACTCATGAATGCCAGTGTCCCTGCCTTCTGTCCCATTCCGTATCTCATAATGCCATAACCGTAGGCGCCGAGAGTTCCTGTTGACAGCACTGCTGACTCAAAGGTTATCCTCTTAAAATCCGAGGACTTTATAATGGGAACATCGGGATCCCTCGGTGGACGGCTTAAGACATCTGGTTCAGCAGGTTCGAGGCCAAGGGCAAGACCAGGGGCTATATCGGATATAAGATTGATCCATAGCAGTTGCATTGCGCTAAGGGGCTGTCCGAGACCGCCTGCAATGGCTGTGAACATAACCATTATCTCACTCAGATTCGTAGAAAGAAGGAAATGAACGGATTTTCTGATGTTGTTATAAATCGTCCTGCCCTGACTTATGGCGATAATCATCGTTTCCATGTTGTCGTCCTCAAGCACTACATCTGCAACCTCACGAGCAACATCTGTTCCAGCGTGCCCCATGGCAACGCCTATGTCCGCAGCCTTAAGTGCAGGGCCATCATTAATGCCGTCCCCGGTCATGGCAACGACCCTTCCTGCACTCTGCAGCGCCTGAACTATCTGGAGTTTATGGGCAGGGCTGACCCTCGAAAATACATGCACCCTCTCGCAAATCGCCTTCATTACATCGGGCTCTATATCTGTCAGATGCGTTGAATCCAATATCTCAAGCTGTCCTCCCTTGCCCAGATTGAGTTCTTTGCCGATTGCATACGCGGTGGGGCTCTGGTCTCCTGTTATCATAACGGTGTCTATGCCTGCTCTGTGAAATCCGCGTATTAATTCTTTCACGCCATCCCTTATCGGGTCTGCCATACCAACAAGCCCAAGCCAGATGAGATTTTGAGAGTCAAGTGGTATGTCCGTTGAATTAACCTGATAGTAATTATTCTCTTCACCGCTTACTGCATACTGCTTACTGCCTACTTTTTCTATTCCTTCGTCTATAAACGCATAAGCGACTCCAAGCACTCTGAGTGCATTGCCTGCCATTCTTTCGTTCTCTATCTCTATTTTCATCCGTTCTTCGTCTGAGAGAGGAAGCTTCTTTCCATCCCGCATATAAAAAACGCACATGGACAAGACCTCTGCAGGGCTTCCTTTGATGGCAATAACCTTTCCGTGATGGTTTTTACTGTCATGAATCTTAATGTTATGAATAGTGGCCATATAATTGCGTTTTTCCGAACGGTGCTGAATTTTTAAGAGAGGGCATTTTTCTCTGAGCATGAATATGTCGACACCGGAACTTATCGCTGCATAAATAAGGGCATTCTCTGTGGAAGAGCCGTTGACAATATATCCATCTTCGTTTTTACTCACTCCGCTTTCATTACAGAGGGCGCAGACATGGATAAGCCTGAGAAGTTCATCGCAGAAATAGGGGCTTACATACTCCCTTCTATACATCTGTTTGCTTTGCATAGTCTGGTTATCATTTTCTGATACAAAAAATTTGCCGTCATGCAGTCTCAGCCGTCTCATGCCTGTATAAATCTCTACTACGGACATTTTATTCAATGTGATCGTCCCTGTTTTATCAAGGCATATAACCTGAACAGAGCCGAGGGTCTCCACTGCATCGAGATGACGGATTAGGACATTATGTCTTTTCATATTTCTTATGCCGAGGGCAAGGGTGGTTGTTGCTACAGTGGGAAGCCCTTCGGGCACGGCTGCAACTGCAAGGGATATGGATGTCTTGAGCATCTGCAGGAATCCATATCCGCGAATAAGCCCTATTATAAAAACAACCCCGCATACAGCGCCGCTTATTATTACCAGTTGGGTTCCCATTCTACTCAATTGGCGTTCCATCGGGGTTTCCGGAGGTTTTGCTTCTCCAACGAGTGTCTGAATTTTTCCTATTTCAGTAAATCTCCCTGTTGCAACAACTACTGCAAGTCCCTGTCCACCTGTAACGAGTGTTCCCATGTAAACCATGTTCGTTCTGTCAGCGAGTGGAATGTCGGAAGTTATGGAGTTATGGAGTGATGGAGGAATAGACGGCTTAAGCACTTCCGCACTTTTTATGGCAGGCATACTTTCTCCTGTAAGTGCAGACTCATCAATACTCAAGTGGTATGTCTCTATAAGCCTTGCATCTGCTGCCACATAATTGCCAGGTCTGAGAATCAAAATATCGCCAGGAACGATATCCTCTACCCCGATTTCTTTCAGGTTTCCTTCTCTCATTACAAGGGCAGATGGCCTTACAAGGCTCTTCAATGAATGAATAGTTTTCTCTGCCTGACTCTCCGTAAAATAACCAATGGCTGCATTTATAGTTACTACTCCTAATATGACGGCTGCATCTGCAAGACCTCCAGTAGCAATAGAAATGCCTGCCGCAACGCCTAAAAGGGCTACCGGCAAAGATTTAAACTGGTCAATGAATATGCTCAATCCGGAGCGCGGCACTGATTCCGGCAGTATGTTGGGACCGTATTTTTTAAGATTTTCCTTTGCTGATTCATGCGACAATCCATTGCTTTTATTTACACCAAATAAATCAAGGACAGATGCAGATTCCATAAGATGCCACTGTTCAATAATCTGCTCCTTAGCACGAACAATGGCCTTTCTTAGTTTTCTCCTTTTCAAAATGTCATTCCGAACAAAGCGAGGAATCTCTTTTTTTGAGATTGCTTCGGCTTCGCCGCGCAATGACAGACTATCCCTACAATCTGCCTCATAGCCTATTGCAGATGCATTGCAGTGGTTTTGTTCCTTGTATTCAATGACAATGCCTTCGATAACCGATGCTATGGCATTAACATCGTTGTTTGAATTGAAAAAAACGAGGATGTTGCCGGTGAGTGCATTTACATGAAAGCGATTTATCCCTTCTTTTTCTGCAAGCCTGAATTCAAGATATTTTTTAAGGGACTCCGAACGATGGAGTCCCTTGATTTTATAGCGCGCCCTTCCTTTTACAGAGGCATGTATTGTCTGAACCACACCCTGCTACTCTCCCCTTCTTCCTCTGCCCTTTGTTGTGACTTCAGGAGATTCGGGTATCTCTGGAGTGGAAGGAGGGGTAACTTCAGGGGTTGCTGCCTGTCTTGGTTTTGGAAGGGCAGCACCTGCAACCTCCTTCACGCCCTCAATAACTCCCACAAGCATATCCTTAACAGCCTTAACAGCAGTATTTCCTATAGTGCCTGCTGTTTCTATTGCACCTCCAACAGCAACCTTAGCCACCTCCTCCACATTGCCGCCTACTTCCTTTGTGGCTTCGATAACTCCATCCACAGCCCTCCTTGCTACAAGGGCGACATCCGCGCCTATTTCTGCAGCGCCTTTAACAGCGCCCCTTACAGTCTGGCTGGATGCAGAAACAATGTCACCGCCGACATCCGCCACGCCCATTACAATGCCCTTTGCCACACTCTTTGTGCTGAGGATAAGCCCTGTTCCAACCTCTTCTGTAGCCTGAATCGTTCCTTTCATGACATCCTTAATAATGCCGACGCTTTCATTGGCTACAGAGCCTGTTGCCCTCATGGTGTTTGAAACAGTATTCTTTGCAAGGCTTACAATTTCTGCCTCGATCTCATTAATGCCCTTGAGGCTGCTTATCACACCCTCTTTAACTGCTGTTCCTACCCTTCCTATACCCTCGCTTAAACCTTTGCTGCCTGCAGTTGTTTCATTTGACATCTTGACCTCCATTTTACTAAGTAAGTCTGTTCAACAACTCATGAAGCCTTGAAAATCAAGAACTTTCAAGCATCTTCAATTCTCACTTACCATCTGTCATTTTAAGCCAAATGACATCTAAAGCCCCCTTAGTTATTGAATAACCCCATAAGTGATTTTTATACATGTAAATACAAAGCAATTTTAATGAATCTTTTTTACAAGATTTTGAATATAAAGTTACAGCTCGATTAAATTATTTAGCTCCTTTATTGGCCCCTGATTTTAAGAATATATTCAAGGCATACCAGAATGCTGTATACCACGCAGGAGCTGTAAAATTGCCCCTGCTTATCTGGTATATTCCAGCACCTGCTAAAACCAAAAAGGCCAATGTCCCCATGTCCATCTCTCCACCTGTAACGCCCTTTACACGGTCATTAATACCCTTAAATGTATTGGATATCCTCTGGTGTAAATTCGTAGGATATTGATTCAGTCCATTGAGCTTAAAAATGCTGTTTGTCTCTGCATGCTCTGCAATTGCCTCCGTATCACATGTATAAACAAAAAGTACGCTCCCTGTCAGAGGATTTGCCTTTATCTTCTCAATACCGCTGATTCCTGATAATTGTTCTGTAAGAAACGTAAAATATCCCCTGTTCCCCTTTTTTGAGGGTATTTTTAATCTCATTCTTCCAGTGGTCTTGTGGCTGCAAAAGGCATCGGGAATATCAGGCACCAGCTTCCCCTCCCGGGCCGGCAGCCTCTTTATGCGCCTCTTCCAACTCTGCCTTTGCCTCTGCTACTATATCCTCCACTATTTCGGAGACTTCTGCTGCTGTCTCCCTTCCCCTTTCATAGAGCATGATCCCACCTTTTATGGCTGCCTTTGCCAGGGGCTTTACAACACTTGCCACTATAGGCATTACAGCAGGCGCTATAACTGCTGCGCCAATACCTATAGCAAGCCCACTTAAAATATTTCCTTTCAATCCGTTGTCAAAAAGTGCCATTGCCCTCCTCCTGTTTGTTACTGTTCATTTCTAATTAGATATTATTTAGATATTACTTTTATGGAAATGTATATGTCTATAAATTGCTTCATTACTTACCTATAACTTTAATATAAGTCCGCTTTATTTACTCCAAATTTCACTAACATTTAACCTGACCTTTTAACCTGACATAACTAGCTGGCAAAGAAGTAAATAAATAGTAAATAGGGTCAGACTTGACTATTGACTTTCTTTGGCTAAAGCCAATAATGCAGAACCACAGTTAGCTTCGAATTTTATTTAGAAAGTCAATAGTCAAGTCTGACCCCATAGGTTGAGTTCATTTAGAAAGTCAATAGTCAAGTCTGACCCCATAGGTTGAGTTCAAATCATCAGTAATTTTTTGATTGATCGTCTTATATTGATTTTCTTGATAGCTGAGTGGCAGACTTAACCAATTTT
>OGCL01002991.1_pt1 | contig 10667 bp, 10 predicted proteins | sample 1570041 | NCBI WGS metagenome assembly OGCL01 (sample SAMN06266162, study PRJEB24511) | hot springs metagenome | isolation source: Hot spring water | place: South Africa: Limpopo | collected 2015-06-22 | reverse complement strand
CTGTTCATCGAGGCGGGCGGTCCTCCCGGCATCCTCAACGTCGTCAACGGCGACAAGGAGGCGGTCGACGCCATCCTGGACGACCCCGACATCAAGGCCGTCGGCTTCGTCGGCTCGACGCCGATCGCGGAGTATATCTACGCTCGCGGCTGCGCGGCCGGTAAGCGCGTGCAGTGCTTCGGCGGCGCCAAGAACCACATGATCATCATGCCCGATGCCGATATGGACCAGGCGGTCGATGCGCTGATCGGCGCCGGCTACGGCTCGGCCGGGGAACGCTGCATGGCGATCTCGGTCGCGGTGCCCGTCGGCAAGGCCACCGCCGACGAACTGGTCAAGCGGCTGATCCCCCGCGTCGAGAGCCTCAAGGTCGGCCCCTCCACGGACGTTACCGCCGATTACGGCCCGGTTGTCACCAAGGCTGCCATGGAGAAGATCAAGTCTTACGTCGATATCGGCGTGCAGGAAGGCGCCAGCCTCCTCGTCGACGGCCGCGGCTTCACCATGCAGGGCTATGAGAACGGCTTTTATGTCGGCGGCTGCCTGTTCGACAACGTGACCAAGGACATGCGCATCTACAAGGAGGAGATCTTCGGGCCGGTCCTCTCCGTGCTGCGCGCCGAGAGCTATGACGAGGCGCTGAAGCTCACCAACGACCACGAATACGGCAACGGCACCGCGATCTTCACCCGCGACGGCGACGCGGCACGCGACTTCGCCTCGAAGGTTCAGGTCGGCATGGTCGGCATCAACGTGCCGATCCCGGTGCCGCTGGCCTATTACACCTTCGGTGGCTGGAAGCGCTCGTCCTTCGGCGACCTGAACCAGCACGGCCCGGACTCGATCCGCTTCTACACCAAGACCAAGACGGTGACGGCGCGCTGGCCGAGCGGCATCAAGGACGGCGCGAGCTTCGTCATCCCGACGATGGGTTGAGAACGACCACCTCCCTTGCTATCATCTTTGATAGCAAGGGAGGTGTGGCATGGGCAATCTGCTGATCCGCGATGTCGAGGAGGCGGTGGTGCGGCGATTGAAGCTCAAGGCCGAACTCAACGGTACATCACTGCAGCACGAAGCCAGCCTCGCGTTGACGCGTGGTGCTCCGCTGACCGGCGCGGATCGGAAGGCTCTGTTCGAGAAGTTCGAGCGCGAACACGGCTTCCCGAAAGTGAACATAAGCGGGGCCGAAATCGTCCGAGAGATCCGCGATGAAGCGGACGATTGGGAACGCGATCTGTGATGATCGTCGACACCAGCGTGCTGTTCGACGCGGTGGTCGATGGCCCTCGCAGTCACACTGCAAGGACGGCCATGGCTGAGGCAGAGACCTTGTTGGCGCCGGACCTGATCCGCATCGAGCTGGCCAATGCATTGACGCGATCGGTCCGGCGCAACGCCGTTACGTCTGAGTTCGCGCGTGCCGCTTACGATTTCGCAGAAGGGCTCGTGCCGATCGAACCAAGCGTGCCGGAGGTTTCGCGTGCGCTCGAGTTGTCGCTGGAACTCGTCCATCCGTGCGCAGACTGTCTTTTTTTGGCCTTTTCGGAAAGGCGCGGCGCTCGCCTCGCCACCTCCGATGCGCGGTTCGCGCGCAAGCTCGCTGGCACGGGCTACGCCCGTCTGATCCATCTGATCGAGGCTTGACCCTATGACCGCCTTCGCCCTCTCCGAAGATCAGCTCGCCATTCAGGGCATGGCCACCGCCTTCGCCAACGATACGCTCGCGCCCAACGCGATGCGCTGGGACGAGGAGAAGCATTTCCCCGTCCCTGAAATGCGCCAGGCGGCGGCGCTCGGCATGGGCGGCATCTACATCGCCGAGGATGTCGGGGGCTCGGGCCTCACGCGGCTCGATGCGGCGCTGATCTTCGAGGCGCTCTCGACCGGCTGCCCGACGGTCGCGGCCTATATCTCGATCCACAACATGTGCGCCTGGATGATCGACCGCTACGGCTCGGCCGAGCAGCGGGCGGCTTTCCTGCCGAAGCTCTGCACGATGGAGCATCTGGCGAGCTACTGCCTGACCGAGCCCGGCGCCGGCTCGGACGCCGCCGCGCTCAAGACGAAGGCGGTCCGCGACGGCGACCACTACATCCTCGACGGCCAGAAGCAGTTCATCTCGGGCGCGGGCGTCTCCGACCTTTATGTCGTGATGGTCCGCACCGGCGAGGCCGGCCCCTCGGGCATCTCGACCCTCGTCGTCGAGAAGGGCACGCCCGGCCTTTCCTTCGGCGCCAACGAGAAGAAGATGGGCTGGAATGCGCAGCCGACGCGGGCCGTGATCTTCGAGAACTGCCGCGTGCCGGTCGCCAACCGGCTGGGACCCGAGGGCATCGGCTTCAAGATCGCCATGGCGGGGTTGGATGGCGGGCGGCTCAACATCGGCGCCTGCTCGCTCGGCGGCGCGCAAAGCGCGCTCGACAAGGCGCTGGCCTATGCGCAGGAGCGCAAGGCCTTCGGCTCGCGCATCGCCGATTTCCAGGCGTTGCAGTTCAAGCTCGCCGACATGGCCACGGACCTGGAGGCCGCGCGCAGTCTGCTCTGGCGGGCTGCGGCGGCGCTCGACGCCAAGACGCCAGACGCCACCAAGCTCTGTGCGATGGCCAAGCGCGTCGCGACCGATACGGGCTTTACCGTCGCCAACGAAGCGCTCCAGGTCCATGGCGGCTATGGCTATCTCGCCGATTACGGGATCGAGAAGATCGTCCGCGACCTGCGCGTCCACCAGATCCTCGAAGGCACCAACGAGGTGATGCGGATGATCGTGGCCCGCGGGCTGGTCGGCCGGGCGAAGGGGAATTGAGACGCGGCATCATTCTCGGGCGGAGCGAAGCGCAGACCCGAGAATCTCTGTCATGAGATGGTCGGCTTAGGGCCGACCATGACGTCGCAACCAACAGGAGAAACGACCATGACCAGCATCGCCTTCATCGGCCTCGGCAATATGGGCGGCCCGATGGCCGGGAACCTCGTCAAGGCGGGGCATGAGGTCCGCGCCTTCGATCTGGTCCAGGCGTCGAAGGACGCCGCGGCCGAACTCGGCGTGGCGATCGCAGGATCGGCGCAGGAGGCCGTCGCGGACGCCGATATCGTCGTCACCATGCTGCCGGCGGGCAAGCATGTCCTCTCGGTCTGGGGCGACGTGCTGCCCCGCGTGAAGAGCGGCGCCCTGATCATCGACTGCTCGACCGTGGATGTCGAAAGCGCGCGCAAGGCACATGGGCTGGCCGGCGAGCGCGGCTGCCTCTCGCTCGACGCGCCGGTCTCGGGCGGCACGGGCGGGGCCAAGGGCGGCACGCTGACCTTCATGGTCGGTGGTTCCGAGGAGGCCTTCGCGCTGGGCGAGCCGATCCTGAAGGCCATGGGCCGGCGCATCGTGCATTGCGGCGCCGCCGGCAACGGCCAGGCCGCCAAGATCTGCAACAACATGATCCTCGGCATCTCGATGATCGGCGTGTCGGAAGCCTTCGTCCTGGCGGAGAAGCTCGGCCTGTCGCATCAGGCGCTGTTCGACGTCGCTTCGACCTCGTCGGGCCAATGCTGGTCGCTGACGACCTATTGCCCGGTGCCGGGCCCCGTGCCGACCTCGCCGGCCAACAACGAGTACAAGCCCGGCTTCGCCTCGGCGCTGATGCTGAAGGATCTCAAGCTCTCGCAGGAAGCGGCCCAGGCGGCGGGCGCCTCGACGCCGCTTGGCGCCGCGGCGACGCAGCTCTACGGGCTGCACAACGCCTGGGGCGAAGGTGGCGCCGATTTCTCGGCCATCGTCCATCTGCTGCGCGGCCGCAGTGCCTCGTAAGCGTGCTTGCGCGAGGGCGTGAGCCGGGTTTAGGACGGAGGGCATGAACGACGCCTCCCGTCCCCGCGAACGCTCGGCCCTCACCGGCTTCGCCGTCAACAAGCTCGACCGGCGCGAGGACCTGCGCAACAACCCCGACGCCGTCAACGCGCTGCGCCACCGCTCGGACACGCGCATCGCGGTCGTCGCCGGCGAGACGCCGATCCTGAAGAAGCTCGACGGCGAAGCGCTCTCGATCTGGTTCAGCCATGGCGAGACGCAGTCGCTCGGCGACGGGCTGGAGGAGGCCTTCCTCGGCCTCGCACCGGACGGCGCGCCGCGCTTCGGCCGGCTGCTGGAGCGGGCCCAGGCCGATGTGCTGCGGGCCCGGCCCGAACTCGTGGTCACGGATCTGCGCTCGGTCGCGCTGAAGCGGCTGGTCCCGGAGGACGAGGTCGGCCCGCTCGGCCAGGCCAAGGCGCTGCTGGACTGGCATGCGCGCCATCGTTGCTGCGCCCAGTGCGGCGGGCCGACCCAGCTCGGCGCGTCGGGCTGGAAGCGCGAATGCAGTGCCTGCGGCGCCCAGCACTTCCCGCGCACCGACCCGGTCGTGATCATGCTGGTGACGCGCGGCGAGACCTGCCTGCTGGCGCGCCAGGCGCGCTTCGCGCCGGGGATGTATTCCTGCATCGCGGGCTTCGTCGAGCCGGGCGAGACCTTCGAGGATGCGGTGCGCCGCGAGAGCTGGGAGGAGGCCGGGCTGCGCGTCGGCACCGTCCGCTACATCGCCTCGCAGCCCTGGCCCTTCCCCTCCTCCCTGATGATCGGCTGCATCGCGGAGGCTCTCAACGACGAGATCGTGCTCGACATGACCGAGCTCGAGGCCGGGCGCTGGTTCACCCGCGACGAGGCGCTGGCGATGCTGGACGGCACCCATCCCGAGGGCTTCACCAGCCCGCAGCATCTCGCCATCGCCAACACGCTGCTGCGAGCCTGGGCGGTCGAGGGCGAGCGCGCCTAGGTCAGTTCCCTCAGGCCCGCCGGCGTCTCGATACTGGCCCGATAGCGGAGGGTGGGCCCGGGCCGGACCATGGGCGGGGTGTCGATCGCGAATGCGCCGTACAGCCGCTGGATGGTAGCGGGATCTGGGCCTTCGAGCGTGATCGCCTGGAGCCTCGCGCCGAGGTCGGCCATCGTCGCCATTGAGCGAGCCTTGCCGCGCCGGTCGATGATAGAGGGATAGGCGCCGTCGCCAGGCAGCGATCCGTCGTCTGGGATCGCGAAATCAAAGGTGGGATCGTCGAAAGGCAGGGCGACCTTTCGACCGAAGATGTTCTCGCCTCGCGCCAGCACGGCGTCGATATCGTCGGTGCGTGCGACCCAGCCGCGCAGGCGGCGCCCTTCGTCCCAGGCCCGCTTCACAGCCGCCTGATCGTCTAGGCCGAACCAGCGCGGCCGCCCGGGGGCGCGGCCTTCCGGATCGAGCGCGACGATCTCCAGATAGACCGCGCCGCCGAGCTGCAGCAGATGGTTGTGCGTACCCATATAGCCGTGGCGCTGGCCGAACGGCACGTCGAGATCGAGGCAGGCCCGCACATGGGCCACGCCCTCGGCCAGCGAGGGTGCAATCACCGTCAGATGGTCGAGATGGAGCGAGGGCCGCTTCGTCGTGAAGGACCCGATGCCCTCGACCACGACCACCGCCCTCCCTCTTACTCGGCCGCCTCGGCGAAGTTCTCGCGAAGCGGGCTCGCCGGGTAGACGCCGAGGATCTTCACCTCCTTCGAGAAGAAGGCGAGTTCGTCGAGCGCGCGGCGCAGGGCGGGATCCTCCGGGTGCCCCTCGACATCGGCATAGAACATCGTCGCCGAGAACTGACCGTCGACCATATAGCTTTCGAGCTTGGTCATGTTGATGCCGTTGGTGGCGAAGCCGCCCATCGCCTTGTAGAGCGCGGCCGGCAGGTTGCGGACCTGGAAGATCAGCGTCGTCACCGTCTTCGCGGCACCCTGGCGGGTGAATTCGGGGTATTTCGACAGGATGACGAAGCGGGTGGTGTTGTGCTTCTCGTCCTCGATGTCCTCCATCAGGATCTCGAGGCCGTAGACCTCGGCCGCGATGCGCGGCGCGATCGCGGCACGGGTGACGTCCGCCGCCTCCGCCACCTGCCGGGCGGACCCGGCCGTGTCGGCCGCGACCTCGGCCTTGAGACCGAGCTTGCGGATGATCTTGCGGCACTGGCCGAGCGCGTGGATATGGCTCTGCACCCGCGTCAGCGTCGCCAGGGTCGCGCCCTTCACCGCCATCAGATGGAAGCGGATCGGCAGGAAATGCTCGCCGATGATGTGCAGCCCCGAGCGCGGCAGCAGGTGATGAATGTCGGCGACGCGGCCGGCGATCGAGTTCTCGATCGGGATCATGCCGTAGCGCGCGGTGCCGTCGGAGACCGCCGCGAGCGCATCCTCGAAGGTGGCGCAGGGCAGAAGCTCGCAATCCGGAAAGACCTGCAGGGCGGCCTGTGAGGAGAAGGCGCCGGGTTCGCCCTGGTAGGAAACGATGATGGTCATGAATGCGGCTCTCGGACTTCAGGCACTGGTCTTCAGGACCGCGCGGGCGCGGTCGAGGTCGGGGGGCGTGTCGACGCCGCGCGGGACATGGTCGATGATCATGGCGTCGATGCGCATGCCGTCCTCGAGCGCGCGCAGCTGCTCGAGGCTCTCGCGCTTCTCCAGCGTCGATTGCGGCAGGCTGACGAATCGGTCGAGCGCGCGGCGGCGATAGGCGTAGATGCCGACATGGTGGTAGAGCGGGCCCTCGCCATAGGGTGCCGTGGCGCGGGTGAAATAGAGCGCCCGCAGGCGGCCCGGTGCCACGGGGCTGCCGATCATCTTGACGACGCTGGGGGCGGTTTTTTCCTCCTCGTCGGTGATCAGCCCGACGAGCGTGGCGATCTGCACCGCCGGATCCGCCAACGGCGTGATCGAGGCGGCGATCGCGATGGGATCCAGCGTGGGGAAATCGCCCTGGACGTTGACGATGACGTCGTGGAGGCCGTTGGGATCGAGGATGTCGGCCGCCTCCTTGATGCGGTCCGAGCCCGAGGGGTGCTCGGCGCTGGTCATCACCGCGACGCCGCCCGCGGCCTCGACTGCGGCCTTGATGTCGTCCGAGTCGGTCGCGACCGCGACGGGGCCGATGCCGGCCGCGACGGCGCGGCGCCAGACGCGAACGATCATCGGCTCGCCATGGATGTCGGCCAGCGGCTTGCCGGGCAGGCGCGTCGCTCGAAGGCGCGCAGGGATCAGGATCAGCGGGTCCGACATGATGGCTGGCAGGGCTCGGTAGCGGCGGCGCACAGGCGGCGCGCGAGGCGTCAAAAGGTCTCAAAGCGGAGCGTGCTTATACGAGTTGCAATGAGGCGCGCAAAGCGGTTAAGCAACGCGCGGGTGTCGGCCCTTCCGGGTCCGCACGATGCTGTCTTGCTTCCCGTGCCGGGCGCACGGGCGGCCGAGGGTTCGGATACGATGGATATCGAAACCAACAAGATCGCCGGTGCCGTTCTCTCGACGCTGCTCGTGGTGATGGGCCTCAACATGACGGCCGGCATCGTGTTCGCGCCGAAGAAGCCCGCCGTTCCCGGCTACGACCTGCCGAGCGACGAGCCTGTGGCCGCCGCTGCTGGGCCGGCCGCCGCGGCCGAGGAGCCGATCGCGGTTCGCCTCGCGAAGGCCGACGTCGCCCGCGGCGAGAAGGCCGTCGGCGCTTGCAAGGCCTGCCACACCTTCGAGAAGGGCGGCGCCAACAAGATCGGCCCGCATCTCTACGACGTCTATGGTCGCAACAAGGGCGCCGTCGACGGTTTTGCCTATTCGGCGGCGATGAAGGGCAAGTCGGCCGAGAAGTGGGAGGCCGATCAGCTCGACGGGTTCCTGAAGAACCCGAAAGCCTACATGCCTGGCACCATCATGGCCTTCGCAGGCGTGAGCCGCCCCGACACCCGCGCCGACATGGTGGCGTATCTGAATTCGCTGGCCGACGCGCCGAAGCCGCTGCCCAAGCCCTGAGCCGCAGCCGGCCTCCGATCACACTTCATTGAAGCCGGGCGCTGCGCCCGGCTTTTTTGTTGCGGCCCCGACGCTTGCCCCGGTCACGGTGTTGCCGCCACGATGATGTGCGATGTTGCACCTGCCGGCAGAGCGGGCCAGATGACAGCGGGCGATTCGGATGCCCCGCCATCGACGAGGAGACGCGACACGATGACGATCCGCATGACGCGCCGCCGGGTCCTGAAAGGGGCCGCGCTCCTCGCCGGCGGAACGGCGCTGCCCGGCCTGGTTGGGCGCGCCACAGCGCAGGCCACCGAAACGCACGGCCTCTCGACCTTCGGCGAACTCGGGCTGCCCGCCGATTTTCCGCATTTCCCCTATGTGAACCCGAAGGCGCCCAAGGGCGGCACGCTAACCGTCCAGATCAAGCGAGCGAGCGGCAACCAGAGCTTCGACACCTTCAACACGCTCAACACCTTCGTGCTGCAGGGCGACGGCGCCGCCGGTATGGATGCCTGCTTCGACAGCCTGATGGCCGGCTCCGGCGACGAGCCGGGCACGCTCTACGGCCTGCTGGCGAAGAGCGTTTCGGTGTCGGCCGACCGGCTGACCTACCGGTTTCGCTTGAGGCCGGAGGCGCGCTTCCACGACGGCAGCCGCGTCACGGCGCGCGATGTCGCCTTCAGCATGAACCTGCTGAAGAGCAAGGGGCACCCCTCCTACCGGTTGATGCTGAACGAGCTGGCCTCAGCCCAGGCGGAGAGCGACGAGATCTTCGTCGCCCAGCTGACGCCGAAGCGCAGCCGCGACCTGCATCTGGTCGTCGCAGGCCTGCCGGTCTTCTCGGAAAAATACTGGTCCACCCGCAATTTCGAGGCCTCGACGCTGGAGGCGCCGCTGGGCTCAGGTCCCTATCGCGTGGGACGCTTCGAGCAGGGCCGCTTCATCGAGTTCGAGCGCGTGGCCGACTACTGGGGGCGCGATCTTCCGGTGAATGTCGGAGTGAACAATTTCGACAGGGTGCGCTGGGAGTATTTCCGCGACCGGCAGGTGGCGTTCGAGGCCTTCAAGAGCGGCATCATCACCTTCCAGGAGGAGTTCACCTCCCGCATCTGGGCGACCGGCTACGACTTCCCGGCTTTGCACGAGGGCAAGGTGAAGAAGGAGGCGCTGCCGAAGACGGACCCGACCGGCTCCCAGGGCTGGATCTTCAACCTGCGCCGCGAGAAATTCGCCGATCCCCGTATCCGCGAGGCGCTTGGTCTGTGCTTCGACTTCGAATGGACGAATAGGAACATCATGTTCTCGTCCTTCTCGCGGATGACGTCCTATTTCGAGAACTCGGATTCGAAGGCGACCGGCCTGCCCTCGCCGGCGGAGCTCAAGCTGCTCGAGCCCTTCCGCGGCAAGGTGCCCGAAGAAGTCTTCGGTGAGCCCTTCCTGCCGCCGGTCTCGGACGGCTCCGGCAGCGACCGCGCCCTGCTGCGCCGCGCCGACGAGATGTTCCGCGCGGCCGGCTGCAAGCGCGACGGCAATGTGCTGAAGCTGCCGAACGGCCAGCCTTTCGAGATCGAGTTCCTCGATTCGCAAGGGGCGCTGCAGCCCCATACGCAGCCCTTCCAGGCCAATCTGAAGCGGCTCGGCATCAGCGCCACCTCGCGCATCGTCGACGCGGCCCAGTATCAGCGCCGGCTCGACGAGTTCGATTTCGACATCATCAGCCGCGCGCTCGGCGGCAGCGCCATCCCCAGCGATTCCTTGCGCATCGTCTATGGCTCGGAGGCGGCCAGGACCCGCGGCTCGCGCAATGTCGGCGGTGTCAGCCACCCCGCCATCGATGCCATGATCGAGGCGATCGGCCAAGCCGACAGCTATGCCGAGGTCGTGGTCGCGGCCAAATGCCTCGACCGCATCCTGCGCGCCGGGCGCTACTGGATCCCGATGTGGTGGAACCCCACCGAATGGCTGGCCTATTGGGACATGTTCGAGCGGCCGCAGACCAAGCCGAAATACGGCTCGGGCGCGCCCGCGATCTGGTGGTACGACGCCGACAAGGCGAAGCGGATCGGGAAGGCCTGAGGCGGCATGCTGAGCTATATCGCGCGCCGCATCGCCCTGATGGTGCCGACGCTGTTCGGCATCCTGCTGATCTCCTTCGTGATCGTGCAGTTCGCCCCCGGCGGGCCGGTGGAACGGGTCATCTCGCAGCTTCAGAATCCCAATAGCGGCGGCGCGGCGGACCGCGTCGGCGGGGGATCGGGTGGCGATGCGGGAGCCCAGGCGGCGGGAGACGCCGGCTCGGCCTATCGCGGGGCGCAGGGCCTCGACCCCGCCTTCATCAAGGAGCTGGAGAAACAGTTCGGCTTCGACAAGCCGGCGCATGAGCGCTTCCTGAAGATGCTCGGCGACTATGTGCGCTTCGATTTCGGCCGCAGTTATTTCCGCGACGCGCCTGTGCTGCAGTTGATCAAGGAGAAGCTGCCGGTCTCGATCTCGCTGGGCCTCTGGATGACGCTTCTGTCCTATGCGATCTCCATCCCGCTGGGCATCCGCAAGGCGGTGAAGGACGGCTCGCGCTTCGACACCTGGACGAGCGCCGTCGTCATCGTCGGCTATGCCATCCCCGGCTTCCTCTTCGCGATCCTGCTGATCGTGCTCTTCGCCGGCGGGTCGTTCTGGCAGATTTTCCCGCTGCGCGGACTCACCTCCGACAACTTCTCGCAGCTCAGCCTGTTTGGAAAGATCGCGGATTATCTCTGGCACATCGCCCTGCCGGTGACGGCGATGGCGCTCGGGGCCTTTGCGACCTCCACGCTGTTGACCAAGAACTCGTTCCTCGA
>OGCL01002990.1_pt1 | contig 10669 bp, 4 predicted proteins | sample 1570041 | NCBI WGS metagenome assembly OGCL01 (sample SAMN06266162, study PRJEB24511) | hot springs metagenome | isolation source: Hot spring water | place: South Africa: Limpopo | collected 2015-06-22 | reverse complement strand
ATATATTAGTTTTTTCATAATACCTAATATAACACCTTATTTTGCTTATGTTTATATCTTATGCGTAACTTCAGTAATTAAAATAAAATTATAATGAAAATTTTAAAGAAATTAAGATATAATTTCGGATTCACTTGATGTGCAGGATTCACACTACGTAGTAACCATCAATGATATTGGACGGATTTATCAACAATCTTTTATAGATGCCTACTAAAATATTGCTTTTACGAAGCTCTATTACCTAAAGAATGCCCATGTAGCAACTAAATGATTTGTTAGTACCTTTCCCTGAGAGAGGATGTTTGGAGATTTGGACGATTCAAAAGCAGAGCATCCAAAACCGAATGGTATTTATTAAGGGTTTAATCATACAGTTAAGCATAAATTTTATTTTATACCTTTTAATGAATAAGTTTATTCCGGCATTGATGAATTACAACAAGACTTGGATAAAGAATTAGTGAGTACAACATTAAACGCATTTACAGAGGGACATACTTTTTTATAAAATTCAGGTGCAGATGTTCTTATATTTACCAAAATTCCAAACAGTAGTTTCTGCTAAATTGAATACTCAATCACGAATCTGGCTTCAATTTTTTGGTTGATGAATTTTTTACATCCCAAACAACGACTCATCAAACTTGAAGCTCATTCTGATAAACGGACCTTTTGACCACAAGGAGTATTCTACCAAATCTTTTTCCTTATATCCCTTGAAATTGTAACCACCTGCAATTCGCAAATTGTTCATAACCGCATAACCTAACTCAGCGTGATAGCCTGTTGTTAGGTCGCTTGCTTCAAATTGTTTGAGTAATCGATATTCACCAGAGATATCCAATCTCTGTGTGATGTAATATTTAGCATTAAAGAGGTAAAATGCTGTACGGGTATTGTAATTGAAATCAATGGATTTTTGAGTTGCTAACTTGTAAGCTAGTTTAACACCGAGTTCTACTTTTCTTATTGGTTCAATGTATGAATGTACTGAACCGATCATCGCTCTGTCGTCCATGAACGGAGCAATGTAATGATTGTTATCCCCTTTCAACTCGACTTTTCCAATGATATTCAACCAGTTAGTTTTTACGGGACGATATGCTAATCCAAAAATAAGATGATATCTGTTTTGGAAACCGTCGTTGTTAATTTTATTATCGTACGACAGCAAATACTTACCAATCATACTTAGGTCGTTGTGGAAACGATAAGTAAATCCGACGAAGTGGTTTGATTTTCGTGTAAATTTATCTTCACCGTATTCCGATTTGAGCGTAGCCTTAATTGGCTCTTCAGGTAAATATTCCAGGCTTCCAGAAACGGCAAGGTGATCATCAGTGGGAGTTTCACCTAATCTGTTTTCAAGCGATTTGGCTCGTTCAAATCCAAAGTTTACTGATAAATCGGTTGTAATTTTTAGTCTATTCTTCAATCCGATGCTTAACATGTTTCTGTGTTGACCTATTGCATTACCAATTTCATATTTCCCGTAAAGTGTTGTACCATCTACTGGATTAGAGCTAACACCAAATGATGAGAGTGAACCACCATCTTCAAAAAATCTTTGTTGTGCTTGTAAAGAAATCTCTTCTATAATTTTGTAATCACCGAATAGTGATGTTGAGTTAGGTCTGGTGTGGTCAACATCCTCACCTAAGTTGCGTTCGTGCTGGACTGCAAGATTCAGTCGTTCAGTTACCTGATAATCTAACCTTCCAATACCAAGAAGTGAATGGGTTGATAATTCTTTATTTGTGGTATCGCGTGAAGGGCCATTGTAATTGAAATCTTCTAACTTAGCTAACGCACGTAAATTTTTTGCAATATTTTGTTCCACACCACCCGAAATGGAATTTATTTTTACATCACCTTTGCTTGCGTGTTGTAGAGAGTTGTAAAAATCACCTGTAACTTTCGTTGTAGATGTAATCTGTGAAATTCCACTTGCACCATATTTTTTTGTTCCTAGTTCCCTGCCTGAACCTGATTGTGTAATGTTGTAGAAATCTTTTTCAACATTTCTATAATATCCGCGGAGTGAAAGTTCATCTATCGGCTTAACTTCAGATTCAATTTTATATGCAGTACCTTTTCCCGTGAAATGGTTTGAGTAACCGACTTCACTGTTCAATGCAAAAAGATTATTGTATTGATATCTTACATCACCACCGAGAAGTGTGTAATTACTTGGTTGTTGTTCTTCTATTACACCGTTAACTCCAAGTTGTAATCCTTCGGACAATCTGTGTTCTATTCTCCCACCCGCAAGTAATGATTTGTCATTTCTATCATAAGCTTCGTAAGAGATTACTATATACACTGGATTTCCGGATGCATCAATAGCAGGAATTGGTTGTTTGAAGAAAATTGTCCCCTGTGCATAGTCTATTTCGTAGTCGCTGAATCTGTAAAGGTCAGTTTGCTTTAATAAAACTTCTGAACGAAATCTATCTCGTGTTTCAATTCGGACTTTTTCAGAACCGACAGTAATGTTAATACTCCCAAGATCATATAATCCTGATAACCCAGTACCGCGGATTTCTTTCTGAACAACTTTTCTGTCAGTAAGCGAACCGAACGCCGTCAAATTCCACTTCTTTGATTCATGGTAACCCTTAATACCGTAGAACGTGCGATTGTAAAGCGTGAATTCTTGCTTTGTTAAATCGGTATTATAATCACCTAACATTAGGTAACTCTTGTTTCTCTCAAGTCGCGCATAAAGTGGGTGTGTTGTTTGAGCATCGTAATAAAGCATGCTGTTATCACCGTAGATAGAATACAAGAAATCAGGGTCAAGTTCACGATAAAAACGGGAACGTTCTTTTCTGTCTGTATCGAAAGATGTAATCAATCTGTAATCATCAAAAATTGTTCCCCGTGCAAATAATGCAACTCTACCTTCTTTATACAAACCATCAGGATAATTATCAATTGATGAGAGTGCACTGCGATCATCAGATGCAGTTGCAGACATCATAGTTCCGGTTGCAAGTCCAACAAGCGTAAATTTTTCCTGCGGTGTGGTTAGTTCAATTTCCGATATTGCCTGTGTCGTACCGATGTTAACGATTATTCTTGCAGTGCCTGAATTTTCTCCGGCAATATATTCAAACGGGGCAACTCCATTATTTAATTGAACCTGTAAACCGGGTTTTTCTGTATCAACATCGTTTCCTTTTATCTGTCCGCTATCGGCACTGATTGTTAATGTATAACCTTCAGTTATCTGATAATTCCACTCATCATATACCATTACTTTACCTTGAGCGGAAGATTTTCCATCAGCAGATAATTTATTTTGTTCAAGTTCAATTTTGAAAACAGAAGGTTTTCCTAATATGTGCATCTTGATTTCGTCAGATGCTTTGATGTTGTTTAACTTGTCTAGTAGATTTACCTTAAACTGTACATCACCTTCAGGGACTTCGATATTAAGGAAATCGAGCAAACCATCTATACGAACAACATCAGTCCGAATCGTAACATCATTCATTAAAAGTTGTACAGATGAATTTGGTGGCGCCTGAACAGTTACAGCTTGACGGTTTAGAGCCGACACACTTCCTTTTTTGGGTGATATGATTCTAATCTGACCAAATGAGAACGATACAAGTAATAAAATACTTAATAGCAAAGTAGTCGGTAACTTAATTAGAAGTTCTATGTATTTATATCCCATCATTTGTCACCTCTTCTTTTAAGATTGATGATGATGGGAGAGGATTTATCAAGTATTTCTTTCCCGTTTTTAAGTGTGCGTCTGACTTCACAATTGTGTTTTATGGTTTCAATGTCTTTTACTTGTTCAATCAATTCTATTTTATAAATAAACGAATGATAATTATCAGTTCGAGAACATATGCCTATCAATTTATTGCCATCTATTTTAAGCTCATCCAATCCGTTTATTATTTGTTGACTTCCACTCAAAAGTTTAAATGTTTGTGGTAATTCGTCAACAATAACTTTTTGTTGAACATTATTATCAGTTTGTGATGTTAATATTACTTTGATGATGAAATTCCCACCAATTGAGCCGGTTATAATTTCATCAAAGTTTAAACTCTCAATTGATTCTCCAATCTTTTGTTTGATAATTTGTGATGAATCAATCTCGCCTTCGCGTATAAATTCTTCAGTCTCTTCCTGTTTATCGATAAGAATTTCTACTCTACGATTCGATTGGCGTCCTTCGGCAGTCTGATTGGATGCAATTGGTTTGAGTTCGCCCCAGCCGTAAGTTAGTAGTCTTGACTTATCTATTCCCAAATTTTCGACTAAATAATCAGCAACAGATTTAGCTCGTGCATTTGAAAGAGCAACATTTGATGGAAATTCTTTTGTCTTAATCGGACGCGAATCAGTATGTCCTTCGATTGAAGCTGTGGCTTGTGGATATTTTTTCAGAAGATCAGCGGCAGACTTAAGTGCATTCTCGGCTTCTTTTTTCAAATCTGCTTTTCCTGTTTCAAACAAAACTCCTGAGAGTACAACCTTTATTGGCTTTGGTTTTATTACAGTTGAAACAGTGTTGCTTGTAACTGCAACATCGCTAACCAATTCTTCTTTTTCTTCCACACGATATTTGAGGGTTGATTGAGAGGTTAGTGTTATTGATTTCTTTTGAGGCCTATTAATATAAGCTTGATAAGTAATAACAGCTGACGAATTATCAAGTAAATTTGAAATTGTCCAAGTCAAATATTGGCCATCAGGATTTTCTTCAATATTTTTTCCATTAAATCGAGCACTACCTGGAATGTAATATAATTCCGCATCTAATTTATCTATAACACTAACTTCAGAAATTGGAGTAGAAGCGTCATTTTTAATAACAACCTTAAAGTTTACAATTTTAGTATCTTTCCCATAAACTTCTTCTGTTGGGCTAAGGGTGATTTCAACACGTCTGTTTAACGCTCTTCCTTCGGTTGTTGCGTTAGTTGCCACGGGTTGTGTTTCACCATAACCGTAAGTTCTGATTCTTGAGGCATCGATGTTTTCTTTTTCAACTAAATAATTCATTACACTCTTTGCCCGTGCTTCAGATAACGCTTGGTTGTCTGGAAATTCTTTTGTCTTTATCGGTTTGGAATCAGTATGACCTGCTATGGTAATAATTTGCTCGGGATATTCGCGAGCTAAATCTGCAACCGCTTTAAGAGTTGGGAATGCTTCCGGTTTCAATGTTGCTTTTCCAACATCAAACTGTGTACCTTTAATTTGTATTGGTGTAAGATCTTCATCAATAACATAAAGAATGTTTTTAGGTTCTGTTATTCTTTGTAAACTAATTTCACCAACCTTTGCAATTTTATAATCTATTTGCAGTTCTGAAGGTTTAGTACGATTTAAATAAAAATCAGCTCGTGCAATTCCAGATTCTGATACTCTTACAAATCTTGAATTTGGTTTATTAGCAAAATCTCCATAACCGAGTACTAATTCAGAATAAGGCGGCAGAGTTTCTTCTCTAACACGAATTACATGTTCACCCGGATTAACATCCGGTAGGGAATACTTGCCATCGTCACCGGTTATAACACGAGTACCGTCTTCGGTTATGAGTTCAACACCTTTAATACCTTCTTCACCTTCATCCTGATACAAATTACCATTGTCATCATAAAATACTTTTCCGATAACAATTCCGCGTTTAGTAAAAATTCCATATTTCACTTCAACTTTGTCAGATGAGATGTTAGAACTCAACTGCCTTCCACCCGGAGTTAAGGTTGTTGCAAAAGCTGAATTGACACCTTTTCCGTCGAGTGCACCAGCTCCAACAATAAGTCGGTAAGATAATTCTTTTGTAGTATTTGGTTTAAGAGAATCGGTGATATACCATTCCAATCTTCGTGAGCCTGATGGATCTACGATTTTTCTTGAATCGATGAAAGATGAGCCTGTAACATAAGTAAATCCAAGTGGCAAATCGTCAATCACTTTTACATTGAGTGCAGTTGTATTACTACTAAGGTTTGTTATCCGAATAATAAACGGAACAATATCACCAACTTCAGCAACTCGCTTTATTGATTGTTTATGAACTTGGATGTAAGGAATTAAAACATTCACACGCGCGTTACTTGCTACATCGAGCGATGAATTGGTTCTTCCACCATCCCATTCCACCTCAGCGATGTTTGTAAAATCATATTCACCTGAAGTTAAGTCGGATTTGATGACTGCAACTATTTTGAATTGTCTTTCTTGACCTACCGAAATCGAGTCCAGATTCCAGGTCAATTTATGTTGGTTAGATTCATAAATACCTTGTGGTAGTGATGAAATAAATGTTATCTCCTTAGGTAATTCATCTGAAATTATGACATCGTCAGTCTTAGTTATTCCAATATTAGAGACATTTATTGTATAGTGTATTGTATCTCCAAGAGATGCTTGAGTTGGAGAAACAGTTTTCCAAATTCTTAAATTTGGTGGCATTATAACATATGTCAAAGCATATGCACTTGTATCTGATGCATTCGACGCTGAAAAGCCGGCTATGTTAAGTATCGTAGTGGGTCTGGTAATTGTATCACGAATTGCAACCCTCAAAGTTAGATAGATTGAGGAAAGGGAATCTATAACCGGAAAGTTCCAGCGTACAAGATGATTGTTTTGATCATAAACTCCATTTTGTCCCGCATTAACAAACCGTACTGTAGGTTCAAGTGTATCTGTTACTGTAGCATTAATAATGCTGCGGTTGTTATTGTTTTGAATATTGATCGTATAGGTGATTGTATCACCAGCAAATGCTTTCCCGGGTCCATTCTTTGTTAATAAAATATTATATTTTGTTTGAGACATTATCACTGAAGTTGCAGACTTCATTATTGTCTGCTGTGAATGAGCATAAGCAATATTTCTAATCACAGTATTGGGTGGTAATCCGTGTTTTACGGATGTATTAATAATTACCGAATCAGCTACACCAACTGATAATAAATTTGCAAAGTATGTAACGATTCCGTCCGAAAATTGTGCATTTGGAGATACACTTATGAAGTTTAATTCAGCAGGTAATGTATCCTTCATAGTCACATTTCTTAGAGATATATCGCCTGTATTCCGAATGTGTATTGTATATGCGAGTGTATCTCCCTCTTGAATTGTTGGTTTGGATACATTTTTCTGAAGGTCAATTTGCGGTGTGTTTACAACATCAACCAAAGCAGAGGTTCGTACAGTATTTCCTAAACTATCGGTAACGGAGCAATAATTAATTATTGGTGTCCCTGCAAGCAATTCACTTACTACACGAGTTGTTATTATTAAAGTATCTTTTTGTCCACCAGCCAGTGTACCGATTGTATATGAAACAATATTACCATTTACAATTCCATTAGACGTTTTTATAACACTCAAGACAGGTGGTACAGTATCAATTACTTGAAGATTAGAGTGAGTGGAATAACCTGTATCTTCGATTAAAATTGTATATATAATAGTATCGCCATATACTGCTGACTCTGGATACGCACGCTTTGATAATTTGAAACCTTTTATACCGGATACAGTAACCGAAACAATGTTACTAAAAACAGAATCTGGTCTGCCGTTTAAAAGTTGATATTGTAACTTACCGATGTTATCGATTACAGTACCCGGTAATGTTTGAGAATAAATATAACTAACACCGAATGAGGAAATTAATCCTATCAGTAAAAATATTTGGATAATATATTTTTTAAGATTTTTCAATTTTAATTACTTAATTTTTACTTGAAATGTAATCGTACCACTTGATGATGCTGAAAGTGGACCAAGCACAACTGTCAAGACACTGCCATCACAGGACACTTCATCCGAATCTTCTACATCTGTTTTATCTACACCATTTAATTTAGTAGAATTAGAAACATAGTCAGTATGTAAAGGAATTGTATCTGTTACTACTGTTGATTGTGTAGCCCCAGAACCACTATTGCTATAATTTATTGTGTATAACAGGTTTGCACCTGGAATAGGTTGACCACCACCAACAACTGAAACACTCTTCGATAATGTAATATAAGGTGCTCTTATAGTAGTTTTCCCATCCTGCCATGTAGACGTACTTGGAGTAGTTAATGATGTAAATGTAAATCTTGTTGAATCAAGTGTCTGATCGGTAAAGGTACTCAAAATTGTATCAATTGCTATTAAACTAATAGTACCACCATAAGCAGAGAGCGGACCGATTTTACTTGGATCAATAATAGATTCTCCATCGTCTATTACGCCATTTCCATTAACATCGTAGTAAAATACCCATGTGAAATTTTGTGAGGAAGCGAAATCAAGTCGTACACTATCAACAGCATTACCATTGTTTGTAACTGTTAAATGAAATTGTACAGGTAATCCAATATCTTTAATTTGTTCGGCTGGATTAATAGTTGAACTCAAAGCAGAGACTAATGATACCGTAGCCGTTGTTGTATTTGATGTTGTGTCTTTAACTAACCCACTTGTGCTGTCTGTGTACGTATAAGAGGCCTGGTTATTTATTGTCGTACCCATTACAACACCCGAATTAACTTTTGCTTGGAAATACAGATTCCCTGATTCTCCCCCATCTAAGCGAGACATCGACCAGGTAATAGTTCTGTTAGCTGGATTGTAAGTCCCACCACCGGTTATACTTCCATTTATTAATGTCAGGTTGATGTTCAACACGTCTGTTACTGTAACATTGGTTACAGGACCTGAACCAATATTTGCGAATGCAAGTGTATAAGTAATCGTTTGTTCGGGGATTGGATTGCCAACATCCTGTGATTTATTTATTACATAAATTCCTCTTTGAACAGTTGTGAGGTAGAGTCCAGATGCTGTAACCGTTGCATCAAATTGGGATGTTGCACTTACTTGCAAAGAGTCTATGGAATTGTCAGCTGTTCCCTTAGGTATAAAAATTCGTGCAACAAAATACTGAGCATCATCAGCAAGTAATGAATCAGTTAATAATACAGTACCTGCTGCAAGTTCTACTGGTTCCAAAACACCGTTATTATTTGCATCTACATATATCTCGCTTAACCAGGATTTAGATGAGATAGTAGAAAGGTCATAAATATCTTTTCCGTTACCTGTATTTGTAACATAGAATGGATAATATGCCCAAGTGCTATCACCAACGATCTGACTATTTGTGCTGGGTAGTAATGCCACGCCAGCTTTTTGGGCAACAATAATTTCAACTGTAGCGGTTACTACTGGCATCGAATTCCCTGCCAGATCTTTGTAAGTTAGTGTTGCGGTGTTTGAAATTATTGTTCCGGCTGGTGTACCTGCGGAAAACAACAACTGACTTGTTGCAATAATAAGGATTAAAGCAACTGTTAACTTAAGGAATACTGAATCTTTCATTTTATTAGTCCCTTTTTTAATATTTGATTGAACAATATTTTTTTTATTGAATAATTAACTTATACGATACTTCACTTCTCTCACCTGGATAAATTGGATCTTTAAATTCCCAGTTAAGAGAGGAGATATTATTATTTTCTAATTTTATTGAAAAAAAAGAACCAACACCTTCAGCACTTTCTTCTATATATTTTGTGCCGATAGGTATTGGATTATTTATATTAATTCCGACTGCCTGAGCAGTTCCAATGTTGTTATATACGATTATGTATTTAACTGTGTCACCAGGATTTGTTGCTGTTTTACTCGATATCGTTGTTGCCACAATATCTGGGTTTGTTTTATTGTCCGTAAAATAAGTGAACAAATTTTTTACTTGTTGTTCTACCAGTTCTAATTGTTCAACCGTAGTACCAACGATTTGTAAAGTCAGGATAGGTTTTATATGTTCGGTTTTAATCTGATTGTTTTTAACTGAGATCGTAATGTCGTTTTGTTTTCGGGTTTTAGATTTAGGTTGAACGGATACAATTGAACCATTATCTGCCTTAATAATTATTGCAGAGTAATCATTTTTATCAACAACGGTATCAATTACAGCAAATAAATTATTCTGCATAACAACTTTTCCTGTAGATTTTAAATTTAACTTCATATCGATATTCATTTCCTTCTCGGGGATAAATGTGAAGCTGACATTTATACTTTTTCCGAGTGGTAATGCCATATCGGGGACAATTTCAATTTTTTTCTGGAATTTAACCCTTTGTTTATTAATAGTAAATAAAAAAGATGTTAACTGTAGAGTATCGTTTGTTATACAATCATCTTTTAACAATCTCCAATCTTTTGATTCAAGACCAGAATATTCTTGAAGTGAAATTCTACCGATTCTCTTTTGTGTATTTGCATCATACAACTCAATCAACGGATGAGATAATATTTCTTTCCTCTCACCGGAAAATAAAAGACCAAATCTCTTTTCTTTATTGTCTATAAATTTTTCTCCAACAATAAACGGTACTTCCTTCTCCACAGGTAGTTCACGTGAGATTTTTAATTTGTACGAATGATATTTAATTTCTAAACCCATCACACTTTTCTGTGCTGAAATTAGAGATATCACACAAAAAAGAAATGTAAGGATAAATAATAGAGTTTTGTGCTTCATTCTCATTTTATCCTCATCAACTTGCATGTCATATGAATCTTTGACTTGATATATCGGTGAATAAAAAATATTCATGTCTTATGTTAAGGGCTTTCAGCCTAAATTTTGAAATGTGGGGAAAAAGATTTT